>Ga0181606_10000930_pt1 | contig 25083 bp, 21 predicted proteins | sample 041ome_10_FD_132994 | JGI IMG/M metagenome (GOLD analysis project Ga0181606, IMG submission 132994) | Coastal salt marsh microbial communities from the Groves Creek Marsh, Skidaway Island, Georgia - 041412US metaG (megahit assembly) | ecosystem: Environmental > Aquatic > Marine > Intertidal... | reverse complement strand
CCAACAGGCTTCGCACCTTCTAATTTGATGGTGTATTGATCGCTTTTCACGAATTGCGTGCCAGTGACCCGGACTCGGCGATCATCTATCTGCTCAAATTGACATCCTATCAAATCAAGCACACCACCAGGTCCAGGCAATAACCGAGGATCAGACTTTTCATACAGTGTGTGAGTGGCAACTGAAGTCACCGTGCATCGACGGTCAGGATTCAAGGCCTCAAAAACCGCTGGCGTCTAGGGTTCCCGACATACAATCTGACCCACTCCCCGGAATCGCAGCGCATTCCAAAATCTTTCCCATATGTAGCGCCAAGGCCTTGGAAAAGCCCTGCATCACGGGGACTGCAGCAAAGATTTACCTTTATTTGAAACCAGTACGCGAACCCATCAAAAGGTTTAACACTCGCTCAATGTCACCACCCTCGGCTTTGATTTCCTCTAAAACATCTGTCAAAGACATCTTACCCCACCGGACGGCCCTCATTAAAAGATAGGGTGTAGGCGAATGCGGCTCCAACCGTTGAAGATGTTCAGCAATAGCAGTCAAAGCCGCGTATGTTCTAGCACGGTTCATTTTAGATATTGATTCTATATCGAGCTCGACTAAATCTCCGCTCATTCCGCTTTCGATCAGTGCACTGGTTGGGGGATCAACACGTTCTGCCACCGTAAACTCCTCCGGATCAAAATTTTCTAAAATTTTCTGCGACTCTGACTCTCGATCCTTCCTCGCTAATAGCTCATCGACAGAAAACTCAATAAATTCAGCGTGCGCCTCTCTCTTGAGAGAAGCTAGAGCGTATAAAACCCGCTCCACCTCGTTTATAACCTTCCCTATGCTGGGGCCATCAGCGCTGATAAGCTTTGAAAGCTTATCGCTTAATTGCGCAAGCTCTTCGGTTACCAAAAGAAACTGGTCGATCTGATCATCAACATACATTACAAATTCAGGATTATTTCCAGCCGTGGAAATTGCATCTTTGGCCTCTTGCATCGACTGATGTTCGCCATCAGTAAGTGTTATCTCAGTTGCTCCCTCCAACTTTCGTTGATAATCCCGATACATAATAAACTGAGCATAGTTGACTGGATACTCTGTTAATACATCCGGGACAAGCCAAACTGCACGCTTCAGAATTTCAGGAATTTCAGTCGCAAACCAGACAAATGCGCTTTCCCGTGCCTCAAAATCGTCTTTGGACCAAGCTGGGTGACCGTCACTCCAGAATGTTTCTATCATCTCATCAAGCACTCGCAGGCCTGCACAAAAGCCTTGACTACCGTGTTGCATAGTCCAGGCTTCAAGGAGCCACATCACTACTTGAAAATCTTTAGACTGACTAGTAAGTATTTCGGAGCACAACTCCTCCAGGCGTCTAAAATCTGCTCTTACTGGCGCTCGTTGCCATGCACCTTTCGGGAGACGCTCATCCTCTTGCCTTCGCATGTCCTGTAATTCATCCCAAATTGGCAAATATCTAATACTTTCGCCTGCTGGAAGTTCTGGACTAATAGGTTGTATGTAAATGCCTAATTCTTCAGTCACGATAAGCCTCGTTGACTTGCTGCGCCAGGGGATTATTAGGAATTGGAAGCTCGCCAAACTGAGGTGGGCTCAAGAAATCATTAACTGGAAATTGAATCGGAGAGGCATCTCTGTAGTTGGAGAAACGCAACTCTGCAGATAGTGCGCCTTTCAAGCTCTCGTTAGATATTTCTCCGGGCTTTTGAAGAAAAAATTCAAAAATGACTGGGATCGAGGACTTCGCCAGCCCTTCAAGCCGCGGTATATAGGAGATCACGGCTGTATCTCGAATCATAGAGTAAATCGACCAATCTCCACCATATTCGATATGGAGCTCTTTTGCTTGGGACAACGGTACCCCTTGTTTATCGACAAACTCAAAAGCTGAATCAGCAGCTAGTTGGAGCCTAAACTTTATTGGGTCACCCACTCGCCAAAAGACGATGCCATTTTCATCGCTCTGTCGACCACTAGGGATCTCCAACTCAAATTGAATCAATTGGTTTGCAAAACGCTCCTGCTCACGCACCGTCCTAAACTTTATCGCTACTTTTGCACCAAACTCTTCATCTGATATCTTCATTTGATCGATATTTCTTTCAAAATCCAACCAACTGGCGATAAAAGGATCTGCCTCAGCTTGGCTAAATTTCGGGCCTAATTCCAGTTTGAAGGCTGCGAAAAGCGATCGAGCTTGAACAATCGACGCTATATCTGCCTCGCCGGCAAATGTTGATCGTCCAAAAGGGGGGCGACCTTTTAATTTATCATTAAAGAAATCAGTAAAACGAGACCAAGCCTTTTGCTCACGTAAGCGCTTAACTTGATCGCAAACGAGCTCGGCATCAGACATTAAATTTGACGCAAGCGATCCAAAATAGGGATCAATTTCGCCACCGATCAGGATAGATGGTTCAAACTTGGCGCAATCAACTAGCTTAGATTCCCCGAGTATTTCCGTGAAGTCATACAGGAATCCGAGTCCACTGCGCGGATCACCGGTATCAAAAGCTTGAAGCCCAGCATCCAAAGCGTCCCATCGTTCAATATTACCAGATCTTAGGTAAGGACGGACCAAATTCGCAGAATCGTTAAGACCTCGAACGAACTCTACTTGTTTATCAATATATTTCTTTAATCTCAAAGCGTTCTCAGCGCCATTCTCATTTGTTCCTGGCTCATTCGATCGACCTCTGTCCCCAAAGGTTGTTAATGCTACAAACGGGGCGGCACGTTCAAAAGCTTCATCTAAATATCCTAAATACGCTAATGCAACTTCAGCCAAGAAAAAATCAATAGTGGAGGCAGCATCATAAAATTCTATATCAGATAGATAAGTTGAAGCCTGTGAGAGAAGATTCGCCCCTTCCGAAAACCTTTCATAATCTTGATCGGTAAGCTTTCCAACCGCGATTTGACTTGACCTTACGTCAGATAAAAATCTTTCGACACCAAAGCGAACCTTCCGAAGCATGAGTGCATCATTAATTCCATCGTCAGCTCGTATAAATTCGCCTTCATAACTAGTTTCCTCTCGCAACTGGCTAACGAGATTACCCAGACGATTCACGTCCAATCTCACGAGACCATTAAACGCAAGGAAATCGTTGGAATCACCTAATGCAAAATTGACTGGGTCCACGCGGGCTTGTCTGAGCTCACTCAGTAAACGGAGTCTCTCTTCTGTGCTCGTCACTCTCCCGTTCTCATCAAAACTAACAAAAGCATCAATGGAGTTATCTAAATCAGAAGGAGCATCGGACGATAATTCAGCTAATTGTCCGTCTACGGAAGCCAACGCATCTTCTAGTTTAGTATCGGATATAAAACCATTTTTCCCAAACTCGGAAATATTTGACTGCACCGCCTCGGCAAATTGCTTGAGCTGTTGGTCCGTCTGATTAAATTTCGAAATCGCACGATTTTGATCACTCAAAGCAACGATAAGATCATCATAAGAATTTAATATTTCGCGTTTAGATGCCGTACGACTCCGAAGAGTCTTGATCAACGCGTCCCTGTAAACTTGGACGTTGATCTCACTATCCAACAATGGCCGACGCTCATTGAGTAGCCTACTAGTAGTCACCACTATATTGTCAATCGCGCACTCACTAATTTTATCCAGTAACTCTGAGCGGTTTTTGATAAAGCTTTCATCTAAGATCGCACTCAAAGATTGATTTGAAGTCGACGATTTCGGTGAAAAATCTGGATACCTAAAATTCCCCCTCTTTATCAAAGGCAGTAACTGCTGATAACCCACAGTACCATCTTCATCTGTTAATAAATTCTGCAACTCGGTCAGGCGTTGACGTGCATCAAATAGGGTCACAAGAAGATCATCGGCGTATGCCAGTAAATCTGGCTGTGTAACTGCCAGCCTTTCGTCCCTTGAGCACTGGATCGCCCTTGTTGAATTCATTCCAGCAGGAAGATTGTCGCCTCCAAGGTTTGCCAGTTGTCTATCAAAATCGAGCAGCGAAAATATCGTCGTTGCCACTAAATATCTCTCAAAACTTGCCTGCGATTGATCAAATGTAGGCTCATACCAAATAGGCCAAGAACTGGGTACTGATAACGCCCAAAAATTTTGGCCAGATGTCTTATTAATCAGTAATCTTGCCTCTTCAATTTCCAATCTGAGTGCCTCAGGTGTACGCGCATCAAGCGAGCTCCCTAATGACCTAGCTTGAATTATCCATTCCTCGATTGAGACTGACTTTTTAAATAATTCGAAAGCCACAACTAGGCCGTAAATAGTTGCGAAGGAACCTGCTAGTAACAAAGCCTTTGCTCTACGATTTTTTTTCTGCTCAATCAGGATGCGATTTGAACGAGTGACACCGCGCTCAATGAAGATTTTTTGTTCAAACAGGTCTCGTAAGAAGCCACATTGCGTCAGTTCACCGCGCGCGTGAGCCTCGCATCCCATCACAATATAGAAACCTCTGAAAAAGAAAGCTTCGTCTTGTGCATTGGGACGCAGAAGTTCTTGCAAAAATTGGCTCAAATTAGAATGTAAGCTTTTTATCCGTTTAGCGATGATCAATTTTGCGAGATAGTTTTTTTGCGTCCCAGAGTCAACAGATTGCTCTATCAGAAGCGACAGGAACGAACTAGCAATATCTTGCATGGCAGGGCCAATATAGTTTGTCTGGAACTGGGCCCCCAAGTCGTTAGGATTCGACCACCCAAGCATCACGTCTCTCAGGGCTGGCGGAAACTCTTCGATCAGCTCGTTTGCTCCTTGCCAATTTTCCATCCCAGTGATAATCACATAAACCGCTAGACGCATTCCGAGAGCGGACTCGCAACTTTTTATGAGTCGATGATATCTTTGCGCCCTCTCTTTGAGTTCTTCCATATCGCTGGTTTCACCCGACTCTAATAACGAGCATGGAATGGCGACTACAATAGAGTCTAAGGGCCTTTCTGGCCTGTATTTTTGAACCAATGAGAGAAAAGTTGCTAACACGCCCTCGCTCTCTGATCCCTTGGAAATTGTATTTACCTCAACAACAACTCCCTGTTCCAGAATATGCCATTGGAGGCCCGGAGTTTCTAAGCTCCTAGCGGCTTCATCTGAAATGAGACTCGTACAGCCCGCCTCCTCGAGCGGTACGTCAAAAGAATTATCTGGCTCGTCAAGCACAACAACCCAAGGGATTTCATGGCGCTCTTTCCGACTCACCAAACTCGATTCTGTTTGTTGAACGGCACGCAAGAAGGAAGCTTTCACAGCGGCGATTGAAATGTCAGCTGACGATTTATTCGACTCTTCAACTTTGGGCTTTGAGCGCGAAGCGATCGCAATCAATAGGATTAATATTCCGACGCAAATAAGCCCGAGGATTGATAAACTAATCAAAACCCCATAAGACGCGAACAGCTGACTCATTAGAATAATACCTTATAGTTCAGGAGCTCGATGGTTGTTGAAAAAATAGCTTCTGAAGTATATGACCAAGCGAAAGCACCAAGAGCCAGAGCACCTAAACTCATAAGCCCGACGAACCAAAATGGCCAATTTGAAACTGTGTCCCTAGACTGAACAATACGACGCGCAGTGTGAAGATAGGGTTGATCAATAATCGTTCTCCCAACAACAGCTAACGATGGAGATCTTTGATACACCGATTGAAACAATTCCTTCTTATAATTTGCAATTGATCCTCCATCATCGGAACCGCGATAACGGCCTTCAAATCCAAGACCAAGTAATCCCAAATAGAGAAAACAGGACATTGAGGAAGATGGATCCTGTGCGCCCAAAAGCCGATTGATATTTGTAAAAACTCGATCGCCGGCGACTGTGGTGCCAAAAAAATAATCCTCCAAAAGAAAATCAACCCACCGATCTTTGCCTAACCATTCCAAGTTGACTAAAACTTCATCAGCCAAAGCGGCCGCAACATATTTAAAATCATTTACCGTGTCCGCATCGATTCTTAACATTGCTCGTTCCAAGTTTGAGGAACAAACCATGATCATACTAATGAGGGTTTCACGCGATTTTTGGCATGATGATTCAACATCAACCCCATTTTCCAACTTTGCAGTCTCACAAGCTGCGGCGATTTGCTCTAGCAAATCAATAAAAATCCACTCTGCGCCTACACCACTATTTACTCTAGGGTCTGAGCCCTGCTTGACAGAGGCAGACGGAACATGGTTATGGGGCGGGTTAGGAAACATCTTTAATGTCCGTACCTATAGATGTGATTAGCACGATTTCGCCCGGTCGGAAGGCAGTTGACTGAGTTGATGCATTTTTAATGACTATCCGTAGGTCGTTAGGTTCGAGATATAAATTACTCAACTCGAAAATCAAATAGCCACTCAGTGCTAATTCCTCAGGCAAATCAGATGGCGCTACGAACTTGCGCTCAGCTCCTAATACTCGTCTGGAGCGTACATTTTCAAAATTATTCCCTGTTGCTATCATCGCTCCATCAATCCAAGTCGAAAGAACCTGCTCGACCCCACCTTTCAAGCCAATTAAAATCCGTTGCTCGCTAAAGTCTTGTAAGTCCAAAGCGAACTCTCCATTCTTTTCATCAAAAGGCACGAATCTGAAGGACGTTGCGATAGCTGCGACCACACTCGTGATTTTGTCAATCAACCCAAACAACGCAGGGGATGGCGCACTATGTTCATAAGTCGGGAGCCCCAAAGGTAATCCTCCAACGATCAACGCCGATAAGCTAGTGTAGACTCTTGCCAGTGTCTCAAAAACTCTCACAGTGTGCATTGGAGATATGGCCATACATATGTTGAATTCAGTAATAGCATTTAATAAGGCTCCAAGACGCAAGCGTGTTTCAAGAATATCGATACGGTTATCGTCGGATGCCGCGAAATCATCGAGGCCCCTGACCAGATAGCTGGCCTTATGCCGCAATTGCTCAAGTAATTTGGCAATTTTATGATAAAAGGCCCCGTCCTTTGGAATGTAAGCGGATGCCGGCAAATCCTCTGCTAAAGTGTAAACGTCGTTTACCTTCAACACTTTTGCTATGAATAAACTATCGTAAGCACTTGACGGACGTTCACCGGCTGATAAGGACAAATTTGGCTCTCCGATATCGATTGAAGTGGGAACAGCACTAGAAACCTGATCAGCCACAGGTCCTGAGGAAGACAACCTAAATGCTGCCTCATCGTCGGCTCGGATTACCCTCCCACCTTTCGGTTTTTTGATGAAAATATCGAGATACTCTGATCCACTCCTCTCAAATTCAGGTCCAAGAGCCAGAGAAAGTGTTAATCCGCCGGACTCAGATTCATTCCACTCAAACCCTTGTCCATCTTCGAAATGTCCTTCAGCTCCTGCGACGGTGAACATACCTGTTGGTAGGGCTGCTAAATCTATATCCAACGAAGTCATACCCCAGTAGAACGGATTGGACGCTATCACCTTTTGATGGCTTGCCGAGTCGGCTTGAGATGAAAATAGTTGCAGGTGCTGAGGTGCAAGCAGTAAACCCTCCTGCCATAACACCTTTGCGTATTTTGAACCACTCAACTGCCATCCTCCACTGAGATATCAAAGCCATCTACGGTTACCGACAACCTAAAGGTACCCTCTCTCGAACGCAATGCCACGCGATTTGGTGTTCCGGATTTTAAGCCAATAAATACCAATATTGCTGATGGGTTACGCGGCAGAGAATTCCACCTTCTGTCTTTAATCTTTGATCCCGGTGGGAGTTCCCAACTAGTGACGGTAATCAAATCCGAGTTGCTCGCAATTAGACCTTTCTTCTGAGCAAACCATGATTGCGAATTAAGAGTTTCAATCTGTCGTTTCAATTGCTCATCGTAAATCTCAACAACATCTATCGATGTCGGTGAGTCCTCGTTAGCGTTCAATTCAGTAGTTATCTCAAATGACTCTAACTCAAATGGCTCAACATCATCTGATCCAAACATGCTACAGCCAGTCACTACTAGCAGAACAGAAAGCATGCCAAATCTCAGTGAAGAGCATAGATATCCGTTTAGACTCCGGCGGAGTGATTTCATAATAGAGACCAACTTCATCTGTCACTCCAATTGGAGAATTCCTGTTATCGCGATACTGTACCCCATGGCCAACACGATCAGTAAACTTAAGACGGTGCATGTTGTGATTCCGAGTATCATTATCGGAGAGATATCCACGACAATAACCTGCTCGTCTTTCATTTCGTCAAGATTCTCAACCTCGAGGTCATCTCCCGATGATTTCGCTACTACCACTGCCACTATCATCACGTATAAAACCGACAAGGGGCGGGCCAATATAACGATTATCGGCAAAAGAGCTGTGGTTAAAGGTACGAACATCCCAGAACTAAACCCGAACAACAACTCTAGTCGTTTATTAAATTGAGTCAACATCTCAGCTAAATCAAAAGGTTGCGCCTGAGCTTGATCAAGAAGAACGATAGTCGGACTAATTAGGTCAAACAACGAACGGCCGCTGCTAGAACTGAATTGAATTGTTAACGCGAGCAACATTGTGCATGAAAGGACGACACCGATGTTGCACAAGAGAAGTGCTGACGGCAGTAATACCTGAACGCGATAACTTTTGATGCCCAGGGTTTGTACCATCATCCGGAGCATCGCCGGGAACATTAAGAAAATACTTGGCGCCCCCAACGAACCAATGCTTAACCGCGAAAGTTCAGTAACAGTTACCAAGAGTGGCCGTTTAGCCAAAAGGCTGATGAGGACGGCAACAGAGATCAAGATCGCAAGACTTATCGAGACAAAAACGCCAATCCAAGTGATAAGGGCCTCGCCGGTAAAATCCACATTCAAATTTAAAGCTGCCGCCAGCCCGACCAAAAGCGCGAAAATGGGAAGAAATCTAAGAAATCCTTTAAATGCTGCGTCTGTGGAGCGATAAATTTCCTCTATACAGTCAAATAGACTGAAATTCGTTGCCCTAATCGCATAGGTAACAAAGCCAGACGCGAAAACTATGAAAACTCCTACGCTCATGAGGCCGGCGTCAAAGTGATCGTTCGCAGCTAATACCTCATTGAATATAGGAATACCTGTGTTCAACGCTGTGGCTACTTCAAGAGCATCAAAATTACTCATCGACAACTCTGTGTTGTTGCCGATGGCCATCTGCTCGAGCATCGAAGGCGTTAATCCTCCGAGTAGATTTTCCCCAATATAATCAAACATATATACAAGGCCAATCACTAAAATATAAGCGTAAAGTAGTGAAGCACTGATGAATGTGATGAGTGCTATTAATATAAAACGTGGTAAGGATCTTTGGTCCGGAAAGTCTCTGATCCCAACCACGATCGAACTGAAAATGTAAAGCGTGACAAACAGAAAAATTAGATCACCGATTAATATAACGCTGACATTTAACCAGTCTGAGTAGGCCCTGAAAAACTCTGTAAATCCCAGACTAAACCCGACAGCAAAAAGGCTGATTGACAGGTTTAAAGTTAGATCAAACTTTTTCACAACTGAGCGAGCCACTCGGGAGCTTCATGCTCTACTTTTGCCAATTCAAGGCAGCGTAAGGCCAAACAATCTGAAGAATCTACATACGGTATGCCCATACTCTCGTTTTGAAAGGCTAACGAAAACTCGGTACAAGCCAAGACCACAGGAATGTCTGAGTCATGATGTGACAAATGATTTATTGGCTCCGCCAATTGGTCTTTAAAACCTTTTTGTTGACCTCGTTTTACAGATGCAATTACATCGTCAAGTACTGACTGAGTTTGAGTTGAATGTCCGATGATTTTGATATCAAAAATATTCAGGTGACGCTCGTAGATGCCGCTTTGGTAAGTCCCATTGGTACCCCACAAATGCACGGCGTCAACGCCGGCGTCTCTCAGGACTTGGCTTGTCTCGGCTATGATATTTAATATTGGAACGGTAGTGAGGTCCGATAATTGTTGAAACCAGTACATGGCTGTATTGCACGGAATTGCTATAAAGTCTACGCCGACTTTTTCGAGATTAGTGAGGCCCTCTACCATTGCAATGAGCGGACCGTCGTCTTTTCGAATAATCGCGGACGAACGATCAGGAATATCGCAATTCATCATAACTACTGATTTAAGGTGATCCTGATCAATAGACGCTGTGGCAAACCTCACCAGTCGGTCAAGAAACAAAATGGTTGCGGCTGGCCCCATGCCTCCTAAAACGCCTACGATAGGCTTCATAGGTCAAATCCTGAGCGGCCGGGGGCAAACTAAACTTGAAAAAGCCATGTTTCCGATTACCAGAACTAACGTTCGCAAAGTATCGCTTATAACGTCAACAGCGATAAAAAGAATAAGCACAGCCTCAAACGGCAATTGGAGGTAACCGCATGAGATACTGATCATGGACAGAGCAACCACGCCAGTTGCGCCGGCGCTAGCCATCCCTGCAAGGAAGCAGGCGAAACCAACTAGAAAGAGATCAGCCAATGCCAAATCGCGGCCGTACAATTCTGCTATGAAAAGAGTAGCCGTAACGTAGAACATCGTTGGGCCAATTCTCGCCAGCGAAATCGATAGAGGAACCATCAGCTCCACCTGGAGCTTTGGAAAATTTAGTTTCTCCAACGCTTCCATCATCGGTGGCATACTCGCAATGCTATTCCGCGTGGCCAGCGCAACAGCAAATGGCATTTGCAACGAATTAATGACAGCAGAAAAGTTTGCTCCCGAGCGAATCCAAATCACAATTGTCGCTATGATTAAAACAAATATTGACGAGACTGCTAAAGCCATCAAGAACTCCCCCATTAGTAGGAGTGGCTGAATTCCAGAAGTAGCAAGTTGACTTGAGAGCGAAGCGATTAAGGCGATAGGAAGGGGAACCACCAGCCACGAAGTCATCAGCAAGCAAGAGCGATACACACTCTCCAAAACCGCAGTCAAAGTGCCTTTTAGTCGTGCAGAGACCGAACCCAACGATGCTCCGAAAATTAACGCAAAGATCAATACAGGAAGAGCATCACCGTTTGATAACGATGCAAAAATATTATTTGGAACTATCGACATCAGAATAGAGTGCAGCTCAGCGTTATCTTCCGAGACGCTTTCTCGAAAAAACTCGACACTGGTAGTGTCACTTATGTTGTCCGCGCCAATGAGCGATCCTAACGCCGCCTGCGCTTCCGGTGTTATCACTTTTCCGGGCGTCAAAACAACACTCGTTATCAATGACACCAAAATGGCAAATGGTATTACGAGGGCAAACATCAGAAGGAACCTACGCATTAATACTGGCGCCTCACCATCACTCATCAACCTGCTGATACTGAAGATAACAGCCGTGATCATCAAAGGCAGTGCAATCATTTTTAGAAGGCTAATATAAACATCGGCGATGGGAGATAAGCTCAAGCTAAAGGAAGGGAATTGTTGACCTAAGAAAATTCCCAACGCAATTGAGGCTACGATAGTCGCCGGATGTTTTAGGATTTGGATTAGAAAGCTCATACTTTATCTCTTTATCGCTTTGGTCAATTCAAGCAGATGTTTGATACTCAAAGGACGATATCTTTGCTCCAAAAACATATTCACAAACCCGAGAAGGGACGGATTCTCCAGCGACACCGCAACCCCGATAGTATCCACTAAGTCGTCAAAAGTTACTGCTTTGAGGATGAGACTCAGACTCGGATCCGATTGCAAAACCTTTTTGACTTCAAACTCGTCTCTGTACCCGGCGACAACTTCGCCCCCAATAACTGCCTCAACAACGTCTTGATAAGTCGGATACTCAACAATTGTGGCTTCCGGAAAATTTTGTTTGGCAAATCTTGCAAATGAAGACTGAGCGATTACACCAATCCGTGCATCGAAGTTAATGAGAACTTCGCGTAATGATCTGCCCTTCTCTATTTTCGCAAACTCCAGTCGATTTACGAGAAAGGCTTGCCGGAAAGTCGCATACGGGGAGCTGAAAGATACGCGCTTACTTCTTGCAAGTGTTCTTGAAATTTTGCTTATTGACAGATCTACTTCACCGAACACCGTCTGATTCACAACACCATCGAACGAGTCAGCTGTTCTCACCAAACGAAGGGAGACACCCAAAGCCTGCGCGATATTTTCCGCGAGTTCAACGTCTGTGCCTTTCGTCGCTTGGGTTTCACGATAGAAAAACGGAACCTGATCCACGGCATGCATGCCTACTCGGAGTTCGCCGCGCTCGATAATACGAGCGATTGCCTCGCTCGCAACTTGTCCGTCCGGTAGTGATCTGACCCGTTCTTGCGCAAATGTAATGAACGAAGCGGCTAACATTGCAAAACAGCTGACAAGCAGACTGAGTTTTCTAAATATCATTTTCCGCTCCCTAACGGTTGACCTGGCAGTAGCTCTGCCTCTCGAATATTTTTTATCTCATCCTTTGCGTTATTGATAACCTTTTCACTATGCGTATCTACGATGCCGTCTCGATTCGACCGATCAGCTATCCGCCCCAACTCAAGCCCAATAAAAAAGACCACCCCGAGGATTAAAAACAATATAACGACAGTCAATATAATCAGTTTCGTGTTGAAGTATAGTTTCATGACAGTTTCATATCTTTTCACCGAGCATTTTTTTCTCTTTACCTGGGCTAGGGCACATCGATAAATATGGAAGCCGGCGAAGCCGTTATTTCAATCGACCCCCCCCAGGCACAGTTCGTTTTGCAACCATTGGTGAGCATGGGTATGCCATTAACGGTTGCTTTTGATCCTGGCGACCAAGGCGCAGTTGGAATCGGAATGCACGGCAAAGGCATAGTAACTGGTGGAGGAGGCTTAAAAGGCGGTGTGGCTGTCTGCGCGGCTATGATCATTGGATTAATTGGCGAATTACATAAACCAAATGGCACTATATTCAGGATAGGAATCATCGCATTGATGTCCGCGACTGGTAGGAAATTTCCGGTACAGCCAGTAATCGGCAACGCGTTCAACACACTGGGAGCCAGACCATAGCTGCATTTCGTTATAGCTGTAGCAACCACAGCCTTAGGCATTATTTCTTCTCTCCACCAAATAAATCCATGATCGCATCTAAAATGCCCGGTTCATTATTCTCAGATTTAGTAACACATTTGCCCGACTTACTATATTGAATCGCCTCTGAAGTTGCGATCCCGTTTTCAAAATGTTGTTTTTGTAGCAGTTCTCCATTGGGCCAATAAATGTACTGAGGTCCGTCTTTAAGATTTTGGTTGTAGTTCTCTTTTCTATTCACTACACCGCCACTGCTGTATTCGATAACCTCGCCATGCAACTTACCTGAGAAATAAGTGCATTGTCTAACTAATGACCCGGCAGCGAATATGGAGCAATCCCCATGCTGCACACCATTTGCATAGTATTGCTCGCAAACTAAGTTATTCTGGTCGAATACCCGCATAACTCCGTGCGGCTGTCCATCAACGAATTCTTGTTCGAAGACTTTTTCCCCCTTGTCAAAACGCTCTAAAAGTCCATGAAGTTTCCCGTCTCTATACTGGACTCGCTGAACCAAAAAATCCTCAGCATCAATAAACTGGATCAGGCCGTGCAATCCACTTGGGTTTGCTTCCCCACGAATTTTAATCCCTGTATCCGCATCAATGTCCTCAAACGGAACAATTTCACCAATCTGATCAACTTGGATACCGTTAGTATCGTCATTCTGATTAGCCACGAATTGAACCTTTAGCCTTGTGAAATCGCAACTGTAGCTCCCTTTAGTGCTAGGGAACCAGTACCCTTTACTGACGTTGATGCTCCTTCGATAGCGACCGTACCCCCACCCTTGATGGTTGCACTAGCGCCCCCTTGCAAAGTGGCGGAGGTACCACCTTTCAGCAATGCCGACGTTGCCCCTTGAAGAGATATCCCATCACTGCTTGCCTTAACAGTTAGCGCTCCCGTGTTCGCAGAAACTGTGACAGTTGAACCCGTCTGACTCAATTTTTTCTTAGTCTCTATCGTTAGGTCAGAATCAGCAGTTAATTCTAGTGCACCTTCCACTTCAATTACCAAATTCCCAGCCACATTCAGCTTGAAGTCACCTTTAACGTCTGTAGTCATATTCCCTCCAACTTCGGTTTTATAATCTCCATCAATTTTTAAATTGTATGAGCCTTCCTTTTCACCAGATGCCCAAGGGAATGATCCACCAACGGTGACTTCAACACTATTCGAAATGATCTCTTTTTTTGAACCATTCACAAAAAACTCTGAAACATTATTTTCAATTTCGGATAACTTCTCGTATTGATCGGCGAGATTCACCGCCAATCTATGGCTAGTTCCTGATATTTGTACTGATTGATCTAAACTCTCTAGCAAGAGATCCTTATTTGAATGAAGGTTCACTAGCTCATTTTTGGATTTATCGCTAAATATCAGCCAATTTGCATCCTCCGGTTTGCCCTCAAAGCTTTGTGTACGGAATCCAGATTTATCCTGATTTGCAGGAAGAGAAAATGGAGGCGTCTGCTCTGAATTGTACAAACACCCAACAACTACCGGACAGTCGATATCCCCACCCAAGAAATCAACAAGTACTTCTTGCCCAACTCGAGGAATGAATTGACCACCAAAACCCTTCCCAGCCCAGATCTGCGAAACCCTGAGCCAGCAGCTCGAAGTTTCATCATTTTTCCCGAATCGATCCCACTTAAATTGAACGAGAATTCTTCCATTTTTATCTGTCCACACCTCTTCTTTCTTCGGACCAACAACGACAGCCACGTCTAATTTGGCAGCTTTCGGGAAGATTGCACAATCTGGTAATTGAACTGGCGCATCGATCGGCTGCGCCACAACTTCGTAACGAATGGAGTCATTTTCAATGACGCATTGACTCTCTAGGACAACGACTTCGCCCAAGGCAACACTCCGGGGATGCCCAGACGTTTTAAATCGGGTGCCTGGACTCAACGAGACAGAGTCGGTCGACAAACGGGCTGTTTCGGATGCGGCAGTGGCACCTTCCGACAAATTTTTTGTCAGGCTTATTGCCGTTTTTGAGTCAAGTGGCCGAGGATCGAACCGATACCAATGACCTGTTCCCGCCTTTTGTACATTTTTCTTATCTGTTAATAAGTTCGCTTTTTCCGGATCATAGGAGCGCACACTCACTGCTGCTAATGCGAGGGTATGCTCCAGCTCAAGAGAACTAAAACTGGTCTCATCCGAACGACCAGGACTCCCAAAATGACCCAAAGATAGCGCTGGTGATGATGCGGAATTGTTCTTACCAACATACGCCGACTTAGAATTACAAAGAATTAGGTTTGATTTAGACCCCGAATGCGAGAAAAAGTAGCCAATGCCCTCCGATGCCATTAATCGTTTGACAAAGTTGAGATCACTTTCGTCGTACTGTACGCAATATTCTCGTTTCGACAACGATCCTGTAAGTTTTGATTTATCTAACGTAATCCCCGACTCGCTAAGTACTGCTTCTACGATTTCGACAGCACTTTTATCCTGGTAAATTTTCCTTTGGCTGCCATAGCTTGCTTTGGCTAATTCTGGTTCGACGACCAACTCCACAAGCGATCTATCACCCGCGGTATCTCTAAAATAAATCTCCGTAATGATACCGAAGATTGTTTTTTTCTCACCCTTAATACCGTTAATTGTGAAAGAGCATTCTTGTGAAATGAATGTACGCAAATCAGCAACTGTCCGGTCTGAGACCGCAACAACGATATTCGCTCTGAACGAGTCGCTGAATCTTTCCCTAAAATTCAGACCAATCACGAGATGGTCTTTAAATCCCGACAATTTCAATTCACATGAGATTAAATTGTCACTCATATATACCTCGTCTCTCGATAGTTTTTACGACTATCTCTTCCGACGAACCAATTGTCTGGATAACAATCTCAAAATCGTGGAGCTGTTGCTGGAGGGACTGAGCACCCAGGATTTCCTTAGCTAATTGAGGAACAACCAAATCAGAAATGAGCTGATCGACACGCCTTGCTCCAATTTGTGATTCTTTGCATTGACTGGCTATCCATGCAAGAAAATCGTCATTCCATAATAACTCCGTCGAATGAGCTTCTTTTAAACGCCGCCTCAATATTGACATCTTCAAGCCAGTGATCGATCGAAGCGAAGAATCATCAAGTTCAAAATAGGGCAACAACTCGACTCTACCAATAAATGCGGTCCCAAAACGACTCTCAAAGGCTGGTTGAACGCTCTGCACGAAATTTTCGTATGTCGAAGCAGAATTGATAATGCTTTCGCCGGAAATAATCTCTTCCCCGATGTTGGAGGTCAGAAATACCACAGTATTTTTGAAGCTAATCCTTACTCCTTCACTATCCTCGATAATCCCTTTATCAAAAACTTGGTAAAACAACTCAAGAACATCGGGATGTGCCTTTTCGATTTCGTCCAGCAAAACAACACTATAAGGCGCTCTCCGAACGGCTTCTGTTAAAATACCACCTGTCCCATAGCCGACGTAGCCGGGGGGAGCTCCTTTCAAAAGCGCAACCGAATGGGCTTCTTGAAATTCGGACAGGTTTACTGTTATTACTCGTTCACTGTCGGAAAACAGCATCTCGGCTACGGCGTGAGCTGTCTCGGTTTTACCTACCCCACTGGGACCTGCCAGCAAAAATACACCGACCGGTTTCCCAGGATCGTCAAGGTTTGCGCGAAAGATTTCTATTTTCTCGGAGATTTTTTTTAGCGCAAACTCTTGTCCGATTACTTTTTTCTCCAATCCAGCAGACAATTCCAAGACGCTGTTTATTTCGTCCGTGATCATTTTACTGGCTGGAATTCCAGTCCAATCCTCTATCACAGTCGCCACTAGGTTGGCATCCACGACAATGGGAATATCATAATTTTCGTTATTAATAACCTTTAGACCTGAGGTAAGCCGGATCAGCCTGTCCTGCAACAATTCAATAGTCTCGTCATCGTCTCCAGATTCACCACGTAACAAACGTTCAATGGCTCGACGCGTTTGAACAATGGCAAATACCGCCTCTCTTTCATCCTTGAATTGTTTACCCAATCTAAGAACTTCATTTTCCAGATCATCAATTTGCTCTTGAAGAGTATCGGTTTTTACAGATCTATCCGCGTCCATTGCCTCCTCTCGCTCGACTTGATCACGGAGACTTTTCAGTGAGCGCAGCTCAGACTGAATTTTTTCCAAACGCGGTGGATCTGCAGTCTGCAGAAGACTGAGCCGAGCGCAGGCCGTATCCAGTGCACTCACGGCTTTGTCTGGTAGTTGCCTACCGGCGATATGACGACTTGACAACTTAGTGGCCGCAATTACCGCTTCGTCAAGAATCTCTACACCATGGTGAGCTTCGAGACTTCTTGTGATCCCTCGAAGCATTTCTATCGCAACTTCTTCGCTGGGCTCTTCTACTTTTACAACTTGAAATCGCCTGGTTAGCGCCGGATCTCTCTCAAAAAACTTCTTGTACTCGCCCCAAGTAGTTGCAGCTATAGTCCTCAATTCTCCTCGAGCGAGAGCGGGCTTCAGGAGGTTAGCAGCATCGTTAGTACCCTCATGGCCACCCGCTCCTATTAATTGATGAGCTTCATCTATAAACAGAATGATAGGAATGGGAGAAAGGGTCACTGATTTGATAACAGATTTGAGACGCTCTTCAAAAGCGCCTTTAACAGACGCCCCAGCCTGCAGAGCAGCCAAATCTAACACCTTAAGCTTAACGCCCTGCAAAACAGGTGGGACCTGGCCAATATTAATTTTTTGTGCCAGCCCCTCTATAATGGCAGTCTTACCTACACCGGCTTCGCCCGTCAAAATCGGATTGTTTTGTCTCCGTCGCATCAATATGTCAATAACTTGCCGAATTTCGACGTCGCGTCCTGTTATAGGATCGAGGTTACCCTGAGCAGCAAACTCAGTCAGGTCATATGTAAATTGCTTAAGAACATCATTTGAAGTGTCTGATGGATTAGCAGAGGTCTCGCTCGTCGTAGCTGACAACCAAGGACTTTCAAGAAGTTTCTTTTTTAATAGATTTTGAGGGATTTCAAGCAATGAAGGTGTTGTGGTCATCATTCTCTGCCGAATTTTTTTGTCATCAACAGCGGCAAAAAATAGGGCGAGGACATCTATCTGTTGTCTACCTGCCAGACTCGATACTCGCACCCATGCCGCAGATAACCAATCAGTTAGATATTGGCCTATTGCAGGCATCTCGGAATCGGATTGAGGTATACCAGCGATAAATATCTGAATCTCTGTAAGGATTGGATCAGCATCGATCCCGGAGGCGCTTAGCCAATTACGAAATTCTAGCGTAGATTCGTGACTCAGTAGCACTTCCAAAAAATGTTCACTCTCCACGGATGGGTGTTTAAGCTCAACGCACTTCTCAGCGGCACCCTCTAGCGCGACCCGGCAGCTGGGATTTAGGCGACTAATAAGCGTTCTTAAATCAATATCCATTTTCTATTTCTCAAGCTACCGCCGTGTGAACCCTGATCGGTCCTGTGTTCAATGACGACCCCGAAATAAAGGTAGTCCGGCCAAGCATTAGTTCATCACTGCCGAGACCCAAATCAGTCGGCAACTGAGCTTGGGGTTCTAACCATAATTCGAAAGAGACTCTCGGAAACTGGCCAAAGAACTTTCGTGCTAATGCCACCACATTTGGGTGTAGATCACCACTAGGTATAAATCGCAAGATATCACGTACCGATATCTTATCGACTTTGATAACTACCTCAGCGTCTTGCTGCCAAATTCTTCGACCCAGGGTTTTATAAAATCCATTTTTACCCAGCTGAGCCCTAATACCCAGAGGAGCTTCTGAGTATCCACCATTTAAAGATAAGATGGTTGTTTTGAACGGGATCAATCGGTTACAAATCCACTCGAACGCGGAAACCGAACGGTTAATGCGGCCCATGCTCTCAAACCATGCCATTTCCACCAAATCATTATCAGAGGAACTATGCGATAAAGATTTTACAGCCTCCATCCAAGAGTGATCGTCCGGCTGTTCAAGCAATGCCGAGTCGTACCTAGCTCTGGAGTCATAAAATAAACTCACAAGTCGAGTTTCAAATTTGGTTAAAAACGCTTGTACCGCACTTCTTTGAACTTTTCCGTATGGCTCAAAGATTTCTGTAAAAGACGTGGGCAAGTACGCTGAACTAGAGAACAGACCAAAGGCCGTAGTCTCAACCGTCCAAAGCCCTCTATAAGTGTCCCGCTTCAACGCCCGAATATCGCTGGTCGAAAAGTTATACTGATTAACAGCGGTAAATTCGATTTGAGAACGATCTACTGTAGAGCTCAGCAACCGATAGAATTGGAAAAAGCGATACTTTCTTATGTTCGCTTCCAGTTCAGTTATTAAATTATTGTCTGATAGCCGGTCATTGGATTCCATTCGTGTACCTTCTGTCCTTCACTTTCTAGTTTTAAACGAACGAAACTATTCACATTTACGAAATGAGCGAGAGCATGTGAGAGTACTGACCCAAAAACTAATAAAGAGCCACCAGCAAATGCCCTGGTATCAACGTCGATAGTTAAATCAATCCCACTGCAAAGACCAAATCGATTTCGTTCAGCAATTAGCGGGTAAACGCCGGATGACGCTCGTACACCTAAAATACCTCCCACTTGACTAGCAAAGACCGGATTGTTGTCAACAATGGTGTTCAGAAAAAGTTTTAGTCGCTCACCGTTATCGTTTTCCGCAAGATTGAAAATCGTTTGGCGATTTGTATTTAGAAAACCCAAGTATTTTAGAATCTTACTCTGATCAATTGAGCTGCCAATGCTAGCAGACGGCGAATGAACAATGGACGCGTTGATATTCTTGACGCCACCATCCATCAAAAGACCCGTTTCAGGTGACAATTGCTCCGCGAATGATCGGTTGGAGCAGAGTAGGTCAGCATAAATAACTCTATCCCTTGGGGACGTTGGTTGTAATTTTGCATTTACAAAACCAACAAACGTGTCGCTTCCTGTAAGTCCGTTCCGCATGCTTACCGCTCTGCGTATTGTCCAAAACATTTGCTCATTGACTGAGTCAACTGTCATACGACCCAACGCCGGAATTGTGTCCAAAGTGCCTTCAGTTCCCGCCACTCGGCTTATGGAATTTACTGAGTAAACCTCCTCGCTTCTGGCCGTTTGGAGATCGCCATTCAGCATAAATTCATGCGACGAACTATCAATATCAATGGGCTCACTAGTCCGCTTAAACAGATTAACTATCGGAACACATCCGAGTCTCACGTCGAAATCACCTTGCTTTGTCGAGACTGGCCGCTCCAGAGCAATAACTAGGGTCATGTCACCACCCTTAGTCTTGGGCTGCCCTAGAGATTTGATTCTTAGGAAATTAAATGCTCTAGGAAAAGATGCGTATGACCTAACTAGACTAAACGGAATATCTGCCGGAGAGGCTATCGGATAAAGGGACTCGTCTCTCTCAAATCCAATTTCAGCAACCCGTGCTCCACTAACCCGAACAAAGTTTTTTGTATCGTCGGAAACCCAGATAGCTTGCTGTGTTCGACTAACAATCGCAGATCGAACTTGGTCAATATTTTGTAATTCTCCGTCAAAATAAATATCCAACTCGGAAATATTCAGAGTATCAAGCGTAGTCCCGTCAGTAATTTCAAAATCAAGAGCAAGACCCATCGTGCCGGCGGGTATGCCATCCGTAATTCCGAGATGTGATAGCTCAACAATTCGAGACCTGTTCAGTTTCAGAGGCCAGAGTAGGGTATCCCAACACGTCCTGAAACGGATCTCGGTTCCGGAAATGGCTCGGGTGTAACACTCAGACCCTGAGCCTACATTGAATCCGTTTGTGACCTTGCCTTGTTCGTTGTTCAAAATCATCTGCAGAATAGAAATTGCAGGAAGTGGACGAACAAACGAAGGTGCCAAAGTTTCAAGTACTGATCCGGCCAGATCCCCTAAAGACTCGTCGATATTTCGCTGAATCCTGGCGGTGAGAAACGCAAAAGCTTCCAGCAATTGTTTTACGTGTGGATCACGTGAACCGTCAGGACCAAAATCTAACGCAGAGGCAACACCCGGGAATCTATGAGCGAAATCACGACCTGACTTCTTTAAATAAGCCATTTCTCTCAGAAAATATGGAAGTATTTCTTGCATAAATTGTTATTGAAACAGTCTATCAGGGCCAAAAAATTTCAATCTCACCCTTTGATTCTCAACTAAAACATCACCTTCGAGGGTAATCGACAACGACGAGTCAGAAGTGAGCCCAACTAACTTCACGACCGGATCCATGACCCTCGGCTCATGAAACTGAACCGCCAGCTCTATGACTCTTGTAAGACGCGCAGAGGAAATGGGGTCATCGGGGGAAACATGACTAAAGTCCGGTATACCATACCCAAATATGGTTCCACCAAGATCTTCGTAATCCTCCATAGACACTCGTGATCTGGTATTAAATAACCTATCTAGCTCACCCTCTATAGTTGCCAAAGCGAATTGATGATCGTTTGACAATTGGGGATTCAAAACTCGGAAAAGAAGGGGGACGGTAGATGCTTTGAAGTGTGTTTGCACAACCTATCCCCCCCCCTGCTAGGTGGCTTCACCTGTCGCCATATCGTACGACGCTGGCAACGTACCTTGCTTTTTACCTTTTTCATCCTGAACGAAGTAATCGATCGAAATTTTTGTGTAATTTATAGAAAAAGACTCGTAAGGAACGTCATTACCACCACCAGATATTGCATGATTCGAGATCATGGCGTTGCTTAACGTATAAGTCATCATCAGCTCATGAGATAAATCGGATCCCGAGGTAACCCTAAAGACATGCAGTTCAACATCTCCTAGGTCGGTGCCGCCTAGACATGCTTTCATTAACGGGGTGCTCGAACTATCACATGATTTTGCGCACTGAATTTCAGAGACCGTAGGTCTTCCAAGCGTACGAGATGTGTTAGCCGGATCGCTCGTCATTGGCTGCGCCATAGATACGCTGTAAGAGTTGAGAACAATCTTTTTCTCATACCCTTTCATCTTACTCTCACCCGGAATCGACTTTATCTCCAGGACAATATTATCAGCCATAAATTTTCTCCTTTAATTTAAGCCGCCGGTGCCGGTAGCTCAGCTACCAGTCGAATAGACGCCGTGATTTCTTCCAATTGAAAATGTGGACGAAGAAATACGGTCGCTGTATATGCTCCGGGACTTCCAGCGACTTCGAATACGTCGACCCGAGCTTCCCTCAGAGGGAATCTTGCTTTGGTATCCTGCGAGGCTGCATCATCGAGAAGAACATAATCTGCGATCCAATTATTAAGATAATTAGCAATGGTCTCCTGTGACTCAAAACTTCCTATCTTATCGCGCATCATCACTTTCAGGTAATGAGCAAAGCGACTTGCAGCCATGATGTATGGAAGACGCGCAGATAATTTCGCATTAGCGTTGGCTGAGTCAGTGTTGTACAACACAGGTTTATTCACCGTCTGGCCGCTAAAGAATGCAGCAAAGTTAGTCCCTTTCGCACTCACTGCCGCACAGAAACCCAAATCATTGAGTTCTTTCTCTCGGCGGTCCGTGATTAGGGTCTCAGTGGGGCATTTTAATGCGATATCTCCTTCGTCTGTGGTGAACGTATGAGCTGGAAGATCTGAAATTTTTCCTCCCCCCTCTACGCCACGAATAGCGGTTGTCCACCCATACTTCGCAAAAGCGTCTGTCATTTTTAAGCCTAGTTGGTAGGCCATATTCGACCAGAGGTAAGCGTCATGATCACTTCCATCCACCGCCTCTTCGAAAGCAAAATTCTCGACTGGATTAGTAGCCTCACCGTAGGGTAGTCGTGACGCATATCTTGGAAGGACTAGTGTACAGTATCGAGAATCCTCAGATTCCCTAAAGCTCCTCCAAGGGATGACTTCCGCACTTTCGAAAATTTTAGACAAATCTCTTGGGACTGCCAACTCAGTCCACGACTTCATGTCGAACAGTTTCGGTGAGCTCGAAGCGATGAAGGGTGCATGGGCGGCGGAAGCAACCTCGGAAATCCTTCTGCAAAGCGCAACATCCTGCGGGTGACGTCCGAAATAAAAATCCCCAATCAGCGCTGAATATGGAAAACCTCCCAAGGTGCCATACTCGTCCTCATAAACCTTCTTAAAAAGAACCGACTGATCGTAATCAACTGCCGACTCCAGATCTTTAAGAAGTTCACCCTGGGACACATTCAACACCCGAATTTTTAGCCGAGTGGATGTCTCAGTTCCAAACACAAAATCGGAAAGCCCGCGCCACCGCGACTCTAAGTTCTGAAAAGCCTCATCATGCATGATCGCGTTTAGCTGATCAGTCAGTTGCCGATCTATCTCTGCTACCCGATCGTTAATAGCCGCTACGACACCCGCATCTGGTGCAGTAACCATGCCCTCATCGAGGATTTGCGTAGCTAACTGACCCAGCATCTGTTTTGCATACATACCTTGGGACGGTTCAGCTATCATATTACCTTCTTGGATAATCTTTTCTAAGACTCCCCCAGGGGCAACACCTTCAATTTGTTCAGTCTGTTTTACGTTTTCTGTAGCCATAAACCTTCACCTACTCGGCGTCCCCCTTGCTGTCATCTTTCCCTTTTGCTTTTTTGGACTCTTTCGCAGGCGCATCTGCCTGGCCAGAAGCAGATCCACCATCTGCCGCTTCTGCCTGAACTTTTTTCAATTCGTCCGTATTCGACACTATTTGCTCTAAAACTGAATCTAGTTCGTCGTTGCCATCCAGTTTCGCGAGTAAATCCCTTAACTGTCCTCTAGCCTCGAGTAATTTTTTAAGGCGAGGCACTTGGTCAACTATTGCTTCCGGATGAAAATCATCCATAGACCTAAAATTCAATTCTATTTTTAAATTTCCTTCGCCTTTCAATGTATCTGGTACCGATACATCCAATCTCGGACCCATGCTCGCCATCACTTCGTTAAAGTTATCCCGATCTATTTCTACAAATCGTCGACTCTTGAGCTTAGGTAAGGGGCTGGCGGGCTGGCCGGATAAATCACTCATCACCCCCACCACGAATGGAAGTTCTTTCTTCTCTACTGCATCCCCGATTTCTACATCGTAGGTGATCTGAACTCTAGGAGGTCTGTTGCGACCAACCCATCCCTGACGACTATTATTCATGTTTTAGTCCTCCTCTTTGAGGTTCCTATTGAGCATTTAAAACACTTACCAACCGTAAACCTGACCGGCTATCTGTTTTTCCAATCACGACGGTTTGGCAATTAAAACCGCACTGGCTGGAAAAACCACCACGACCAGGTCGTTAATTTTTAGATTCAGTTCATCTACCTGATCAACGGGAATAGACGCATAAACTGACTTTCCAGTTTGCTCATCAAATAAATCAACCTCGACCATACAAGTACTAGGCCCTGGTTCAAGCGACTTTATTCGGCCTTCTACTTGATTCTTCGCTGAGATTGGCACATGTTTCACAATTACTCCACCTTAGATTCAAAAAAAACTAAATCGATCGTACATAGGGTGTAAAAAACGCGCAAGCCGCCTCCTCCAAAACGGCGCGTACCTCAATTTTTTGCTAATTATTCATTGCCGGAATCGATGAGATCTAAAATGGGGGAATAGATTCAGTTTTTATCAAATTTGCCTACGTCGAATGGATCACTAAACACAGAGTCGTCTTGCGACTTTAAATTCACCGATGCATCAGACTCCTGGGCAGCCGTACTCACACTCTCTATCGACTGATCCTCGCTAGGTAAGTCCTCCGCCAACGCATCCTCGTCAAATCCGTCACCCGATTGATCCATCGTCGGCTTCTCCTCCGCCAACGCATCCCCGTCAAATCCGTCACCCGATTGATCCATCGTCGGCTTCTCCTCCGTCAACGCATCGCCGTCAAATCCATCGCCCGGTTGATCCATCGTCGGCTTCTCCTCCGCCAACGCATCCCCGTCAAATCCATCGCCCGGTTGATCCATCGTCGGCTTCTCCTCCGCCAACGCATCCCCGTCAAATCCGTCACCCGGTTGATCCATCGTCGGCTTCTCCT
>Ga0181606_10000928_pt1 | contig 25108 bp, 21 predicted proteins | sample 041ome_10_FD_132994 | JGI IMG/M metagenome (GOLD analysis project Ga0181606, IMG submission 132994) | Coastal salt marsh microbial communities from the Groves Creek Marsh, Skidaway Island, Georgia - 041412US metaG (megahit assembly) | ecosystem: Environmental > Aquatic > Marine > Intertidal... | reverse complement strand
CCGCAATATTGATTGACCAGCCACGGGGCGACCATTACGGAGGCGGTCTGGCGGCGGCGCCGGTTTATTCCCGTATCACCGAGGAAGTCCTGCGGATTCGCAATGCGCAGCCCGAGCAAACTGAACTGGGTGCCTTGCTAGTCACGGCGGGAGGTGGTTAGTGAGCATGAGTCTGCGAGCCTTGCTGGATGACGCCACCGTGCCTGATGTCATCTTGACGGATTTGGTACTGGATAGCCGCGATGCAAAGCCGGGGAGTGCTTTTGTTGCCGTGCCGGGTACCGCTCAGGATGGCAGGCAGTTCATCGCATCTGCCATCGATAAAGGCGCCACAGCGGTGCTCGCCGAGGCCGGTCCCGAGGTGCTCGATTCAGACAAGCGAGTCATTGCCGTTCCCGGGCTCAAATCTCGGCTTGGGGTCATAGCAGACCGTTTCTATGGCTCGCCCTCTAAAGACCTCACGCTCATTGCGGTCACTGGAACCAACGGCAAGACCTCAGTGGTCGATCTGACAGCGCAGATGCTGCGCAAGACGTCGGGCAAAACCGGTTCCATCGGGACGCTCGGCATGCGAACTGATCAGCAGCCATTGGAGGCGCGCAACACCACTCCCGACTGCTTCGTGCTGCAGCGCCAACTTCGGGATTGGCGGGAGCAGGGTGTTCGCTACGTGACGCTGGAGGCTTCGAGTCATGCCCTCGATCAGGGGCGGCTCCGGAGTTTGCATATTGACGTGGCGGTTTTCACGAATCTGTCACGTGATCACCTGGATTACCACCGCTCGATGGCGCGTTACCGCGAGGCCAAATTGCGCCTGTTTGAAGAATTCGAACCCGCGGTGCGCATCTTCAATGCGGACGACCCGAGTGTCGCAGGTCAGAGCGCCGTATCGCGCGACGGTGGCATCGGGATATCGGCCAACAGCCAGGGTGCTCAGGTGTGCTTCATCGTGCGACGGATCGCACCGCTCGCCCTACATGTCCAAACGCCGTGGGGTGAGGGTGACATCAACACAACGCTGTTGGGCCGGTTCAATGCCTTTAACCTGACGGCTGCACTGACCGCCGTTCTGTCGCTGGGCGTGCCCATCACAGAGGCTTTGGCAGCTGCTGAATCGGTGCAGGCCGTTCGCGGGCGATTGCAGTCGGTGGACGTCGAGACCGATATCAATGTGCTGATCGACTACGCGCACACACCGGATGCACTGGAACGCGCGTTGGAGTCGTTGCTGGAATCTGATCGCTCCGGCCAGATCTGGGTGCTGTTCGGGTGCGGTGGTGATCGCGACCGAGGCAAGCGAGCAGAGATGGGTGCCGTGGCCTGTCGTCTGGCCGATCACGTTGTTGTGACCAGTGATAATCCGCGATCCGAGTCACCCGAGGCCATTATTGAAGACATTCTTCAGGGGTGTGTCGATCAATCGCCGCACGTCGAGGTGGACAGGGCGCGGGCCATTGCCCTAGTGGTATCCCGGGCGAAAGCCGGTGATACGGTGCTGATTGCAGGCAAGGGCCACGAGGTCTATCAGGAAGTCGACGGTGTTCGCTTGTCCTTCGACGATGCGCATCATGCCGCAGAGCAGCTGATGTTGCGGAGTGCTGCTTGATGAGCGCCCTGGCCCTGCAAGCGCTTGCCGACGAAACAGATGGGCAGCTGATTGGAGAGTCCGTACCCCTGCGCAATTTGGTGATAGACAGCCGGCGCGTCGGTGAGGGAGATCTATTTGCCGCGCTCCGAGGGCAGCAGGTCGACGGGCATGACTTTGCGCACAACGCGTTGCAGGCAGGCGCTTCAGCTCTGTTGACCGAGCGGCGGCTCGACGGATTGTCTCCCCAGTTGGTGGTGTCCAACGTCACGACCGCTTCGGGGCGCTTTGGGTATCTGAAGCGACAGTTGTTCACCGGTGTGGTCATTGCGGTGACAGGGAGCGCTGGTAAAACCACGAGCAAAAATCTGATGGCTGCGGCCTTATCGCCTATGGGGTCGGTACATGCCACGTCAGGCAATCAGAACAACGAGTTGGGTGTGCCTATGACGCTCGCCGCACTCTCCGCCGCTCATCAATTTGGTGTCATCGAGATGGGCGCTGGGCAGCCCGGAGATATTCGCTATCTCTGTGACATCGCCCGACCCAACGTCGCAGTCTGTCTCAATGCCTCAGCCGCGCATCTTGCCAACTACGACAGTGTCGCCGCTATTGCGAACACCAAGGGTGAAATCTTTGAGGGGCTGGGCGCTGAAGGTTTGGCCATCATGAATGCCGATCAGCCGTGGCTTTCTGATTGGCGTGAACAAGCCGGGGCAGCGAGGCAAGCGACGTTTGGTCTATCGCAGGGTGCAGATTACTCCGCGCGCAACATCCGCCATGGTGGAATTGAAGGCACTCATTTCGAGCTGCAGGGGCCCGACTGCCGCGAGTCAGTCTCACTGCAGCTGGCGGGCGAGCAACACGTCAGTAATGCCTTGGCGGCGCTAACGGTGGCTATCGAATTGGGCGTGACACCCTGTCAGGCTGCGGCGGCGGTTGCATCAGTCACGCCTGCAGCAGGTCGTGGTGCCCTAGCTCTCCGGCCGGGCGGGGGACGGGTGGTAGACGACAGCTACAACGCGAATCCTGCTGCTGTCAGAGCAGCCATTGATGTTTTGGCCCGAGAGCCAGGTCACCGGCTCATGGTCTTGGGCCCCATGATGGAGTTGGGTGTTGACAGTGCGGACTACCATCGCGAGATCGGTGCTTACGCGAAATCAGCGGGTCTTGATCAGCTACTCACTGTCGGTGAAGAGGCAGCGCCGTCGGCGGAAGGTTACGGTTCCGGGGCACTACATTTCAGCGATCAGCATGCCCTGTGCGCTGGCTTTCCTGCTTTACCCGCTGAACACACCATCTGGGTGAAAGGCTCGCGAGCAGCGGGTCTTGAGGCCACCGTGGCTTGGCTTCTGGCGTCGGAGGAGTTGCCGCCATGTTGATGTGGCTCAGTGAGCAGTTGATTGCCATTGATCCCGGCTTTGCTGTTTTTCAGTATCTGACATTGCGGGGGATTCTGGCTGCCGGCACCGCTCTGGTGATATCCATGATGGTAGGCCCGTTCGTCATCGCTAGGCTCAACCAGCTCCAGATTGGACAGACCATTCGCGAGGAGGGTCCGCGTTCTCATCTTGAAAAAGCGGGGACGCCGACAATGGGGGGCGCCCTAATTTTGGTGACCGTGCTTGGGTCGACACTGCTATGGGCGGATCTGGAAAGTCGCTACGTTTGGGTGGCGTTAGTCACCACGGTGGCGTTCGGCGCCATTGGCTGGGTAGATGATTTCCGCAAGGTGGTGCGTAAGGATACTCGCGGTTTGCCAGCGCGTTGGAAATATTTCTGGCAGTCCCTCTGCACGTTTGGCATCACCCTGTACCTATTCGACAGCGCGCTGATTCCTGAGGAAACCACGCTTTACGTGCCGTTTTTCAAAGATGTGGCCTGGGCAATGGGGTGGTTGTTCGTGCCCTTCAGCTATTTCGTCGTGGTGGGGTCAAGCAATGCAGTCAACCTGACTGACGGGCTCGATGGATTGGCCATTATGCCTACGGTGATGGTAGCGACGGGTTTAGGTGTGATTGCTTATTTGGCAGGGCACGTCGAGTTCGCAGACTATCTGAACATTGCCTACCTGCCCGGCACCGGCGAGCTGATGGTGTTCTGTGGCGCTATAGCGGGCGCCGGCCTTGGATTTCTCTGGTTTAACACCTATCCGGCCATGATTTTTATGGGCGACGTGGGTGCACTGGCGCTGGGTGCGGCGCTGGGTGTGGTCGCAGTGATGACCCGTCATGAGATTGTGCTGTTCATTATGGGCGGCATTTTTGTGCTCGAGACGGTATCGGTCATTATTCAAGTGGGGTCTTACAAGCTGACCGGCAAGCGCGTGTTCCGCATGGCGCCGATTCACCACCACTTTGAGTTGAAAGGCTGGCCTGAGCCCCGGGTCATTGTCCGTTTTTGGATTATTACCGTGATGCTGGTCCTGTTCGGCCTGGCGACGCTGAAGTTGCGGTGATGGCATGACGGCGAACCCCTCCACGATTGCCACCTCTGAGAATCGCCTTGTGTTTGGTCTGGGTGAAACGGGCCGATCCGTTGTCCGGTGGTGGCGCCAGCAAGGCGTTGTATTTGACGCGCTGGATACCCGCGAAGAAATGGCCGATGACCCCGCCGTGCGGGCCGAGATTGGCTCAAGCAGAGCGGTGTTTGGTGAGCCCGACGCAAGCCTCGTTGAGGACTGTTCAGAAATGATTGTCAGTCCGGGAGTGGCATTGGACCACCCGTTGATTGCCCGAGCCGCGGAGCGGGGTTGCCGGATCCGCGGCGACATCGACCTGTTTATGGAGGCCGCGACTGCGCCCGTCGTTGGCATCACCGGCTCAAACGGCAAGTCCACGGTGACATCGCTTTTGGGAGCGATGATCGATGCTTGCGGTACCACCGTTTCTATCGGCGGTAATTTGGGTCGCCCAGCTCTTGATTTGCTGGCTGATGCCCCCGACCTGTTTGTACTCGAGCTCTCGAGTTTTCAGCTGGAGAGGGCCGAACCGCTGGGGCTGCAATTGGCGACGGTGCTTAATGTCTCAGCAGATCATCTCGATCGGTACAGCTCGATGGCGGAGTATCACCAGGCCAAGCACGCCATTTTCAAGCAGGCCCGACACGTTGTCGCCAATCGCGACGACCCGCTGACTGTTCCGCTTCTGCCAGACAGCGTACCGGTGACATGGTGGCGGCTTGGAGAGCCTGATCTGAATGAGTTTGGTCTGCGTGAGATCGACGGCACTGGATGGCTATGCCAGGGACTGAATCCTCTGATGCGCGTTGATGAGATCCGCATTCCGGGTACCCATAATCAAGCCAATGTGCTCGCTGCATTGGCAATGGGATCTGCGCTGGGCATGCCCATGGCGGGTTTGTTAGAGGGCGCGAAGCGCTTTGCAGGATTAGCGCACCGATGTCAGTCGGTAGGCCAAATCAACGGCGTACGATTCATTAACGACAGCAAAGGCACTAACGTCGGCGCGACGGTGGCGGCATTACAAGGACTGTCCGGATCAGGCCGCATTTGGCTGATTCTGGGGGGGCAGGGCAAGGGGCAGTCGTTCACGCCATTGCGCGAGCTGGTAGCGTTGCACTGCGCTGGCCTCATCTTGTTGGGCGAGGCTGCTGCCGAGATTGCAGAGCAGCTTGGAGACGTCGCGTCGATCGCGATGGCGAACAGTCTAGAGGCGGCGGTACGACAGGCTGCTGCGCAAGCGAAAGCCGGCGATACGGTGCTGCTCTCTCCCGCCTGCGCCAGCCTCGATATGTTCTCGAGTTATCAAGAGCGCGGCGACCGCTTCCAGGACGCGGTAAAGGCGTTGGAGGTGGCGGCATGAGTCAACTAAGCCGCATGGCCGTCTACCGAGGAGATCCTGTGTTACTGATAGCGAGCGTCGCACTGATCAGCATCGGGCTGATTGCGATTGCCTCGGCCTCGATTGAATACAGCGACTTTCACTTTGGTAACCCGTGGCATCATACCGAGCGTCACATCACTTATCTGATCATGGGCATCATTGCAGGTGGTCTCGCCTTCATGGTGCCTACTGATCTCTGGCTGCGGCTTTCGCCGTGGTGCCTGTTCACCGCCTTTGCTCTGTTGATTCTCGTTCTGATGCCAGGCATCGGCCGCGAGGTGAATGGTGCGCAAAGATGGCTGCCGTTGGGCCCCGTGACTTTGCAACCTTCCGAGTTCGCGAAGCTGGCGCTGTTGCTCTACGCCGCGGGCTACTTGGTAAGGCAGGAGGACGCTGTCCGATACCATTGGAGCGGCCTCGCGCGCCTCATCGCGATTCTCGCCGTTGTCGCGCTGTTGCTTCTTTTAGAACCGGATTTTGGCACCACCGTGATTGCGATCGGCATGGTGGTCGGCATGATGTTTTTGGCCGGCGCCAAATTGCTCTACGTCGCGCTGATGTTGCTAGCGGTTGCCGTCGCATTGGCGGTCATGGTGGTCAGCGCTCCCTATCGGTTGCAACGACTCACCGCCTACCAGGACCCCTGGTCAGACCCCTTCGGGTCTGGCTTTCAACTGATTCAATCCCTGATCGCCTTCGGTCAGGGTGAGTGGCTGGGTGTCGGCTTGGGTAACAGCGTACAGAAGCTCTTCTATTTGCCAGAGGCGCACACGGATTTTGTCTTCTCTATCTGGGCAGAGGAAACAGGGCTGGTCGGCGCTACCGCCTTGGTTGCCTTGTTTGCCCTGCTGATCACCCGAATCCTTCAGACAGGGTGGCAGACCGCAGTGCGCGGCCATCATTTTGAGGCCTATGTGTGCTTCGGCGTGGCCCTGATGTTCGCAGGGCAGGTATTCGTCAACATGGGGGCCAGCTCAGGACTCCTCCCGACGAAAGGACTGACGTTGCCTTTTGTGAGCTACGGAGGCTCGAGCCTGATTGTCAGCTGCGTCCTGCTCGGTATTGTGCTGCGGATTGATCAGTCGCTCCGCGGCAACGTGCCAGACGTAACGCAATCCTTGAAGGCGGACAGCCGATGACTGTCACGCCGGCCAGTGGATCAAGAGCGCTGATCGCCGCGGCGGGGACGGGAGGGCACGTCTACCCGGCGCTGGCAGTGGCTGGGCTATTGGTTGAGCATGGCTGGTCGGTTGATTGGGTGGGCACTGATCGTGGCATCGAGCAGCGACTGGTGCCGGATGCCGGGATCCCTTTGCATCATCTGACGGTATCGGGGCTGCGCGGTAAGAGCCTGACTGCCCGGGCCGCAGGATTGCTCAGGCTTTTCGTGGCGCTTGTGCAGTCGTTATCCATCATGCGCAAAGTGCGGCCAGATGTGGTGCTGGGAATGGGTGGTTATGCCGCGGGGCCAACCGGCCTCGCTGCCTGGCTGACCAGGCGCCCGTTGGTGATTCACGAACAGAACGCAGTGGCCGGAACAACCAATAGATGGTTGGCGCCAATGGCAGAGTCAGTGTTGTGTGGCTTGCCAGGGAAATTCGCCGCCCATCGCCATGCCCCGGTGGTAGGTAATCCCATTCGCAACACCCTGAGTCTGGTCGGGCGCGACGAATTGGCGCATTTGGCATGTTTTTCACCCGAAAGACCACTACGGGTGCTTGTGCTGGGCGGCAGTCTTGGCGCAGCCCCTCTGAATGCCTTGATGCCACTCACCATGAACCATTTGATCGAGTCGGGTTTTGGGCAGTCTTTGTCACTGTGGCAACAGTGTGGCGAGCGCAATCGATCAGAGGCAGATGCTGCTTGGCAACAGAGTAATTTTGCAGCTGTGCAATGTGACGATTTTATCGACGATATGGCCGGCGCATATCGCTGGTCAGACGTCGTCATTGCCCGAGCAGGTGCGCTGACGGTTTCTGAGTTGGCAGCGACCGGCACTGCGTCAATCCTGATTCCGTTACCGCATGCGATTGACGATCATCAGACCGCAAACGCGAGAGTGCTATCTGAGGCTGGCGCTGCAGTGTTGATGCCGCAGGTAGAGGCGACCCCCGAGCGGCTTGCAGAGCACTTGATTGAGTGGATCGCCACACCGTCGCGATTAGCAGAGATGGCGGCGTCCGCAAGTACTGCTGTTGCTGTAGGCGCAGCAGATCGGGTCAAAGCAGAACTTGAGCGGGTGGTACATGGTCGGGCTTGATCCGCAACGGGTCGCGCCAGCCGGCATGGGTCTGACCCGGTGCATCTTCATGGTCGGGATTGGTGGCGCCGGTATGAGTGGCATTGCCGAGGTTCTGATGGGCTTGGGGTACACCGTTATAGGTTCAGACCAGTCCGAATCCCCCGTCATTGATCGCCTGCGCTCTCTGGGCGCGACCGTCTACATAGGCCATCGCCAGGAGCAGATTAGCGAGGCTGATGTGCTGGTGGTATCGGCGGCCGTTCCGGCAGATAACCCTGAACGCCTTGCCGCCAAGGCGTTGCGTATTCCTGTGGTACCCCGTGCTGAGATGCTCGCGGAGCTCATGCGCTACCGCTTTGGCATTGCGATAGCCGGCACCCACGGCAAGACCACTACCACGAGCATGATCGCGGCCATTCTCGGTGAGGCGGGTGAGGATCCGACCTTTGTGATCGGCGGCTTACTGAATCAAGCCGGAGCGAACGCCGGCCTGGGAGAAGGTCAGTACTTAGTGGTGGAAGCCGATGAGAGCGATGCCTCTTTTCTTCATCTGCAGCCGATGATGGCCTTGGTGACCAATGTCGAAGCAGATCATATGGAGCACTATGAAGGCGATCTGGCGCGTTACCAGCAGGCCTTCGACGGGTTCCTGCATAACCTGCCTTTCTACGGTTCAGCGGTCATGTGCCTGGACGATGTCGGCGTCCGGCAATTGTTACCGGACTTGTCCCGCAGGGTGGTGACTTATGGTGCTCACCCTGACGCCGATTACCGCCTGCAGCAGTATGAGGGTGATGGCCTGAACGTCCACTTCGAACTGATGCGACCAGACAGTGCAGACCCTTTGTCGCTGACCATTGGTATGCCCGGATTCCATAACGCGCAGAACGCCGCGGGTGCCGCGGCACTGTGTTGCGAGTTGCAGATACCGGACGACGCGATTGTTCGCGGGTTGGCAGAATTTGCCGGCGTCGGTCGACGCTTTTCCGATCTAGGAGTGTTGCCTTGGTCTGACGGCAGTGCACGATTAATTGATGACTATGGCCATCATCCGACGGAGGTCGCGGTCACGCTGGAAGCGACTCGCAATGCCTTCGCTGGCCAGCGCGTTGTCATGGTTTATCAGCCCCATCGCTTCACGCGCACCCGAGATCACTTTGATGCTTTTGCCAAGGTGCTGTCCGAGGCGCCTGTCTTGATTCTGCTCGAGGTGTATGCCGCGGGAGAGGATCCGATCGAGGGGGCAGATGCCGGTGCATTGGCTGCGGCGATTCGGATCCGGGGTGTGACGGATCCGATCGTGGTGTCTGATCAGCGTCAGCTGCCGGCAGCCTTGTTGAGCGTTCTCCAAGACGGCGACATTCTGCTCATGCAAGGAGCAGGGGACATTGGCCGCTTGGCGGCTGAGTTGGCCAGCAGTCCGACACTGGAAGGCTTGCTGTGAGTGCGCGTCGCTTCGAGGGCAAGACGCTGGCGGTGATGCTGGGTGGCACTGCGGCTGAGCGCAGTATCTCGCTGGAGAGCGGCGAGAATATTGCGCGAGCACTCGAGCAAGCTGGCGCTGCAGTGTTGCGGGTGGATCCCGCAGAGGCAGATTGGCCGGAGAGACTCAAAGACGTCGCCTTTGTGTTTAATCTGTTGCACGGCCCCGGCGGCGAGGACGGAACGGTTCAAGGGCTCTTTAAGCTCATGAAGTTGCCTTACAGCGGTTGTGGTGTGCTTGCCTCCGCTCTCACCATGGACAAAATCCGCACCAAGTTACTTTGGCAGGGCGCAGGTCTTGCGACGCCGGCCTGGCGCGAACTCGAAGCGACGGCCGATTGGCAGTCGGTGATCGACGATCTTGGTGCAGTCTTCGTCAAGCCGGCTCTTGAGGGTTCCTCTCTGGGCATGAGCAAGGCTGAGACGGCGGATGAATTGGCGGCATCTTTTGAGCATGCCGCGAGTTTCGGTGCGCCGGTTATGGCCGAGCAATTCATCCCCGGCGCCGAATACACCGTGGCCATCCTTGGTGAGCGAGCGTTACCCAGTATCCGCATTGATGTTGCCAGCGATTTCTATGACTTCGACGCGAAGTACCACTCAGATGAGACCCGCTTTAGCTGTCCATCCGACCTGACCGCAGAGGCTGAAGCTGATCTTGCTCAGTGTGCGCTGCAGGCCTTTCGTGCAGTGGACGGCGCTGTTTGGGGCCGCGTTGACGTGATCCGAGATGAGGCGGGGCAGTGGCAGCTACTTGAGGTCAACACCATTCCCGGTATGACCTCTCACAGCCTCGTGCCGCTGGCCGCTAAAGTCGCCGGGCTGAGCCTCATCGACCTGTTGGGTGAGATCTATGACTTGAGCATGGAGGTGCGTCATGCCCGGGCCTAAGCCGGTTGTCATTCGTCGAGCGGCCAAATCCAAGCCGGTTCGCAAGATGCCTTCCTTCCCACCGATTTCACACCTGCGGCGCTGGTTTAATCGTGCCGTGTTGACCTCGGGCGCTTTGCTGCTGTGCGGGGGCATCTATGAGGGGACAGAGCGTCTCGGTGCCCAGCAGGTCGAACGCCTCACCATCGTTGGCGACGTCCGGCACATTGATACCGATGCGCTGCAGACCCGACTGGCGCCGCGCGTCGCAGATGGCTTTCTTGCGGCGGACTTAATGGCCCTGCGACAGGAGCTGGAGTCTTTGCCTTGGGTGTATCGAGTGAATACGCGTCGTCGTTGGCCGGCGGAAATTGAGGTCAGCCTGACTGAGCAACGCCCGCTGGCGCGGTGGGGCGAGCAGGGCTATCTCAATCACGAGGGGCAGTATTTCTCTGCAGACCCTGACCCGCTTTATGACGATCTGCCGTGGCTGAAAGGGCCCGAGGGGAGCGAGACCTCGCTGATGCGGCGGTATCAGACGCTGGCTGGATTACTGGCGCCGACGGGATTAGCGATCAGGGAGCTGTCACTCGATCCATTGGGGCAGATTGCGATGCGCTTCGATACGGGACTGACGTTGTTGCTGGGAGCCAAGGACATGTCTCACCGCATCGCCCGATTTATCAAGTTGTGGGATGAGGAGTTACCGGTCGAGGCAGTCGCCAAAGTGGATTTGCGATACGAGCACGGGGCTGCAGTGACATTGAGTGAAAACGGGCTGGCCATGCAGGCCGCTCAGAAGAGGGGGGAAGGGTGATGGCCCAAGCAGACGCCAAACAGATGATTGTCGGACTCGATATCGGTACGTCAAAGGTTGTTGCGGTGGTGGGCGAGATCGATGCCGACGGAGGACTGGAAGTGATAGGCATTGGCTCTCACCCCTCAAGAGGGATGAAGAAAGGTGTCGTGGTCAATATCGAGTCAACGGTCAACGCGATTCAACGTGCCGTTGAAGAGGCTGAACTCATGGCCGGGTGTCAGATCCACTCGGTTTATGTTGGCATCGCAGGTAGCCATATCCGCTCCGTGAACTCCCACGGAATCGTAGCCATTCGTGACCAGGAGGTCTTTCAGCAAGACGTGGATCGGGTGATCGACGCGGCGCAGGCGGTGGCCATTCCCGCCGACCAAAAGGTGCTGCACGTGTTGCCTCAGGAATATGTGATTGACAACCAGTCGGGGATTCGCGAACCGCTCGGCATGTCTGGGGTGCGCCTCGAGGCAAAGGTGCATCTTGTCACCTGCGCGGTGAATGCCGCTCAGAACATCGAGAAGTGTGTCGAGCGATGCGGTCTGTCGGTCGACGGCATTATTCTCGAACAGCTTGCATCGAGTTATTCGGTGATCACCGAGGACGAGCGCGATCTAGGCGTCTGCCTGGTAGACATCGGTGGTGGCACCTCGGATATCGCGATTTTCACTGATGGATCGATTCGCCACACCGGCGTCATCCCGATTGCCGGCGATCAGGTCACCAACGACATTGCCATGGCGCTGCGCACGCCCACCCAGCACGCTGAGGAAATCAAGATTCGCTACGCCTGCGCGCTGACCCAACTCGCCGGTCCAGATGAAACTATCAAGGTCCCCAGCGTCGGTGATCGACCGCCTAGAGACCTTTCCCGTCAATCGCTGGCCGAAGTGGTGGAGCCGCGTTACGACGAGTTGTTTACCCTGATTCAGGCCGAATTGCGCCGTTCTGGATACGAAGAATTGATTCCTGCCGGGGTCGTGCTCACCGGCGGCACCTCCAAGATTGAGGGCGCCGTCGAGCTGGCAGAGGAGATATTTCACATGCCCGTCAGGGTAGGTGCACCGCAATACGCGAGAGGGTTACACGACATCATTCGCAATCCCATCTTCGCCACGGCGGTCGGGCTCCTTCTATACGGCGCTGAAGAAACCCAAGAGGGATCGCGTGACCGCTCGGACAGCGATGCAGGAGGGCCGGGTTTTGCCGCACGGGTCAAGGAATGGTTCGCGCGACATTTTTGAAAGTTTGCAGATGAGAGTTTTTGGCAGAGTCCTGAGGTTTGGGGCTTCTTTTAAAAAAGGGGAGAAACACAATGTTTGAACTAGTAGACAGTGCACCACAAAGTGCCGTGATCAAAGTGATCGGGGTCGGTGGCGGCGGCGGAAACGCTGTTCGGCACATGATCGATCATCACGTCGACGGCGTTGACTTCATCTGTGCCAACACCGATGCGCAGGCGCTTTCTGATATCAGTTCTAAAACGGTGCTGCAGTTAGGTGCCAGCATTACCAAGGGACTCGGCGCCGGTGCTAATCCCGAAGTGGGCCGCGCGGCCGCGCTCGAGGATAAGGACCGTATTGCCGATGCACTGCACGGCGCGGATATGGTTTTTGTGACCGCGGGAATGGGTGGCGGTACCGGCACCGGAGCGGCGCCAATCGTGGCTCAAGTCGCCCGCGAGCTGGGCATTCTCACCGTGGCAGTAGTAACCCGACCCTTCAGTTTTGAGGGTAAAAAGCGTCTCTCCTCGGCGGAGGAGGGTCTCAAGGAGATCGCTCAGCACTGTGACTCTTTGATCACGATTCCGAATGAAAAGCTCCTCGAGGTGCTGGGTTCAAACACCACGCTCCTCGACGCGTTCAAGGAAGCAAACGATGTCTTGCTGGGCGCCGTACAGGGTATCGCTGACTTGATCATTCGGCCCGGACTCGTCAACGTGGATTTCGCCGATGTGCGCACCGTCATGTCTGAGATGGGTTCCGCCATGATGGGGACCGGCACAGCCAGTGGCGAAGGTCGCGCTCGCGACGCGGCTGAGCGTGCGATCAACAGTCCGCTGCTTGACGACATTGATCTCAGTGGCGCCCGAGGCATTCTCGTGAACATCACGGCAGGTTTGGATCTCTCTCTGGGTGAGTTTTCAGAGGTTGGTGCGACCATCGAAGACATTGCCTCAGACGATGCAACCGTCGTCGTGGGTACCGTAATCGATCCTGAGATGACAGACACTCTGAAAGTGACTGTCGTTGCCACCGGGTTGCGCAGTGCCGAATCACGGCCGGCGCTCACTGCGGTAGCGCCCACCGCACCCGCGCGGCCCGCAGCCACTGGGGGGGATTATGACGACTATGATCTGCCACCCGGAAAGCGGCACCCGGCGACCGCTGCGGTGGATGGTCAGGCTGCATTGAAGATGGATGACGCCCTGGACGAGCAGCTGTTTGACGTACCCGCGTTCCTGAGGCGGCAGGCTGACTGACGGTATCGAGGCCTCGATTTGGCCTATTTCAAGCCGCGGTAAAGGCTGGAAAGGTGTGAATAGTCGGGGCAGGAGAGCTGGATTGCGGTAGCGCGCCCTAGTAATGTTTCGCCTCAATAAGAGGGGAAAACCATGCTTCGGCAGCGCACTCTGCAAGAGTCGATCCAATCGACTGGCGTAGGGCTTCATTCAGGCAACAAGGTCGTCATTGTGCTCAGTCCGGCGCCAGTGGACACAGGCATCGTGTTTCGTCGCACCGACCTAAGTCCAGTCCGGGACATCCCCGCCCGGGCGGACTGGGTCGATGAGACCGATCTCTCCACCAGTCTCGGCAGTGGGGACGCTCAGGTCACCACGGTCGAGCATCTGTTATCCGCCCTTTGCGGGCTGGGTATCGATAATCTTTACATCGATATTGACGCCGCTGAGGTGCCCATCATGGATGGCTCGGCCGGGCCCTTTGTCTATCTATTGCAGTCAGCCGGTGTTCGCGAACAGTCGGCGGCCAAACGGTTTATTCGGGTGACCGACGAGATTACGGTCAGTGACGGCGACAAGTCGGCGACGCTCAGACCTTACGACGGCTTCCGGGTGACCTTCGCGATTGATTTTGACCATCCGGTGTTTCGCGAGCAAAGCGGCCGCGCCACGGTTGATATCAGCAGCGAGGCGTTTGTCCGAGAAATCAGCCGCGCTCGCACATTTGGTTTTGTTCACGAGTTCGAGTACATGCGCTCACGTGGGTTGGCGCGCGGCGGCAGCGTAGATAACGCGATTGTGATCGACGACTACCGAATTCTGAATGAGGGTGGCCTGCGCTATGACGACGAATTTGTGAAGCATAAAATGCTCGATGCAATGGGCGATCTGTATTTGGCGGGGCACCAGCTGTTGGCCGAGTACGAGGGCATCAAATCAGGCCATGCGCTCAATAACCGCTTGGTCCGTGAGCTTTTTGATTCACCGCAGAGCTGGGAATGGGCAACGTTTGATAATGCCTCCGAGGCTCCGTTGGACTGGACGCTACCGCAGGATCTGCAATTAGCCTGACAGATGCCTTATTAGCGGTAAAAACGACCTTTGGCCGCCCCTACCGGTTTCCCTGAACCAACGAAAATGGCATAGTGCCGGCTCCAATTTCCACGACTTTTGACCTTGAAACTGATTCTTCTTAACCGCCATGCGGCGTCGCGCACCCTCGAGCTGGGGAAGTGGTCTTGGGCGCTGTTGTCAGCGTGCTTTATCGGCGTGCCGCTAGGGCTGGTGAGCGTCAGTTACCAGCATGGGTTTGGCGAGGGGGTCGCATCTGAGCAGGCGACGCGTATTTCAGCGCAGGAGCAGCAGGCGATTGAGCGTGCGGAGACCCTTGCGCAGTTGAGCGTCGAGGCGCAGTCGCGCTTAGCGGCCATGACCAGGCGCTTGGCAGGCCTGCAGGCGCATGTGATCCGACTCGACGCCTTGGGAAGTCATCTGACCAAAATGGCCGGGCTGGAGTCGGGAGAATTCGATTTTTCGGGCCCCCCCGCACTGGGTGGACCCGCGATGCGGTTGCCGGGAGCCAGGTTACCGAGCGCGACCGAGGTGGAATCACAATTCAGCGTATTAGATGCCGTGTTTGCCCGCCGCGAGGCCCAGTTTGACGTGTTGGTGGGACTGCTCTCTGCCGAGCAGCTGCGAACCGAGGCGACACCGGCGGGGCGACCGATCCGCTCAGGATGGCAGTCCTCACCCTATGGCCAGCGTATTGACCCGATTACGGGTGAGCGAGCCTGGCATGATGGGGCCGATTTTGCGGGTCGAGAAGGCTCCGATATTTTGGCTGTGGCCAGCGGGGTCGTTAGTTGGAGCGGCTATCGGGCAGGTTACGGCACGATGGTGGAGGTGTCTCATGGCGACGGTCTGAGCACCCGCTACGCCCACAATCAAGAGAATCTGGTCGAGATCGGTGATCTGGTGCGTCGCGGCGACGTCATCGCCCTGATGGGAAGTACAGGCCGATCGACCGGCCCCCATGTTCATTTTGAGGTCTTCAAGAACGGCCGGGCAGTTGATCCCGCCTCGTACGTTCGCCGCACGCATCGCTGACAAGGAACCGCCGGCGCCATTGCGCCCTGCATTGCCCCCAATTCCTTGTGATCTACCAGTGAGCTTTCCATGCTGATTTCAACCGTGAAGAAAATTTTTGGCACCCGGAACGACCGGGAGCTGAAGCGAATGGGCAAAGTGGTGGCCCGAATTAACGCTCTCGAAGAAGCCATGCAGGCCCTCGATGACGACGCGCTGCGCGCCAAGACCGAGGAGTTTCGCTCGCGTCTGTCAGAAGGCGAAACGCTCGCGCAACTGCTGCCTGAAGCCTTCGCTGTCGTGCGTGAGGCGGGCGTCAGAGCGCTGGGCATGCGTCACTTTGACGTGCAGTTGATCGGCGGCATGACACTTCACGATGGTAAAATCGCGGAAATGCGGACCGGCGAGGGTAAGACGCTGGTAGCAACACTGCCCGCTTATCTCAATTCATTGCCGGACCACAGCGTCCACTTGGTGACCGTTAACGACTATCTGGCAGGACGAGACGCAGCCTGGATGGGCCCGCTCTATGAGTTCTTGGGGCTGTCCGTGGGGGTTGTGCGATCCGGCCAGAGCGGCGAAGAAAAGAAAGCGGCCTATGCCTGTGACGTTGTGTACGGTACCAATAACGAATTCGGTTTTGACTACCTCCGCGACAATATGGCCTTCAGCATGGCGGATAAAAGCCAGGGCAAGCTGGCGTTCGCCATCGTCGACGAAGTGGATTCGATTCTGATTGATGAGGCGCGGACGCCGCTGATTATTTCGGGTGCGGCCGAGGACAGTTCGGAGTTGTACAAGACGATCAATCGGCTGATTCCCAAGCTCACCCCGGAACAGGAAGAGCAAGGCGGTGATTTCACCGTTGACGAAAAACAGCGCAGTATCGAGCTGACCGAGGGCGGCCATGAAAAAGTAGAGGGCATGCTGATAGAGGCAGGCCTGCTAAAAAATGATGACTCCCTTTACGCCGCGACCAACCTCGGTCTGCTTCACCACGTCCACTCGGGTTTGCGCGCGCATGTGCTGTTTCAGCGTGACGTGGAATATATTGTGCAAGAGGGTCAGGTAATACTGATTGATGAGCATACCGGCCGCACCATGCCGGGGCGTCGCCTATCAGAAGGTCTGCACCAGGCGATCGAAGCGAAAGAGGGCGTGAAGATTCAGAGCGAGAGCCAGACCCTCGCGTCTACGACATTCCAGAACTTCTTCCGTCTTTACGACAAGCTGGCGGGCATGACCGGTACCGCGGATACCGAGGCGTTTGAGTTCCGGCAGATCTATGGGCTGGACTGCGTTGTGATTCCCACTAACGTGCCCATGCTTCGTGACGATCTCAACGATTTGGTCTACCTGACCCGCGAGGAGAAGTTCGAGGCCATCATCGACGACGTGCGCGCTTGTATCGAAAGCGGCGCCCCCGTTCTGGTCGGCACTGCGTCGGTCGAAACCTCTGAAGAGTTGTCGCAGGCGTTTCAGAAACAGGCCATCGAACATAAAGTGCTGAATGCCAAGTATCACGAGCAAGAGGCCGAGATTATCGCCCAGGCTGGGCGACCCGGCGTTGTCACTATTGCCACCAACATGGCGGGCAGGGGCACCGATATTGTGCTCGGGGGCAATCTCGAGGCCGAGTTGGCGGCGCACGGTGAATCGCTGGACGACACGGCGCGCGAGCAGCTGACCAGCGAGTGGCAACAGCGCCATGACGCCGTGATCGAAGCCGGGGGGCTTCATATTCTTGGCACCGAGCGTCACGAGTCGCGCCGCATCGATAACCAGTTACGCGGTCGTTCCGGACGACAGGGCGACCCCGGCGTGTCGCGTTTTTATCTTTCACTTGAAGATAGCTTGATGCGCATTTTCGCTTCGGAGCGCGTCAAGAGCTTTATGCAGGCAATGGGTATGGAGCGCGGTGAAGCCATCGAGCACCGTATGGTCACCAATGCAATTGAAAAAGCGCAGCGCAAGGTCGAGGGGCGCAACTTCGATATTCGCAAGCAGCTGCTGGAGTATGACGACGTCGCCAACGATCAGCGTCAGATTATTTATCGTCAGCGCGACGAACTGCTCTCGGATGATGAGATCGCGGAGACCATCACCGCTATCCGCCAGGATGTGGTGAACGACGCGATCGATGGCTTCATCCCGCCAATGAGCGTGGAAGAGCAGTGGGATGTACCGGGTCTGGAGAAACAGCTGGAGGCGGAGTTTGGCCTGACGCTGCCCGTAGCCCAGTGGCTAGACGAAGATAACAGCCTCCACGAAGAGACCCTGCGCGATCGGATAGTGGCATCAGTGCAATCTGCCTACGACGAGAAAGCTGCCAGTATTGGTGCCGGGATGCGACAGCTGGAAAAGCAGATCATGTTGCAGGTCCTGGATACCTTGTGGAAGGAGCACCTTCAGGTGATGGATCAGCTGCGGCAGGGTATTCATCTGCGTGCCTATGCCAACAAGAATCCGAAGCAGGAATACAAGCGCGAGTCCTTTGCCCTGTTCGAAAGTCTGCTGCAGCGTTTGAAATATGAAGTCGTGCGCTTCCTGAGTAATGTGCAGGTGCAACGCTCCGACGAGGCCGCAGCGATGGAGCAACAGCGGCGCGAGGCGGCGGCCAAGCAAAAGTTGGCGTTTGAGCATGCAGAAGCGGGCTCGGCGGTGCCCGAGTCAGCCGATACGGCTGAGCCGCCTGCGCCGCCGCAGCCAGTAACGCGGGCGCAACCCAAAGTGGGGCGTAACGACCCCTGTCCCTGCGGGAGCGGTAAAAAATATAAGCAGTGCCACGGGGCACTAAGCTGACCGTGCCTTGCGCATCAGGCCATAACCCATGTCAGAAAAAGCATCGGTGAGTGTTGCCGTGTCAGGTATTCGTCTGGGCGTGGCGCAGGCGGGTGTCAAATCAGCGGACAAGGACGATCTGTTGGTAATGGCTCTGGCACCCGGTACGCAGACGGCGGCCGTATTCACGCGCAATGCGTTTCGTGCGGCACCTGTTGTATTAGCTGAACAGCACCTGAGGGCCAATCAGGGTCATCCGACGCATTTGATTATCAACACCGGTAATGCCAACGCAGGAACCGGTGAGCCCGGTCTGGCGGCTGCAAACCAGTGTTGCAATGCACTGGCTGAGCTGACTGCTTCAGCGGCGAGCGCGGTACTGCCTTTTTCTACCGGAGTCATCGGCGAACCCCTGCCAGCCGACCTGATCTGCGCTGCGCTGCCGGCTGCTCTTGAAGCCCTGCAAGAAGATCAGTGGGAACGGGCCGCCAGAGCCATCCTGACGACGGATACTCGACCCAAACTAAGAAGCGTCGAGGTTGAGCTCGACGGTCAGACCTGCAGAGTGACCGGCATGGCCAAAGGAGCGGGCATGATCTGCCCCGATATGGCGACTATGCTGGCTTTCGTGGCAACCGACGCGAGACTGTCACCCGCTCTGCTGCAGGCCACACTGCGTGATGCGGTGGCGGCTAGCTTTAACCGCATTACCGTCGACGGCGACACCTCGACCAATGACGCTGTGACGCTGTCGTCGACCGGCGGCAGTGGCATCGAGGTTAAGGCAGGGACTCCGCAGGCTGAGCAGTTCGCAGCGGCAGTGACCGGGGTGATGATCGAGTTGGCACAGGACATCGTTCGCGATGGCGAAGGCGCCAGCAAGTTCGTTGAAATCCGTGTGTCTGGAGGAGAAAGCACTGAGGCCTGTGATCAAGTGGGCCGCACCATTGCTCACTCGCCGCTGGTGAAAACCGCCCTGTTTGCCTCCGATCCCAATTGGGGTCGCATTCTGGCGGCAATCGGTCGCGCGGGATTGTCTGATCTCAACACCGACGATGTCTCGATTCACCTCAATGGTGTACTGATCGCAGAGCGTGGCGCGCGGGCGCTTTCCTATACCGAAGCTCAGGGCCAGGCGGCGATGGCCGCAGAGGATCTGGTTATCGAAGTCGCCTTGAATCGCGGCGGCGCGCAGGCCGTGATCTGGACCACGGACCTCTCTTACGATTACGTCAAAATCAACGCTGAATACCGCACCTGATATGGCGCGGGTAACGGTAGCCGTGGGCTTGTTGATCGATGAGGACGGGCGCGTGTTGGTGACACGTCGGGCACCTGATACGCATCAGGGCGGGCTGTGGGAGTTTCCGGGTGGCAAAGTTGAGGCCGGTGAATCAGTCGAGACCGCATTGTTGCGAGAGCTTGCTGAGGAGTTAGGGATTCGTGTCAAAGCGAGCGAACCATTTATGACCCTTGATCATGACTATGCCGACAAGCAGGTGCGGCTCGATGTGCGTCGTGTGACACGGTGGCAGGGTGAAGCCCGAGGTCTGGAAGGGCAGCCGCTCGCCTGGCAGTTGCCGCCAGCCATGGCGAACTGGCCATTTCCCGAGGCCAACGCACCGATACTGGCGCGCTTGCTTGCGCGTTAGGCGCTGGCTCGGGCCAGCAGCGTTCGATGTAGCCGGGCGCCGCGAATATGCAGCGCCTCGAGAGAGCCACTGTTATCAATGACAATATCGGCTCGACTAATGCGGGTAGCGCGATCGAGTTGCGCGGCCATGATTTGCTCGACCAACGCCCGCTCGTTTTGATCCCGCGCCATGGTCCGCTCAATTTGCACCGCTTCAGGGACATCGACCACCACACTCAGATCGACCATTTCTGACTGACCGCTCTCCAGAAGCAGGGGTGAGCTTAGTACCACGTAGGCAGACTGGGCCGCGGCCATTTGTCGGGTCAGTTCGTCGCGAATACGGGGGTGCGTGATGGATTCCAGAGTCCGCCGTTTGGTGTCATCTGCGAAGACCAGCTTGCGCAGTGCAGCACGATCCAGCTGCCCGTCAGGTAATAGGTACTCCTGACCCAATTGTGCGGCGATCTCTGCCAGCGCCGGCTGTCCGGGTTCGACGACAATCCGAGCCGCGAGATCTGCGTCGACAATGACAATACCCTGTGTGCTCAGCCAGTCGGTGAGCGCGGTTTTACCGCTGCCGATGCCGCCGGTGATCCCGACTCGCAGCATCAGAACGCCACCAGCTGCAGGTACTCAGCGATCAGCGTATCGCCAAAGAAGAGTGTCAGTAGGCCTGCGCCCGCTAAGTAAGGCCCGAAAGGCATGGGCGTATCCCTTCCCTGACGTTTGCTGAGCAAGAGTGCGATGCCGAGCGCCGCCCCCACAAACGACGACAGCAAAATCATAAGGGGAACCGCCTGCCAGCCGAACCAGGCACCCAGCGCGCCCAGCAGTTTGAAGTCGCCATAACCCATGCCCTCTTTGCCGGTCACGAGCTTGAATAACCAATAGACGCTCCACAGCGAGCCATAACCGAGCATGGCACCCATGACAGCAGACGATAGCGGCGTCCAGACGGCAAAGAGGTTGACGGCCAATCCCAGCCAGAGAAGGGGCAGTGTGATGCTATCGGGGAGGAGTTGGGTGTCGATATCGATGCCAGTGAGCGCCACCAGCATCCAGATCAGCGCGAGGGCGCTCAGGGCCTCAATACCAAAGCCGAAGTGCCACGCTGCAAGACCAGACAAGACGCCGGTGATCAGTTCCACCGCTGGGTAGCGTACCGAGATGCCCATGCTGCACCGTGCACAGCGACCGCGCAACACGAGCCAGCTGACGACTGGGATATTCTGCCAAGGTTTAATGGCCGCCCCGCAGCCGGGGCAGTGTGATCCAGGGTGCGACAGGCTGATTGATTCTTGAACGGGAGTAGGCTGTTCCAGTACTTCACAGCACTCGCGCTGCCACCCCTGTTCCATCATTTTGGGTAACCGCAGAATCACCACGTTTAAAAAGCTACCGACGATCAACCCGAGTGCCGTGCAGGTCAGGGTGAAAAAAGCCGGATCGTGGAAGGCGGTCATCATGGGATTATCAGTGCCCTTTGTCGGACGTCAAATGACAGAGCCGAGCATGAAGATGGGTAAGTACATGGCGATCATTAAGCCACCAATCAGCACCCCCAGCACCGACATAATAATGGGCTCGATCAGCGAGCTGAGACTGTCGACGGCGTTGTCTACCCCCGCTTCGTAGTGATCGGCCACCTTGCCCAGCATGTCATCTAGAGAGCCAGACTCCTCGCCAATTGATGTCATCTGAAGCAACATGGTGGGGAATAGTCCGGTGGTGCGGATAGAGAGGGCTAGTGACGTACCTGCAGTCACATCATCTCGAATCTGCCGGATGGCACGAGCATAGATGACGTTGCCCGCTGCCCCTGCAGTCGACTCAAGAGCCTCGACCAGCGGCACTCCTGCTGCGAAGGTGGTCGACAAGGTGCGAGAGAATCGGGCGATAACTGCATCGTGTATGACCCCGCCCAGAATGGGGAGTTTAAGCGCTACTGCGTCGAGCCAGTCCGCAAATCGTTGCGAGCGGCGTTTTGCCTGAGAGAACAAATAGCTTGCGGCAAAGAAGCACAGTAAGAGGGTAAACCACCAGCTCTGAACCCACTCGGACAAGCGCAAGACAAGCAAGGTGAAGCCGGGCAGATCCGAGCCAAAACTCCGGAACGTCTCGGCGAACTGCGGCACAACCTTAACCAAGAGAATAGCGGTTACGACAATGGCCACGACGACCGTCGCGATAGGGTAGGCCATCGCTTTTTTTATCTTGGCCTTAAGCGCCTCAGTTTTCTCTTTATAAGTCGCCACCCTATCCAGCATCACTTCCAGCGTGCCAGAGCTCTCCCCTGAAGCGACCAATGAACAAAAGAGCTCGTCAAAGTGCAGAGGATGTTTTTCTAACGCGCCGGCGAGCCCAGTACCCGATGACACGTCAGTGCGGACGGTCTGAATCAGCTCACGCATCTTTTCGTGGTCAGTGCCCTCTGCGACGATGTCAAAGGCCTGCACCAAAGGCACGCCCGCTTTCATCATGGTGGCCAGCTGTCGGGTGAAAATAGCGATATCGGCCGGCTGAATTTTTTTGGCGCCGAAGGTGACCAGCGACTTGGGCTTTTTCTTAACTGATTTAGCGGCGATACCCTGCTTGCGCAGCTGCACCCTAGCAATAGCTGCAGAAGTGGCAAGCACTTCGCCTTTGGATTTTCGACCGTTCCGATCAGTGCCGGTCCAGACGAATACCGTATTCTCTGCTGCCATTTCTTCCTTGACCTGACGTTAGCTAAGGGGCGGATCAGTCAGTGGTGACGCGGCTCACTTCCTCGAGACTGATCAGACCTTCGGCGCACTTCCTGAGCGCTGACTGCCTAAGGTCATGGAAGCCCGCTTCGCGAGCGACGCGATCCAACTCCAGAGAGTTTGCGCCATCCATAATGGCCGAGGCAATGGGTTTGGTGATCTTAACAACTTCGTAGATACCAACGCGCCCTTTGTAGCCGTCTTTACACTGTCCGCAGCCCACGGGGCGCTTAATAGCGGCGCTACTCAATTGATCGGCCGTGAACCCGAGTTCAAGCAGTGCTTCATGGGGCACGGTGGTTTCAGGCTCGGCGCAGTGGCTGCACAGCCTTCGCGCCAAGCGTTGAGCAATAATCAGGGTGACCGATGCAGCGATGTTAAAGGCGGGTACGCCCATATTTAGCAGGCGAGCGACGGTTTCGGCGGCGCTGTTGGTATGAACTGTCGACAGCACCAAGTGACCGGTTTGAGCGGCCTTAATGCCGATCTCAGCGGTCTCTAGGTCCCGGATCTCACCGACCATGATCACGTCGGGGTCTTGACGCAGAAATGAGCGAAGCGCCTCGGCAAAGTTGAGACCGACCTTGGGATTCACCAATACCTGATTGATGCCAGCCATGTTGATCTCAACAGGATCTTCGGCAGTTGAGATATTGCGCTCGGGTTCGTTCAGTATCCCCAACCCTGTATAGAGCGAGACCGTCTTACCGGAGCCCGTTGGGCCCGTAACTAAAATCATACCCTGGGGCTTCTGAAGTGCTTCGAGGTATAAGGCTTTTTGGTCTTCCTCGTAACCCAAAGCTTCTATGCCCAGTTGGGCAGAGGCGGGATCGAGAATACGTAATACGATTTTCTCACCGTACATGGTGGGAAGGGTGTTCACACGAAAGTCGATGGCTCGATTCTTCGAGAGCTTCATCTGGATCCGGCCATCCTGCGGGATACGTCGCTCCGAAATATCCATTTGACACATCACTTTCAGACGCGCTGCCAGCCGCGGCGCCAGGTTGCGCGGCGGCTTCACCACCTCGCGCAAAATCCCGTCGGTGCGAAAGCGCACTCGATAATCTTTTTCATACGGTTCAAAGTGGATGTCTGAGGCGCCCTGCTTAATGGCATCCAGCAGGACTTTGTTAACGAATCTTACGATTGGCGTATCGTCTGCGGCGTCTCGGTTCTCCTCGTCTTCCTCGACGGGGCCATCACTGATTTCCAAGTCGTACTCGCCGTCGGTGCTGAATGAAGCCATGTCCGAATCAAAGCCGGTCGATTGCTCGCCAAGTTCGGCAAGTAATTTGCTGAGCGCTGTATCTTCTACCAGCACTGCGTCGGTGTTGATACCGGCGGCAAATTTGAACTCGTCGAGTGCGCCAAGGTTCATGGGGTCAGAAACCGCGACGAACAGGCGATTACCGCGGCGGAAAAGAGGCACGGCATGATGCTTGGCCATGAGCTCGATATCGATTTGAGGTTCTGGAAGCATCTCGCGATTCATCGCCTCCAGATCAAAGACCGGCACGCCAAATTCGACCGAAGCCATCTCCGCTAGCTCGCGACTATCCACATCTAAAGTATCGATCAAATAGCGAATGAGCGGCACACGCATGATCTTGGCATCGTTTTGGGCATCGCGGGCTTGCTCCGATGTGAGCACGCCCTCAGCGATCAATCGGCCGGCGAGGCCTTTAATGTTTGGAGCTTTGCTGTCAGTTTGCGCAAGGGAGTTCATTGGCGGGCGTTCCCACTTGGCCTGTCGGCCATCGGTTCGGTTTGAGGTATCTAAAGTCCATCTGGCTGCTGGTTAACTTATCTTTGCTGGTGTTCAGTTCACTTGATCATTCACCGTAGCCTGCTCGTCTTCCAAAAGTACGAAGTGGGACCGCGGTCCCACTTGTATTTATCCATCTGCGAGACTGGAGATTACCGCTCGTCACAGAGGCCCTGTGTGAGACAGGTTGACAGTGTTTGGTCGAGGTTCCATGTGAGTGAGCCATTTGCAGGGGTAGGAGTGATTACATAAACTGCGCCGTCTACAGGTGAAGCACCCGTTGCAGTGATCATTCCAGAGTCATCTTCTACTGCTACCGTAGCAACGAAGTCACCCGCAGTGGCGTTCGTCGCAGAGTTTGCTACGGGTGAAGAGTCAGTAGCGTCACACAGAGCCAGATCACCTTTGGTCTGGTAGCAGATGTCGATCGCTGATTTCACGGCCGTGGTGGCCATGACCACCTCCGAGAACTTCGCTTTCTTGGCGTAAGTTTGATAAGCGGGTAGTGCCAGGGATGCCAGAATGGCGATGATCGCAATCACGATCATCAGTTCGATCAGGGTAAAGCCCTGTTGGATTTGCTTTTTCATGTTTCTCTCCTTTGAAACGGTTTTTTTGCCTTGGGTTAGCGGTGCGCTAGCCCCTGCTGGCAACACCTGCCCTGTTTGCTGCAAAGGGCGTGCCAAAAATTGCAAAATGCGTCAATTCGCGAATCAGAAGGGGTTTTGGCGCATTTGAAGCGTCGGAGAAGACCCAAGATATGACAAAAAATGTCGCATTTAATCTTTTTGGGGTATT
>Ga0181606_10000927_pt1 | contig 25120 bp, 23 predicted proteins | sample 041ome_10_FD_132994 | JGI IMG/M metagenome (GOLD analysis project Ga0181606, IMG submission 132994) | Coastal salt marsh microbial communities from the Groves Creek Marsh, Skidaway Island, Georgia - 041412US metaG (megahit assembly) | ecosystem: Environmental > Aquatic > Marine > Intertidal... | reverse complement strand
TTGGCCTTTAGTGTGAAAGTCATAACGTAGTGAAAGTAACTAAATTTTTAATCTATAAAATTTTTCTTTTTACCAAAATATTGTCTCGGCTAAAATTACGTTATATTATTTTGGTATTAGCATTTACGAAATTAGTCTCCATTAGTTCTAATTCAGTGAACGCTAATTAATGTAACTCTAGACCTTGGCTATTTAATACTTTATACATAATGCCACTTCTATACCTCTGATTTTGAACACATGGTTAATTTCTAGAGTAATTAATAACTAATTAGCCTTCCAAAGAGTTTAATTAATATCTGTATACAATCATGTGAAACTTACACTAGAGGTTTAAAGGTTAATTTTTACTATTTTTAAATTAAATGTAATTTTTAGGATTGTTTTAAATAATAAGTTAACCGTTTAGAAACTTTTAAAGTCAAAAAAAATATTTTACTGAAAAGTATATAAATGATTTACATACTAGCTAACTTAATTTATTCAATGATTTTTGCAGATTAAATGCTTCTAAAAATCCATTTAAAGATTCTAAATTTTTTGCACAACAATCTATAAAATACTCGATTTCATCAACATACTGCTGATTACTATCAAAATTTTCGTCTTTAAACAAAGTTGACCATTCAAGATTAGAATTAGAAAAATATTTAACAATAGTTTTTTCTGGTTTTTTTCCTGAACTCAGCCACTTCAAAGTTCCCTCAGTTCCAACTATTATACATTCTCTAATCTTATCTTGTCTTATGTAATCAACATGAATGAATGACCTTACGCCTGTTTTATGTGTCAATGTATAACTTGCAAGGTCATCAGTTTCTATTTGTAGATTACTTATTTTATATAATTTACCCTCTATATTATTTATACTTCCAAACAACCAACTTAAATAATCTGGTTCGTGAATTGCGTCTTTATAAATCCCACCACCTTGGTTTTTTTTTGAACTATAAAAATTTTTGTAATCTGAATTTGCTCTCCAATTAGGTAAAAAATGAGCAAACTGTGCTTTTGCATAAACTACATTTCCAATGTAATTATTATTTAGAGCTCTCTTCAAAACTTTAACTGAATCATGAAATCTTAGATTACAACCTACCATGATTTTTTTATTATATGATAAAATTTCGTTTTTTAGAATTCTAGCTTGATTAATATCATTAAATAATGGTTTTTCTACAAAAACATGTGAATCATTTTTAACTGCTATTAATGTTTGTTCTAAATGAAGATTGTTGGGGGTACAAATAAATGTTATATCATATTTGTTAGCAGAATATGCATCTTTACAGTTAAAATATAAATTATTATAGTTGTGATTTATTTTTAAATTAAACGGCTCAACAATATCAATTATTAAATCCATTTTCTTTTTTAAAGAATTGAGGTTCTTAAGATGTCTAAGCCCTATAGAGCCGCAACCAATTATTAATACCCTAAATGCCATTATTCAAGGTCTTCTATTTTTATATTCCTACCAATATTAAAATTTGATTTAAATTTTCTTCCTATGTAATGTAAATATGAGTCTGGTCTTAAAACGCCATGACCAGGTCTTCTAAAATCAATTTGATCTATTGAAAGCTTCTCTCCTTTTTTAACATCCTTAATTAGAAACCCTGATCTCATTACATTTCTAGAAATATGCTTTTGATTTGAATTCATAACTCTCCTGCTTTTACCTAGGGCTATGTCTAATTCTCTTAAAGCTTTGACACACTTATGCATTTCCTCCTCTTCTAAAGACATCATATGCTCGCAGCTTGCTGTTGTTCTGTCTTGGGTTATAGTCTTTTCTATTATATCAGCTCCTAATGATCTAGCAGCAATATCCATTTCCCATCCCGGACTATGATCTGAAAAAGCTACTGGATATTCAGGGAACATCATTTTTAATGTTTTTATCATATTTAAATTTATACTATCTAATCTTGCTGGATAACCAGAGGGGCAATGATTAATGATAATTTTATTATTATTTTCCTCTAAAACCCACTCTATGGCTCTTTCCACTTTACCTATAGAAGCATTTCCAGTATCAAGTTGAATTGGTAGTCCCTTAGCTGCAGTATATTTTATTAAATCTTTAAATTCAATGTCTTGAGAAGCTATTTTTAGAGAATGTACTTTTAATTCATCTGCTAAAAAATCTACATCCTCTTCAAAAAAAGTTGTAGCAAAAAAATTCAAATCTAAAGTATCACAGTAAATTTTTAATTCTTTCCAATTTTCATAACCCATATATCTTCTTTCCCAAATATCTATCAATGGTTCACTAACCAGTTCTGTTTTTCCCGTAAATTTATTAATTAACCTAGTGTAGGAAAAATTTAAATCTTTAGTTGTTATTAAACGATTATGGTCTGCAATTTGGAATTTTATAGCATCAGCCCCTGATTCTTTAGCCAAAAAAGCTAGCTTTTTAGCGCTTTCAAGTCCGTTATGAGTTGGACCAGCTTCGAACACAATATATGTGCTTTCTCCTGTTCCAACTAATCTATTACCCATATCAATTTTCATAAAATTAAATTTAATTACTTATATATTAAATACTTTGTTTTTTAATTTCTAAAGCTAAATTAAGAGATTCTATTCCTTGTTTTAAATCTGTGAAGAAAGCATTTTTTTTATTTAAAGCTTTAATAAATTCCTTGGTTTGTAATAAATACATATCATTTTTATTATATCCTTTTGGTAAACTAAGCTCATTTAATGTATCTGAAGTATAGTCAAACACCTTAATTTTATTATAATTTAAATCCCATTCACACCATCCTCTCTCAAATAAAATTCTTATGCCCCTTTGAAAAGGTTTTTGCAAATAATCTATGTGAAGATTTAATTGTTTTGTTTTATATTTAAATATTACATCTGCTATTTCCTCAGTTTCAATATCTAAAATATTTAAATTTTGAACAATAGAAAAAACCCTTTCAGGCTTGCCAAATAGCCATAATAGTAAGTCTATTTCATGAATAAAATCTAAAACAGCTCCTCCTTTCAAGGATATTTTACTACTGTACATTTTTTTATAATCCTCTTTAGGGTGCCAATCTGGAAGATACATGCCAGCCCAAATATTAGCCCATATAACTTTTCCGTAATTTTTACTATCAATAATTTTTTTTAGGGATTTTGGTCCAAAGTGGTATCTCATGTTGCTTCCAACATGACAAATCAAATTATTTTTTTTAATTAATAATTCTAGAGTGTCAATATTTGTTAAATCAAAACTTAAAGGTTTTTCAATAAATAAATTTATTCGTTTTTTAGCAAAATATATTGCATCATCAATATGACACAAATTAGGAGTACATATTATCACTGCATCAGGTCCAAAATTGAAAACTAAACTTTCATAATCAGAGAAAGTTTTTATATTGAAGTCATTTTCAACCTCTAACCTCCTTTCATCTCCTCTGTTCCATGCAACAACATCGCAACCACATGATAAAAAGTTTTGAATATGTCTTCTTCCTATTGAGCCGCAACCAATAATTGCAATTTTTTTCATGCTCATGAAAAATTTTTATAAATGGAAAGATGTTTTAAAATAACATCATTAATATCAAATTCATTCTCTGCTTTTTTTCTTGAATTTTCACCCATCAAAGTGATAAGGTTTTTATTAATAATAAGAGTTTCAATAGCTATAGCAAGTTCTTTAGAAGAATATACAGGAACCTTTAAGCCATTAATACCTTCATCTACACATTCTTTGCAGCCAATGGAATCAGTAGTAATTATAGCTCGTCCAATTGCGCAAGCCTCTATTAAACTTTTAGGCATACCTTCTCTATAAGAAGGCAAAACAACTATATGACTATCCTGATATACTTTTACCATATCTTTTTGATATCCAATCCATTTAACGTATTTTCCATCTTGCCAATTCTCAAGGTAACTACTGGAAACACCAGCCTTATTGTCCTCATCAGCTAAACCACAAAGAATTATTTGCATTTTATCTTTATACTTTTCTTTAAGTATATCACTGGATATTCGAAGCTCTTTTAATCCTTTATCCAATAACATGCGTGATGGGAATAAAATTTTTATCAAATCAAAACTTGGTAATTGGCTTTTAGGGTATTTTGATAAATCAACACCAGATCCTTTTATTTTTACTACAGTATTAAAATTTGAAATTATATTACAATCATAAAAATATTTTTTATCATCATCATTTTGAAAAATGATTGTAAGATTATCCCTCTTAAAACCAATTCTCATTAATCGAATCATTAAGTTCTGCACAAACCCTTTTCTGTCTGAAGTAAAATTATACCCTAATCCACTTACTGCGTTTACTACGCCTTTTAACTTTAATAATCTTGAAATTAAAGTTCCATAAATTACTGGTTTTAAGGTAATATGATGAACTATATCTGGCTTGATCTTTTTATATGCCTTATAAAACTTAACTATAGTATAAAGTTCCTTAATAGGATTCGTGCCTGATCGTGAAAACCCCAGATCCATGAATTTAACTCCTTTGTCAGTTATTTCATTAGCTCTTCCTGTATTTTTGCATGCCACGAATACTTCAAACCCATTTTTCAATGCTTCCTCTGCTAAAATTAGCCTATGGGATATGAAAAACCAATCTACATTTACAACGAAAAGTAATTTTTTTTTCATTGATTTTTTCTTGTAAAATAGTTCATCATTTGAAAAATTTTTCCCCCCAAACTGAATGATAATTTTTTATCATTTTATCTAAACTGAAATTTTCAATAATGCGATTACGACATTTTTGCTTTCTTAACGACCACAACTTTTTATCACGGTTTTTTTCTTTAATTGCTTTTATAATTGAATTAGCCAATGCAATAGAATCCTTAGGAGGCGAAACCCAGCCAGTATGACCAACTATTAATGAAGCATCTCCAATATTTGTGGTAACACAAGGAATACCACATGCCATGGCTTCTGCCAAGACATTAGGAAATCCTTCCCCACTTGAAGAAGACAATACATTTATATCTATAGCGTTCATAACAGCTGGTATATCCGATCTTTTATTAATCAAAACTATGTTAGATTCTAAGTTCTGATTTTTTATTTCATTTACTAGGATAAGGTTATTATGATTTAAATCACGACCAACTAAAAGAAATTTAAAGTCTTTAAAACACTTCTTGACAATAGACAAAGCTTTTAGTAAACCTAAATGATTTTTCTGTGGATGAAAACGGCCTACCATTCCAAGAACCAAAGTCTTCGAATTCAGATCAAACTCCTTTCTAAAAAAAAGCCTAAGTTTTATGCTAGGTTTAAACAATGAAATGTCATAACCATTACAAATTATTTTCATCTTTGATTTGTTGTAACCAAGTTCTGAATGTACTCTAAGTACTTCTTCTCCACAACAAATAATACCCTTTGGAATAACTCTACTCAATCTAGCACATAATTTGACAACTAATCTTGTAGATTTTTTTGATTCTTCAGGTTCAAGTGTAGTATGACGTATGTTCCAAAATATATTCTTAAATCCTGCAAAACGAGAAACTATTCCTCCAAAAAAATCAGCATGATACATCCATGTTTGAATAGTATCTGGTTTGAGTTTTTTAAGTAATCTGAACAACTTTAGAAAATCCTTTACTCGAACTTTTCCAAAATTCATATCTAAACAAATTACATTTATTCCTTTTTCTTTAAGTAATAAACCATATTTTCCTTCGTTCTTTAATGAAATTACGATATGTTCCTTTTTTAAATCATATTTACATAACCGGAATAAAACCCCCTCAGCTCCTCCATCACCTAATCCGGTAATAATATGAACAATTTTCATAAAATTTATAATCTATAATATCCTTTAGATTTTGGGAACAAAGCTTTCACATCAAAAACTACCGATTCTGAGTGAGAGAATTTTTCTAATTGTAATCCTAAAAACTCTGAGTGCGATACAGCAATAATAATTATATCAAACTTAAAATTTGAATCCAATTTATCTATTACTGCATTAGAATAAATATCTTTTAACTCATTCAAATTAGCTAAAGGATCATAAACTTTAGTTTTAATATTAAATTCCTGTAGTGATGTGAATATATCTCTAGCTCTAGAATTTCTTAAATCAGGACAGTTTTCTTTAAAGGTAACTCCAAGCAGTAAAGCTGTTTTATGGGTACTTGTGAAAGGTTTTGATAATAGTTTTTTAACTACTCTATTTACAATTTGAGAAGCAATACCATCATTAATTCTTCTTCCTGATAAAATCATCTCAGGAGTGTAACCAAGCTCCTGTGACTTGAAAGCCAGATAATAAGGGTCAACACCTATACAATGGCCACCTACCAGACCAGGTGTGAATTTCAAAAAATTCCATTTAGTCCCTGCAGCTTTTAAAACTTCATTTGTATCTATTCCAATTTTTTCGAAAATGATTGATAACTCATTCATAAAAGCTATGTTTATATCTCTTTGTGTGTTCTCAATTACTTTAGCAGCTTCTGCGACTTTTATTGATTCTGCTTTGTAAACTCCAGCATCTATGATTGAGGAGTATAACTCAAAGATTTTATCCAAAGACTTTACAGATGATCCTGAAACTACCTTTTTAATTTTTGTGATTGTATGCTCTTTATCACCAGGATTAATTCTTTCTGGACTATAGCCAACAAAAAAATCTTTGTTAAAGATTAGTCCAGAATCATTTTCTAGAATAGGTACACAAATATCTTCAGTTACTCCTGGATAAACAGTTGACTCAAAAATGACAATATCACCTTTTTTTAGTACTGTTGAAATTGATTTTGTTGCCTTGATAACAAGGGATAAGTTTGGGCGGTTACCCTCATCTACAGGTGTTGGAACAGTAACTATATAAAAATCACTACCTCTTGCTTCATTTATATTAGTTGAAAATTTTAATGTTTTTCCTACAGTAAGCTTTAATTCTTGATCCGATAGCTCCAAGGTCTTGTCATAGAATTTATTTAACTCTTTGATCCTTTTTTTATTAATGTCTATACCAATAACTAAATGTTTTTTTGCTAAAGCATTTGCTAAAGGGAGGCCTACGTAGCCTAATCCAATAATCGCTATTTTTTTATCTGACATTTTTTCTAGTTAAATTTTTTAGTTAAGAGGTTTTCCCATCTATTAAGCGCTGAATCTAATCTAAACCTGTGAGCACTTTCCGCTATTAATTTATAATTCCATCTCTTATTTAAGGTCAATAAAATTTTGGCCTCTAAATCGTTTACATCTAAGTATTTTGCTAAGTATCCATTAATTCCATTTTCAATTATTTCACTTGGCCCACTTTTACAATCAAATGAAACAACAGGGGTGCCCAGTGCAATAGATTCAATTAAAACATTTGGGAAGCCTTCATAAAGAGAAGATAAAATAGTAGCTTCTGCTTTGGAAAAGTATTTTATAATATCACTATCAAACCCAACAAAATCAACTTTATTTTTAATCCCTAAATCTATAGTTAATTTTATTAGTTCATTCCTTAAACTCCCTTCTCCTAAAATTTTCAAACGCAAATTTGGAAATATTTTTAAAACATTTGAAAAAGCAGTTATAGAATAGTTTAAGGCTTTTTGGCTTTCTAACCTTCCAACACAAAGTAAATATCCTTCTTTATTTAATTCTATTTCATTTCTTTGATTATGCTTTTCGATTATTTCGTTTACAGGATTATAAATGACAGAAGTTTTTTTTTGATCTAAATTATAATGTTTTACTATATCATTTTGCATTGACTTGCATTGATTAATAATATGGTCTGATTTTTTATAAAAAAAATCAATAATAGGAAATACAAAATATTTAATCCATATTCCTTTTAAGTTCTCTTTTTTCTTTGAAATAGTGTTGATATTTCGAGAAATAAGAATGAATTTTTTAAAACTTAGCAGCCTAACAAAATACATCATGACTGTTAATTCATAATTGAAAACTACCAATTTTAGTGGTTCTTCATTTTTAATAAATTGATATAAAGCTTTAAAAGAGTAGCGAGTATTACTTATACCTAAAATTTTAAAATTGACTTTCTTATTAATTCTATTGTGAAAAACAGACTTCTTGGTGTTTAAAACTATAAGACTTATATCCCAACCCCTGGAGGCTAAACCATTAGCAATATTAACACATAATCCCTCTGCTCCTCCTCCACTCAATGAACTTATTAAAAATGTAACTTTATTAATCATATAATCGGAAAGATGAAGAATGGGATTTAATTAATTCTAATTCTTTCTTAACTCTTTTTTCCCATGTAGTTATATTGTTTTTATAGAAATCTAAAGATAAATTACTGTATTTATTATAAAACTCAATAGAACTATAGAGTTTTACAATTTTAGATAAAATACCTTCCAAATTATTTGACTCAAAAAACAGAAAATGATTAAGAAATTTATTTGAGACGTTTTCAGTTTTATAACTAATAATTGGTAAACCTTGAGAAGTTGCTTCAATAACGTTATTCCCTAAGAAACCAAATTTATTAAGCGAAAAAAATACATTAGAAGATTTTAAATTTTTCAAGATAAGTTTATGACTTATTTCACCTAAAAAAGAACAATGATCAGATAATTCTAAATTTATTGATAATTGAATCATTTCACTTAAAATGGATCCCCCACCTATTATTACCATTTTAAAATCATATAAACCCTTATCTTTTAAAGCCTTCATTAAAAAAAGCAGTTCTTTTATTCCTTTCCCTTTTTCAATTCTTGAAATACATAAGAAAACAAATGGCTTTTTAAATGCTGGTAAATTTTTAAATTTAAAATCACAACCATTTAAAAACACATGGAAGTTTGGGTTTTTAATTTTATTTTTTGTTTTTACAGACCATGAACCATCATTAGTTGAGATGATCAAATTTCTTTTATTTTTAAGTGGAATTTTATAAATACTATAAAAATAATTTTTACTGAATATTTTGGAAAAAAGTTTTTTAGTTATGCCCAAAAACCTAAAACATATTACTCCTCTCTTAAATTTTAAAAAAAAATAAATTAATAGATTGTCACGATCTAAGTAGTAAATCTTTTTAGAATCTACAATTCTATAAATCTTGAGATATTGAAAAAATCTATTAATAAATAGCTCTAGTCTTAGAAGTGATTTATTTTTTGAATTTAAAAACTTATAATATTTAATTACATGAACTTTATTTTCAATAGAAGTTATTTTAAAATATGATTTATTAAAAAGATAAGCTGAAGCACTATCTAACAAAAAAATTAAATGAGTATCAAAAAAACTGTCTTTCTGAATATATTTTACAAAATTATAATATGCTGGGCTGCCAGTATGTTCCCAGTTTCTTTGCTTAATTGATATTTCCAGTGGCTTATAAAGTCTTGAAATTATATAAATTTTATTTTTCAATTAATTCTAATTAAATCCCCATTAATTAATTTATATTCAGTCATATCAAATAAATCAATAGCAAAATTATTTTTATCAAATTCTAATCTATTACCTGCTTTACTAACCCAACCAATTTGCTTTGCTGGAACTCCAACATGTAGAGAAAAAGGTTTGGTGTCTTTTGTCACTACTGATCCGCTTCCTATCATAGAATACTCCCCAATTGTATTCCCACAAATAATTGTGGTATTTGCACCAATTGAAGCGCCTTTTTTTACTAAAGTTTTTTTAAACTCATTTTTTCGGGAAATAAATGCCCTTGGATTAATAACATTAGTAAAAACCATTGATGGGCCTAAGAAAACATCGTCTTCACATTCAACACCATCATATATAGAAATATTATTTTGAACTTTAACATTATTTCCTAATTTAACATTGGGACCAATTACGCAGTTTTGCCCTATTGAGCAGTTATTACCTATAATTGTATCTTTCATAAGATTACAAAAATGCCAAATTTTAGAGCCTCTGCCAATTTTTACGCTTTCTTCAACTATTGAAGTTTGATGTATATAATATTCTATCATAATACAAAAGGATGTGCATTAAATTTATTTTTTGAAATACTCTGATTCCTTATTAAACTTACTATTTCAATTGAAGGTAAAGCTTGCTCAACTCCAAAGCCTTCTCCACTTATAATTTTTGAATAACTCTCGGTATGGAGATCAACAAACCCTTTAGAAAATTCTAGTTCTTTTTCATCAACTCTAATAGATCTATAAGTAGTCATGTTTTTTAGACTCACAGACATAGGTAAATACCTTTTATCTATACTCAAAAACCATTTAATTCTTGCATTTTTTAAAATTAAAAAGCCCGAATTTGAATGAGCAGTTTTTAAAAAAGTTGAGTTTTCTTTAAAATCTCCAAAAATCCAATATAACATATCAAAAAAATGAATTCCGATATTACTTGCTATCCCTCCACTTTTCGCAATATCCCCCTTCCAACTCATATCATACCAAGGCCCTCTACTCGTAATGTAAGTTAATTCAATCTCAAAAATTTTATCTGGATCTTTTGATAAAGCTAAATCAATTTCCTTTTTTAATTTTATAATTTGAGAGTGAAGTCTTAATTGTAAAATTGTGTATATTTTTTTTTTGGTTTCAGACTGGACTTTAATTAGTTGGTGCAAATTATTAGGATTTAAAACTAATGGTTTCTCACATATTACGTTGCAATCATTCTTTAAAGCAAATCGGATATGGGAATCATGTAAATAATTTGGAGAAGCAATTGATACGTAATCAATTTTATTTGATTTTTCATTTCTAGATTTATCAATAAATCTATCAAAGCGCTCAAGCTCATTAAAATATTTTGCATCTGGAAAGTATGAGTCCATAATTCCAATACCATCATAAGGATCATATGCAGCAACTAAATTATTATTTGTTTCTTTAATTGCCTGCATATGCCTTGGAGCGATGTAACCAGAAGCACCCATTAAGGCAAAATTTAATTTCATAACTTATTATTTAATTCATTTGAACGTAAGTAATCTTTTGCAATCCATGAGATTGGACTTCTTGGTCTTTTTTTAAAATCTTTTATCCATGTAGAATAACTTGAATAACAAGACAAAAGTATTGGATCTATCCAGTAATAAAAAAAACTGATATGAAATTGTTTCCATTTATTTTTGATGCCAAAAATGTAAAAAATTGCTTTGAAAAAAGATCTAATAGGCCTTATCCAAACTGGATTAATTTTTTTGTCATTTACTGGAAGATCTGAACCCCATACATTTCCAAAATTATTTGACTTCAACATTTGTTTATAGAGTAGTTGATTGTTCTTAAAATCCTTTGAAATATTTTTCCAAAAAAACAAATATTCGTCATCCCATAATGGTAATCTCCAATCGTATTTATAAAATTCATACACTCTTTGACCACTAATGACATATTTAGATTGTCTATTTGAAAATTCTGATTTTTCATAAAACATATGTGCATTGTGAGTGTCTACACTTTGAAAATTTTTAAAACAATCAGCTTGTAAATCTTTTTTAATTTTCTTTATATTAGAATTTGTTTTTAGATAGCCCCATAATGAATAATGTTTTTCTAATAATGAATCACAAATTATTTCTTTAAAACTTTTATTAGAATTTAAATTCAAATATTTTAAATGACCCCCTGAGATAAAATCTCCAGAATTTCCATTAATAAACACAGCATCATCTTCTATTAGATTTAGCTTTTTTAAATGAGAAATTGATGACAGGCTCTGAAAAAATGAAATTCCAGAATTTGAAAATGAGAATTTTAAAAAATTCTTGAACTCATTAGACTTATAAAATTTTCTTTCTGTTTTATATGTTTGTGGAATAAACACCCATTTAAAACCAAGTTTTTTTGAAATTAATTTTGCCACATTAGCTTCAAAATTATTTTTTTGACCATATGAATAGCACAAAACATTTTTAGCCCCAAGGTATTTAAAAATAGAAGCTATAAGTCTTGAATCATTGCCAGCACTTAATGGGATTACTATTTGACGTTCTCCTATTTCTAATAAAGTTCTTTTAAAAATATTGATTGTAACTTGAGTTAATTCCTCTAATAATTCGTCAAATTTTCTAAGTTTAATATCTCCAAAATAATTAAAATAATTTTTTACAATAATTTTATCATTTAAATGGATTAAATATTGGCCAGCATTTAATGATTTGCAATTATCATATAAAGTTTCTGATCCAATTGTATACCCTGACATTGCAATTTGGCGGATAGCTTTTTCGCTAATAGATTTATTAAAAAAATTTAAATCTAGTATTTTATTAATATCGGGAGTTATAAATAAATCATTATTAACACCAATAAAATAATTCAATTCCGAACTTCTAACTCTATCTACAACTGCTAATGTAAAAGTTGAATTTTGAAAAATAAATGAAAAATGACCTCTAATATCATTTAAAACACTTTGAATCACACTGGTATTTTGAGTGTTTAATAAATCAATTATTTCAATAACTTTATGAGAATAAATTACACCCCTAAACCACATTGAGGCATTATTTCTTTCATATAAATTCCAAAATTTATTTGACTTTATTAGTAATTTGACCACTTTTATTTTAAAATTATGTTGTCATAAAAAGTATTACAAAAATCATAGCAAAACACATGCTCCTTTTTATTTAAAATACTTAAAAGCTCATTATTGTCGATTCTAAATCTATTAAGGTCATCAATGAAGCTCTCCAGCACATAGCTGCGCTTGTTTAGACTAATTTTAATATCTTCACTAATATCTGGTGATTTAAGGTTTATGAAAATCACAGGAAGGTCTGAATTTAAAATTTGGTGGGTCGTAGTTGATGTTAAAAAATCAATAATATAAGCGTCGACTTGTTCCTTAACTTTTTCAAAAGGCTCATTTATCTCTTTTGCTCCAAAACTTAAAGCAAAATCTTTACTTGGCTTAGATCTACCACCTGGATGAGGCTTGTATATAATTTCAATATTAGCATCAGATAAAATTCCAAGTAGCCTACATTGCCAATCGAAATATTGAATTTCTGATGGAACATTTCTAACTCTAGCATCTTCACCAAAGAAAGGCTTAGGTACATACATTATTTTTTTTATTTTTCTTTGTAACAATTTGGGTGATTTACTATTTAAGTTTCTGGTTTTAGGGTTTGGGAAATTTAACTTTGGAAAATCTTTGCCAAACATAAATCGGTGATCTAAATTTTTGATTTTAAAATCTGCATATGCTTTACTTTCAATGAATAATTCATCACAATGAATATGATCAACGAAATTTTGAAAATTTTGATCAGCTTCAAAATTTGGTGAACCATGACTATGAGCATAAACTATTCCTGATCTTTTTCTTATGGCAGATGTTAGCATAGCATGCCAAATTGTATTTCCAGGACAGCTTACCCAAAGTTTATTTGGAAGAGATTGTGTACGTAATTGTAAAGAATGAAAATTATAGAAATTAAATGCCTGTCCAATCCAAATTTTAAAATAGTTATTTATATTGCAATCAAAGACCACGTTGTTAGACTCAAAAGTTTTTTTAATTAAATCTAGTACTTCGTTGGTAGTATTTTGATTTTCTGGTAATAATTTAGCATTCAAATTTTTTAAACTAGGCTGGGCTTTAAAAAAATCGTTCAATTGAACATATACCCTTTTAACTTTTTCAATTCTTGCATGTTTATCAATAATTTTCCCATTTGACAAACAAGTTACTTTTTGAAATTTCCAAAAATTTATAATGTGTTTATTCCAAATGAAAAACTTTAAGATTTTTTTTAAACTCCTAACAAAAAATTTATTTCCTAATTTTTTTTTTATTTGATTCTCAAAAAAAATGACTTCAGGTTTTTGAGAATTCATGAAATTATTAGTCATTTTATAGTGCGAAGGTATATTTACACTATATCCACTTTCTCTTAATAATTCAACTGTTTTAATAGACTTATAAATAGATAAAATGTCACTTAATAGCCATTTATAAAAAATAACTAGTGGCTCAACATCCTCTGATTTTTTATTCTTTAGATATTCATTAAAAATTAAAGTGAATTCCGAATAAATCTTTACATGACAATTTTTATCATAAGGCCAATAAAAATCAATTATTCCTTTTGAGTTATACCTAACTTTGTTAATGTCTAGTTCAATGAATTTTCTTTTATCAATCATTTAAAAATATTTATTTTAAATAAATTTGATTTGTGTACTATCCTTATTATTCATTTCTATATATCCTATTTTTTCGCCAAAAAGAGAACCATTTAATACGTTATCTGACCAGCAAGCAATTATTGAACCATTAAATTTAAAAAGCATTTCTTTCTGATGTGAAAGCCCCATAAATCTTCCGGGATTAATAAGCTTTAAGCCCATTTTTCCATGATTAAACATAGGCTCTCTCTCTTCAATAACAGAGACAACAGAATCACAATTTTGAACATTTAAAACATTAATAGCCTTATCAATATGCTCTGCTTTTCTATAAGGTGCGTGAAGACTTAAAAACAAAACTATATCTGGGTTTTTACCTTTTAACTTAAAATACTCGTTAATTCCGTGCTTTAAAATATCTAAAGGATGAAGGGTTTCATTAGAAAAATCTTCGGGCCTTTTTAGTTGAATATGTTTTTTTACTTTTCCATTAATTACTAAGTCTTTTGCAAACTGAATTACATTTTCGCTTTGTGAAGAAATCATTACTTCTGTAATCAGTTTGGAATTTTGAGCAGATTCTAAAGATAATTGTAAAAGAGTTTTATCCTCTATTTTTTGATATGGTACTCCTTTAAAATTAGGATAAGACTCTTTAACTGGAATTATCGCTAAACAAGTAGTTTTATAATCTCCATTTTTCAAGCTAACGTTTAATTTGCTGAATATTTTAGACCTTGCCTCTAATAATCTATTTGAATCTTTACTTAAAGAATTTCCATGCTGCCTATAATAAAATATAGGAGCTTCTAAATTTGCTGCCTTGGCTTTTTGAATAATCTTGAACCATAAATCCCATCCATCTTGAGCATTTAAATCTTCTGAATATCCTGAAACCGACTTAAGAATATTTGTTCTTATTAAAGTGCATGCTCCATGTGGAGGTAAATTATTTGATTTATCTTCTTCACCTAATTTATTTCTTCTTTCAAAATTTAAAATATTCCCCTTTTCATCAGTGTAATAATAGTTGCCATAAACCAAGCCTAAATCAGAATTTGATTCGAGCTTTGAAACCATTTGTAATAAAGCCATCTCGTCGAACCAATCATCAGCATCCAATCTTATAATATATTTTCCATTAGCTAAGTCCAATACATTATTAGCAAGCCTTTGTAAACCTACAGGGACTCTATTTTTTATAATTTCAACTCTTTGGTTAACTTTTAATTTAAAGTACTCCGATATTACTAATGTATTATCTTCAGAAGCTTCGTCTATTATAAATAACTCCCAATTACTATATAATTGAAGCTCAATGCTTTTTAAAGCCTTTTCTAAAAACTTCCCATAATTTCTACTGGGAACATAAATAGTAACTAACGGATTATTACTTGCCATAAATTTTTACTTAAAATTATCTTCAGCCATTAAAAATCCTGCTAATGTATGCTTTCCACTTGGATCTTTAATTTTTTGCAACCTAACAACACTAAAACCTGCTTTGTCAGCTAACAAACATATTGAAGACGAAGTAAATGCATAGTAATGCTCTAAAAAAAATTCTTGTCTAAAATGACTAACTTTAATTGCCTCCTCACCATCAGGCAATTCTATATATACATACCCCTTTTTGTTTAAGTGCTTTTTTGCTGCATTTAGAAAGGAAGTAGCATCTGCAATATGTTCAATTACCTTATTAAAGGTAATTAACGAGAATTTTTCATCTATGGATATATTTGGAAAAACTCCCTGAATCACACGAACTTTAGCATAATTTTTAGCAATTTCAATATTTATTGGATCGGGATCAATTGCAACTACTTCCCAGTGATTTTGTTTCATAGCAGCAGGAAAAACACCCATACCAGAGCCAATATCTAAAATTTTTTTATCTAATTTAAAAGAATGTTTTTTCAAAAAATCTAATATTCGAAGTACTCTATTTTTATTATCTGATTTTTCAATAGGAAGGTTCATTATTTCATTAAATCTTTGGTGAATTAAATCTCCACGATAAGCCGATATTCTATAGTCTCCCTTATAAATTTCTTCAAAGTTATACTCATGTTCATTAAAAAATAAGCCACAAATCGAACACCTCCAAAGCTCTCTGTAATATTCTTTAATGCCAAAGGTGTTTTCATTTTCAACAGGGTGATCAAATTCATGTATAAGGTTATGTTTTGCTGACCCGCATAATGAACATTTACTGTTTTTACTTATTAGTCTTCTACTAGTTGGTTTTACTCCTTTATAATTCATCAAATATCCCTCCCTTTTGTAATCTTTGAAAATTTACTAATTGGCCTAAGAGTTTTACCTCCTACTATAAAACTAAAATCTCTCGCATCTAACCCATGATTAGGCCTTAAACATATTATATCTTCTTCTTTAATTTCTTCTCCTTTATTTAAATCTCGATTTAAATAAAGACCTCTTCTAAAACTGGTAACATGATCATTATCTAATTCAATCTTTTGAGGAACTTTACCATACTCTCCCTGCAAATCGGATATATCTTGTAAGTTAACCTGTAACTGTTTTACCTCAATTGGTGTTAGAGATACTTTATGGTCTCTAAACACCTTACCCTCTCTAGAATCAGTGAAATGGAATTCTATAACTTGTGCTCCCATGACAGTGGCTAATTCAATAGCTTTTGTACCTTCAGAATGATCCGAATAACCAACTGACAGATTTGTTGCGGTTTTAAGAGTTTTTATTACGTTTAATCCAACATCTTTGAATTCTATAGGATACATAGACGTACATTGTAATATGCAAAGATAATTTGGACTTTTATATACTTTATTAATCCCTTGAAGATATGATACTGTTTGTAAAATTTCGTCTAGTGAAGAAAGGCCTGTTGAGAGAATTATTGGTTTTCCCTTTTGCGCTAATTTTTTAATAAAGGGCCAAGCTGTCAAATCTCCTGAGCCTATTTTATATATTGGGCAAAATTCATCAATCCATTCAAGCATGTCTAAATCCCAAATTGAGGCCATATACCCAACTTTTGCCTCTTGACACATTTTTGCCAATTCAATATGCTGTTCTTTTGATAACTCGAACTTCTTAAAGTGCTTATTTCTATCTTCACTTTCAATTTTACTTACTAAAGTATCTCCCTTATAGAGTTGAAATTTTATAAAGTCTACACCAGTTAATATTGCTTTTTGGGTTAATTCTTTTGCAACTTCAAAATCTCCTTCATGATTCCCTCCTATTTCAGCTATTAATAAAGGTCCATGTTTGCCTTTCCATGGGTTATAATCTTCTTTACCAGATGCAATAGTAATTATTTCTTTAAAAGTATATGATGCTGGATATCTATCCATTTTTAATACTATTTCTTTAATATTTTCAAAATCTTTTAAAGTATCTAAAGCAAGATCTAAATCTTTGGTTTCAGAATTATTGTCATTGTAAAAATTATATCTCTCACCTATACTTTTATTTTTATAAAAAAACGATGTTACATGTTCTTTGTCATAATCGTCAAACTTTTTTATATTTTCTGAGTAAAATTCAGTTTGAATAATTTCAATACTCATCCCCTTTGGAAAAGTTCTATTTAAAACATTTGTAATAAATTGGAATTTGCTTGTCTTAGCAATAGCAATCATTTGAGAAAGAATATCCCATGGAGTAAAAAAATTATCTCCATTTATCCTCACAGCGTAATCTAAACTATAATGATTCGCGCAAGATAAAAACCTGTCAGACACGTTCTCTAACGATCCCCTATAACATTCTATATTAGAATAATTGCAAAATTTTTCTATCTCATCATCACTTTTTTGATCTGAGGTTGCAACTATTACTTGATTTGAAACATAATCTAATCTATCAAGAATATGACCAAGAATTGACCTACCGTTTAGTAGCTTTAATGCTTTTCCAGGTAATCTTGATGAATTATATCTGCATAAAACTATAATTCCTATCTTCATTTTCTTTCACCAATTTTTTTAGCTGGAACGCCGCCAAATATTAAATATTCATCAATATCATTAGTAACCACTGATCCAGCGGCAACAACCGCACCATTACCAATTTTAACACCACTTAAAATGGTAACATTACTTCCAATCCAAACATCATTACCAATTATAATTGGTGAAGTAGTATTTCCCTGACTATTAATATTTTTATTTTTATTAATCCTATGGTTGCTATCAACAATGTATACAAATGGGGCAATTAAACAATCTTTTCCAATAACAATTTTTTCTGATGCAAATATATGTGTATGATAACCAACCGTGGTGTAGTCTCCAATCATAATATTTGCAGACTCGTTGCAACAACAAATTCTAACACCAGACTTTATAATTAAATTATTTTCTAGCCTGATATTTCTTGTAAAACGAAGAAATTCTACGTTCTTTTCAATTATTGTTCTTTTTCCAAGTTTTCCAAGTTTAAAGGAATAAAAAATGTTTTTTATATAGTGAACTAGTGTAAATTTATAAAATCTTCTAATTTGTGAGTTTTTTTTCATATTAGATACTTTCAACTTAATATTCCTAATATTTTAGAAAAGATTTAAAACACCATACTCATGTTCAACTAAAGATTCAATATTCATTGAATCCACCATTTCATTCTCTAAGCATTTTTCTATATTTTTATATAATGATTTTTGAGATGAGGTAAATAAAACATTTAGTTTTGAATAAACACTTCCATCAGGATGGCGTTTCAACCAATTATCTGTAAGTTTGATATATACAATCACTTTCCTTTTCAAAAATAATCCGTCTAATATTGTAGCAGAATGATGAGAGATTATAAAAGAGGACGCGTTTGCAAGTAAACTGGGATTTAAATATGAAATCTCTACAATAATTTTAGGATATTTTTCAATAATATTTTCTAAAATTTTTATCTCCAACATAGGATGCGGCTTAAGCATAATTAAAAAACCTGGGCAATAAATAGATATGCTTTCTAAAACTTCATTTAGCCAAATATTTAGTTCCTCGTTATCAAAAACATTTTTAACTGTAGAGGGAACAAAAACAGTAATTAATTTTTGATCCTTTTTTATGAAAGGATTTTCAACATTATATTTATGTACTTCAGACTTCCAGCTATAATATAATTTTGGAAAACCAATTGAAATTTCATTTAAATTTTTATTACTTTTTTTAGAAAATGTAAGGTTAATAAGATTTTTGCAATTATTACTTTCTTCAATTGAAAGTATCGATGGGTGACATAAAAACTTTGCTTTTTTTAAAAAAATTATATATTGTAAAAATTTTAAATTTCTTTTTGAAATTTTTCCATCAGTCAAAAGAATAACATTTTTTGAGATTATTATTCTCAATAATAATTTGAAATTAAAAAATAATTTGAAAATTATTTTTGAATTCGATAATACATAACTTTTGTCAATAGATTTTTTCCATATAGAATATAGAAAATCATCTTTTTTTAAATCCTGATAAGCTTTTATCTTATAAAAGAACTGTATTAATTTTACATCATAATTAGTTTTTAAATCAAAAAATAAAGGGGTCAGTAAGTCTATACCTCCAAAGCGTTTGGGTGCAATTGATATAAAAGTGTATTTTTTCAATAATTAGGTTTTATTTTTTCCATATAAGTACTCAGCAAAATCTAAATCAAATTGTGTGTCAATATCTATTGATCTTTCTTTTGGCATCAAGTATCCTTTAGAAAGTGGAGGGAACCAATTCTTATGTTTTAAAAATGCCTTAGTTTTAATCCAGCAAATACTACCATTGTCACAAAATATGGATGGCACTTCATGGCTTGTTTTCCAAAATTCATCTGGAAATATTTTCTTTAGGTTTCCGTGCTTGTCTTCTTCTTGAGCACACCAAAAGGGTAAATCATAACTTGTAACACTTATAACTGCGTTTGTACCTTTATCTAACATTTTGTATGAATTCAGAATATCTTCTTTAGTACGAAGAGGAGAAGTAGCCCACAGCATACAAATATTTTCAATTTGAATGTTATATGACTCATATTTTTTAATAACAAATTCCATTACATCTGATAATTTACTTCTGTCTCTAGCTAATTCGTTTGGTCTTAAAAAATCAACTTCTATATTATATTTTTCACAAATCTTTAATATTTCTTTAGATTCAGTGGATACATGAATCTTATCGAATAAATTGCTTTCTAAAGCGTGATTGACAGTATGTATGAACATTGGCTTATCAAAAAAATTAATTAAATTTTTATTTTTAATTCTTTTAGACCCTCCTCTCACTGGAATAATCGCAATATTTTCGATCTTAGAAGTCATCTAATTATATTTTCTAAAGACAGGTTTTATGGGATTTCCTATTAACAACTTTCTTACCTTTTTACTTTCAATAGCATATTGAATAATATTTAATACTTTTTCAAAAGCTTCTATTGTTTGATTAATCTCACTTTCTCTATGACTAAATGATGGGGCAATTATTTTTAATAAAATTCCATGTTTAATCATTTCTTGTAAAAACAATGTTTTTAATAACATGTCAGGTTTATTGTATTTATCAAAAAAAACAAAATTTGGTCTACAGTCTATACCTTCAAGCCTAATGAAATTATATATTCCTAATCTTCTTGTGATTTCATTGAAACTATTTTTAATTTTTTTTCCTGTATCCCAAATATGCTTAGTTACCTCATAATTGTTATTATTTAAAATCTCAATTGTTTTTTGAGCTGCTCTTAAGTGATGGGTTTCTGCACCATAGGTAGAAGACATTAAAAATACTTTTTGTTTATCATGTTTAATACCTCCTAACTCCATTATATCTCTTTTTCCTGCTAAAGCTGAAAATGAAAAGCCATTAGCTATAGATTTACCAAAAGATGATAAATGTGGTGTCACACCATAAAGATATTGAGCACCTTTAGGGTGAAACCTAAATCCTGAAACTACCTCATCAAAAATTAAAATGATATTATTCTGTTCACATAAATCTTTAACCCCTTGAAGATAACCTTCAATTGGTTCTTCACTTGATGCTGGTTCCATTACAACACAAGCAATCCCTTCTTTTTTGTTCTCTTCTATAACATCCCTCAAATTTTTAAGATGATTATATTTAAATAGCTTGGTTAGATTTTTTGTTGTGTTGGGAACTCCAGAGTCCACTTTAGTACTTCCTATGAACCAATCATCAATACTCAAAAAAGGGTTGTCAGCACATCTTAGAATAAGATTTTTACCTGTATATGCTCGTGCGAGTTTTACAGCTGAAGATGTTGCGTCTGACCCATTTTTACCAAACTTTACCATTTGAGCACTTGGTATTTGATTTACTAATATTTCTGCTAATTCAGACTCTATATGAGATGGAAGTATAAAATTTGATCCATTGTATATTTCTTTTTGTACTTCTTTTATAACAGGTTCATATGCGTGTCCCAACAAAACTGATGTTAGACCCATACCCCAATCTATGAATTTGTTACCATCTAAGTCCCATACATATGCACCTTCCCCTCTAATTATAAATCCTGGACTAAGTTTTGGAAATTGATCTTCTCCTTTAGAATAAGTATGAGCTCCCCCAGGTATGAGGCTATGTGCTTTTAGTCTTAATTTGATTGACTTATCAAAGTTCATTTTTAATAAAATTTTTAATTTTTAAATATTCATCTTCAAGTCTTAACAAGTCTTTACTCCTATTTTTTATTCTTTTTGCAGGACTACCGGCGTATATACCCCAGGGTTCTGTTGATATTAAAACTAAACTCGCTGCTCCAACTGATGTTCCTTCTTCTAATGTAACCCCAGGCATAATGATGGATCCCGTGCCTACAATAGAATGCCTTTTAATAATTACTTCTTTTTTAAATTCAAATTTGTATTTTGGAGGAACAGTTGAATTTGTCATTGTTTTACCGCTATAATCATCTGATTGAGAAAAGACCTTTACTCCGTAAGCTAGAGTTGTAAAATCGTGAAGGAAAACACCTTTTTCACCACCTGCAATAATACAACTAGGTGTAATATGACAGTTTCTACCAATCAAAACCTTACCTGAAACAACACAGAAATCATCAATTCTAGAATTATCACTTATTTCAATTTGGTTATGGTTGTAAATACTAGCTTTTTTACTAATTTTTACATTTCTACCTAATTTTTTAAACCCAAGTAGTAGAAGTTCTTTATAATTATAGTAAGCCATCAACTTATTCTTCTAAATTTTTGAATATCCACTTCAGACTTTCTAATTCCAAACTCCTCATTACTAAATATTTTTTCTATTCTTCTTGCTTGGTCAACTAAATTTTTCATTTGCTTTTCTGTTATAGAAACAGCCGAATCTATACACTCAAAATCATCATCAATCTTGAAGTGTTTTTCTATTACTTGGGCTCCGGCTGATATTGAACAAAGCGGAACAAAAATATCATTAGTATGGTCTGAATGTCCAATAATACAATCAAACTGATCTTGCAACTTATATATATTTGCTAATTTAGAATCATTTTCTTTTGTTGGATAAGCAGATATACAATGAAGTAATGCAATGCTTTTAGTGCCCTCACTAAGAATATTAAATGCCTCTCTAATTTCCTCCAGATTTGACATGCCTACAGATAGTATTACCGGCTTACCTGTTTTCGAAATACTCCTTAACAGCTCATGATTTAATATATCAAATGATGCTATTTTATATAAGTCCGTGCCAATTTTTTCAAGATATTCAAGACTTTCCTTATCAAAAGGTGTCGAAAAAAAATCTATATTATTTTTATTAGCATACTCCTTAAGTTCCTTAAACGCATTAAATGGTAATTCCAAATCTTTTAAGAGCTTAAAAATCTCTTTATTTCCCTTTGGAGCTCTTTTTTCTGTTAAATACGTTTGAAACTTAACAGCATCTACACCCGTTCTAATAGCTGAATCTATTAATTGTTTGGCAACTTCAATATTACCTCTATGATTGATCCCAATTTCAGCTATAATGTATGTTCTATTATCGGTGTTAAAACCGTAATCTTTTAAATTTTTTATTACCATGATGTTAGTCCCCCGTCTATTAATATATTTTGACCTGTTGTATAACTTGCTGCACTACTGGCAAGGTATAAAACAGCCCCTACCATCTCACTTTGTTCTCCCATTCTTTTCATTGGAACTCTAAATGAATAATTCTCTACAAAACCTTTCCCTTGAGGGTTTTTTGGATTAAAAATACCACCAGGGCTAACGCAATTAACTCGAATATTTCTCTCAGCTAAATGTACTGAAAAATACTTCGTCATTTGAATAACACCAGCCTTTGAAGCCCCATAAATCTCTGGACTTTTCCTTGGAAGATCTGTGTAATTTCTAAAATCAGGACTTACTACTCCAAATATTGAACCTATATTAATGATTGAAGCTTTTTTTAGTTTATTTGAATCGAATAAATTTACAAAGGATTGAATACAAAAAAATGTACCTTTAAGGTTAGTATCCATCACCCAATCAAAATCCTCTTCTGATCTTTTTTCAAAGTTTTCAAACGTACTTACGCCAGCGTTATTTATTAAAACATCAATTTTTTTGTGTTTAGCAATTATTGATTCAAAAATTTCAATCAGCTCTAACTTATTTGTTATGTCGATTGAAAAGTACTCGACACCATTTATCTTGTTTGTATCTACGTTAATATCTAACCCATAGACAGTTGAACCAGATTTTTTAAATGAATCACAAATAGTATTCCCAAGCTGGCCACAAGCGCCTGTAACAATAACAACTTTGCTCTTTAAATCAAATATTTCATCAAGATAACTCATAATAATTTTTTAATACTCTTTATTGATTTAACTAGCCCATTTAAATCTCTATAGAATTCAACTGTCAAATACTCTATCTGAGAATAATTATTTATTAATTTTTTCACTTCTTGAATTTCAAATTTATCAGGATAATTATGAGCGTCAAACGCTAAGTTTGAAACTGGATCTGTGTCATGTGAGCATATGTGAAGTTGAATTATTCTTTCAAGTGGAAGTTTAGCTTTATAATCTTCCCATGATAATTTTTTATTAAAAGCTGATATTTTAGAATGTGCTATATCAAATAAAAAATACAAATTATTTTGTGTTACAACATCATTTATAAACTCAGCATCAGCAATATGATTATATGCCTTAGTTGGATAGTAATTATTGTTTTCTACTGCTACTTTAATTTCATCTCCAAAAATTTTTTTAATTACTCTAAAGTTTTTCTTAGCATTACTTAGCATTTCATTTTTCTCGTAAGTATAACCGCCGGGCTGAAAAACACCGCTTTTTAATTTGGAGGTGTCAATACTTGGTTTGCTGCAAGAGGTTGCCAAATGAAAAGTTATAAGTTTTAAATCTTTTTTACTTGTTTTAATAGACTCTAAATAACTAAAATCTTCATGCTTTAATTCATGAATTGGTTGTAACTCACAATGAAATATCTCTTGATTTGGACTATCATTTTCAATTGTACTGTCTCTACATTCTAAACAATCAGATATTTCAATTATTTGTTTTGAATACTCTGAAGATTTAAAAAAGTGAGAGATCGGTGTTGCTATTTTAATCATTGAAAAAATCTGTTATTTTTTCACACACATGGTCTATATCCTCAATTTCTAGATCATAATAAATAGGAAGCCTTAATAGCCTTTCACTCTCAAGTGTAGTAAACTTATTATCTCCCCTAAACTCAAAATGCGCATTACATTTATCTGATTCGCTCAATGGAACATAATGAAATGCCGTATTTATACTTATTAAGCTTAAATAATTCATTAAATCTTGTCTTTGAACAATATTTTTAACTTTTATGAAAAATAAATGTCCATTATGGTTTATATCATCTGAAATATGTGGTAGTTGTAATTCCCTTATGCCTTTTAAATTAAAAAAATACCTGTTCCATAATTTCAACCTTTTAATATTGACTTTTTCTGAAAATTCAAGTTGAGCATAAAGAAAAGCTGCATTCAATTCACTAGGTAAATAACTACTGCCAATGTCTACCCAAGTGTATTTTTCAATTATCCCATTTA
>Ga0181606_10000922_pt1 | contig 25158 bp, 21 predicted proteins | sample 041ome_10_FD_132994 | JGI IMG/M metagenome (GOLD analysis project Ga0181606, IMG submission 132994) | Coastal salt marsh microbial communities from the Groves Creek Marsh, Skidaway Island, Georgia - 041412US metaG (megahit assembly) | ecosystem: Environmental > Aquatic > Marine > Intertidal... | reverse complement strand
CGGCCACCGATCCTCTGATGAGAGGTAGATATACGGGTAGGACTTATCGTCCTTCAATAAAATGTTGTAAGGCGGCCGGTACTGCTTGATCAGGTTGTGCTCTAGCAGCAGTGCATCGCGCTCAGTAGTGGTCACCGTGACCTCGATATTGGCAATGCGCGCCACCAGCGCCATCGTTTTGGCAGAAAGACCTGAGGCGCGAAAGTAACTGGTCACCCGGTTTTTGAGGTTCTTGGCCTTACCGACGTAGAGCAGCTCGCCGGAATCATCGAACATTTGATACACGCCAGGCCGGGTGGTCAGCTGCGCGAGATAGGATTCTGCGTCGAAATCAGTCATGCCGGTACGCTTATCCTGTAGCACCGATGACACGCGGCTCAAGCTCCAGCGACACGTCGTAGGCCTCTTTCACACTGGCGGCGATATCCTTTGCCAGCGCCAGCCAGGGCGCCGCTGATCTCGCACCGCAACCCTCCAATACCAGCGCGTGGTCATCGGAGACTTTCACGCCATCGCGCTCCTCTCCCCGCCAGCCCAATTGATCAATAAGCCAGGCGGCCGAGATTTTTACCGCGTCGCCTGAAGCGGGATAAACAGGTATCTCGGGGAAATTTTGTCGCAAAATGTCGATATCTTGCTGCGAAATGACCGGATTTTTAAAGAAACTACCGACATTGGGCGTAATCACCGGGTCGGGCAAGCGCTCACGACGAATGCTGATCACCGCCGCCAATACCGCATCATGAGTGAGCTCCGCCTCGCTGAGACGCGCTCGCAACGTCGGATAGTTGGCCTCAATCGGCGCCTCACGATCCAGCACAAAATCGACCTCGGTAATGATCCACTGTGCCCCTGCTTCGTGCTTGAACACACTGTCACGGTAGCGAAATTCGCAGTCATCGCGGGACAGCACAGCACGTTCACCGGTTTGCCGGTGAATCACATGGATCGCCTCGATATGCTCAGCCACCTCGACACCATAGGCACCGATATTCTGAATGGGTGCGCCGCCTACCGACCCCGGGATCAATGCCAGATTGGCGAGACCATGAAAACCCTGGTGATGACACCACACGACAAAATCATGCCAGGACTCGCCGGCGCCGACCCTGATAGCCACTTGCGTACCGTTGACGCTGAGTACCTCGCGGCCCTTGATGGCCATCAGCAATGTCGTCCCGGGCAAATGATCGCAGAGAATCACATTACTCCCGCCACCCAACACATAGAGTACTGTGCCCCCGTCCAAGGAGGCGATCTCTGCCTGCAACTGATTTGACGAGGCGACAGTGATCAAATGCTGTGCCGTGGCATGAAGTTGCAGCGTGTTGAGCGCCGTCAGGTCGGTGCCTGCCGTCACGGTTTTATTGCTCCGCGCCGAGTAACGCACGCACCGTGGCGAGATCAGATTCGGTATCGACCCCCGCCGGCACCGCCTCGGGCGCCAACTCAATCTGGATATGCGCGTCGTGGGCCAGCGCGCGCAGCTGTTCCAGCGATTCGCTTTGCTCTGCCACCGCCGGCGGCCACCCCACAAAAGTCTGCAGAAACCCGGCTCGGTAGGCATAAAGCCCGATGTGCCGGAACAGGGGTGCAGGCACCCCGCCATCACGGTGGAAAGGAATCGCCGAGCGCGAAAAATAAAGCGCTCTTCCTGTTTCACTGGCTACCACCTTCACTACTGATTGCTGCTCAGCGTCTGCAGGATCCAGCGGCTCCATTAGCGTCGCCATGTCAGCACCGGCTGTCTCGCTCAGCATCGCCGCAACACGTTGAATATTGGCCACCGGCATTAGCGGCTCATCGCCCTGCAGATTGACGACAATCACCTCCTCTCTCCAACCCAGATGATCCACCACCTCAGCAAGACGATCGGTCCCTGAGGCGTGATCCATGCGCGTCATCGCGACCTGAGCCCCGCGACTGTTCATCTCATCGGCGATACGCTGGTCATCCGTCGCCACCACTACGTGCTCTGCGCCCGCCTGCATCGCCCGCTCCCATACCCAGGCCACCATCGGCCTGTCTGCAATGGGTAATAACGCCTTACCGGGAAGCCGGGTGGAACCAAAGCGGGCGGGAATGACAATATTGAACATCGCTGTATTAGGCCTCGCCAAATCGCGCAGGCGGCAGGAGTGCCGTCAGCCGTGTCAGCAATGATGACGGCAGTGCCACCTTTATGGCTACCACCCAGACGCGCGGGTCGGTGCACTCCGGCAACTTGGCCGCGTCCTTGGCGGTAACCAGGACTACCTGCTCGCCGCGACGATCGAGATGGCTCTGGGCGATCGTTTCGTGGTCGCCCAGCGCGTGCGCTTCTATCGCCAGCCCCTGCCCTCTGAGCATCTCAAAGAATTGTGCGGGCTGACCCAAACCCGTCATGGCGACAATGGATTCCGGCCGCCACTCTGCGAGGCATTCAGACCACGCTAGCTGCCGGCCCGATGCCAAATGTGTGGCGCTCGAAGGCTGATAACTAAAGCCTCGATCAGGATCATTGCTGTTTCGCTCAAGTACCGCATCGACATTGGCGAGGCGACTGGCCGGTTCGCGCAGTGGGCCTGCCGGCAGTAATCGACCGTTACCCAAGCCTCGCTCCGCATCGAGCACAAGTAATTCGATATCGCGGGGCATGGGGTAATGCTGCAGGCCATCATCCGAGAGCACCACGTCCACCGTGCCCTGATCGACCAGAACATCCAGCGCCCGCTTTCGGTCAGCACACACCACGACCGGCACACCCAGTTCACGCCGGATCAACAGCGGCTCGTCGCCCACAACCGCCGCAGTATCGACCTCTACGACGCTGTGAGGCTCAGGGCCATGCGCACCGCCATAGCCACGGCTGACCACGCCCACGCGATAGCCCCGCTCTGCCAACCATTTTCCGAGACCAATCAGTACGGGAGTCTTGCCCGTGCCACCCGCCGTCAAGCCACCGACCACGATTACAGTGACACCCGCGGGGGTGCCGCCTTTGGGGGCGGCCTGTCGGCGACGGCGATGGATCGCCCACCGCACTGGCCAGGTCAGGGGAATCAAACACCAGGACAACAGGTTATCGCCGTACCAGATGTGATTCAGTAGGCGCTCCAACGCGCCCCGCGTCGCGCTCATGTGGCGGCGAAGCCCTGCTGGTAAAGACCGGCGTACAGCCCGCCCTGTGCCATGAGGTCGGCGTGGGTCCCTGTGGCGACAATGCGTCCTTCGTCCATCACCACAATCATGTCTGCACGCTCGACCGTGGAAAGCCGGTGCGCGATCACCAAGGTGGTGCGCCCGGCTGACACGGCCTCAAGCGATGCCTGAATGGCCGCTTCCGATTCATTATCGAGCGCTGAGGTGGCCTCATCGAGAATCAGCACCGGCGCATCCTTTAACACAGCGCGCGCAATCGCAAGGCGCTGCTTCTGACCACCCGACAACCCGCTGCCGCCATCACCCAAGGTGGCGTCCAATCCGCCCGGCATGGCCTCCACAAAGGCGGCCGCCTGTGCGGTCTCCAAGGCCTTGTTCAACGCGGCGTCGGTCACCGTGTCCAGCTGCCCAAAGGCGACATTAGCCCGCACCGTATCGCTGAAGAGCACGACGCGCTGGGATACCAAGCCGAACTGACGACGATAGTCATTGAGCTTAAAATCCGCGATCGGCTGATCATCCAATGTGATGCTGCCAGCGCTCGGCGCATAAAAACGACACAGCAGGTGCATGAGGCTGCTCTTACCGGCCCCTGAGCGTCCCACAAACGCCACCATTTTCCCTGACGGGATGTGCAGGCTGATGTCCGTGAGCACCGGCTCTGCACCGGGATAAGCAAAGCTCACCTTATCCAATACGATATCGCCGCTGGCACGCTCGAGCGTCAGCTGCCCGTGATCGGGCTCCGGCTCAGCGTCAATTTGCGCAAATAAATCTTCGGCAGCAGCAAGGCCTCGCTGAATGATGCTCTGCACGTTGGTGAGCGTACGAATAGGCTTGCCCAACTGCGTTGCCGCAGCGATGAACGCGACCAAAGAACCTGCAGAAAAACCAGCGAGAATCGCCGGGTCCAGCGCGAACCAGAACAGCGCCGCCAGTGCCAATGCCAACAGCACCTGCGCGATCGGTGTTGATACCGCTTGAACAAAAGCCAGTTTCAGGCTCTGCACCCGGTTGAATTGGCTCGCGGCCCGAAACCGCTCGCTTTGCTGCGCAGTGGCAGAGAACATGCGGATCTCGTCAAACGCCTGAATGCTCTCGTTACTGAGCTGGGTCACCTCGCCCATAGAATCCTGTATGCGCCGGCTGTAGCGCCGAAAGTGCCGGCCTACTGCCACCACCACGCCGGCAATCGCCGGGGTGATCGCGAAAAACACGAGGGTTAATTTCCAATTGAGGTAGAGCATGTAGCTGATCAGCGCCAAGACCGTCAGCCCGTCTCGTAAAATAGTTTTGAGCGCCTCGGATGAGGCACCACTGACCTGCTCCACGTTGAAAGTCAGTTTGGACACCAGCTCACCATGCGTGTGGCCGTCGATAACTTGCTTGGGCATGCGAATCAGCGCGTCGAAAACCTGCGTACGCAGCCGGTGAACCACCCCACGGGCAACAATGTTCATAAAGTAGTTGCCGAAGAAATAACCACTGGCGCGAATCAGCGCGCAGACGATTGCGGCAGCGGGTACGGCAATGCGCGCATACTCAACAGGGCCCTTGTCACCCGGCGGCCACAACCAGTGCGCCGCATTGGACACAAAACCCATACTGATCTGTGAGGCCTCGCCCAACGAGTCCAACAAAAATTGCGTGAGGTCAGCCAGCAGCACATTGGCAATGGAGTAAATCAGAAAGCCCAGAATACTCAGCAAAAAGGCGCCGCCATGCCGCGCCACATAGCCCAGAAGGCGGCGGTACAGGGCCCAGTCACTCGGCTGTCCAGTTTCTGTATTCATGTTGCCCTTAACCTAGCGGGGACTTTCAGTCGCGATGGTTAGGCGCGTCAGATTGAGCTGCGCCGCGACATCCATGGCCGTCACGACATACTGATGTGGGGTCATCGCATCGGCTGACAAGGTCACCGGAATGTCAGTATTGCCGCGCATTTGCTGACGGATCGCTTCAGATAGGCTCTGAGGATCACTGGGCACCGGCTGACCGTTCAGAGACATATTGCCTTTCGCATCGATGCTCAACACCAACGCAGCATCTGTTGTCGCAGAAACACCCTCAGCCTCGGGCAAATCCACCACCAGTTGAGTCATTTCAGAAAAACTGGTCGAGACCATAAAGAAAATCAGCAGCAAAAAGACGACGTCGATCAACGGCGTCAGGTTGATCGACACCTCCGGTCGTCGCAGCTGGCGAAAGTTCACAGGTCGTATTCCGTCTTTTGATTGCTGTGAAGGGCATCAACCAGCTTGATGGCTTCTCGCTCTAGGTCTACGACGATCGACTCGATACGCGCGGTGTAATGCCGATGCATCACCAGTGCAGGGATCGCCACAGCGAGTCCGGCGGCGGTCGTCAAAAGCGCCTCGGAGATGCCGCCAGCGAGCACGTTGGCGTTACCGGTGCCATGGGTGGTGATTTCGGTAAACACACTGATCATGCCCACCACTGTGCCCAGCAGGCCCATTAAAGGCGTAATTGCCGCGATGGTGCCGAGCGCATTGAGATAGCGCTCAAGACTGTGGATGATGTGGGAGGCCGCCTCGCGAATGCTTTCGCGCATGACCTCGCGGCCCTGATGCCGATTGGCGAGGCCCGCAGCGAGAATGGCGCCCAGAGGAGAGCCCTGACGTAGCGCCTTGAGTCGCTGGGCATCAAGCCCGTCGCCCCGCAGTTGCTGCCAGACAGTCGCTAGCAGGTGCGGTGGCGCGATCCGCTGCTTGTTCAGCGCAAAATGCCGCTCAATACAGATCGCTAGGGCCAACACCGAGCACACCACAATAAAAGGCATCACCCAGCCGCCCGCGGCCAGCACTTGATACACAGCACATCCTCCCTTTTAAGCTTCGAGTATAACCAGCCACTCCAAACAGCCCCAGAACACGTTTTGGCAGGTATTTACGGCAATTTCAGCCAATATGGAGACCATTGGTTGCGCAGGCCTCGAAGCGTCAGCCCCAACTTGTCTTCGAGAGAGATCGAAATCGCGCCATCGCGGCCGGTATCAAGTCTGCGATCAACACCTGCCTCAGTCAGTCGCCACAACACCGCACGATGGGGATGGCCGAAGGGGTTACCGCGGCCCGCGCTGACCAGCGCCGCATCGGGCTTCACCCACTTTAGAAACGCATGACCGGTAGAAGTTTGACTCCCGTGGTGACCCAATAAGAGCACCGCGGCACGGAGCTCATGCCGCCAATATCGCACCCACTCCTGCTCTTTTTCTTCAGAGACATCGCCCGGTATCAGCATCGACCAGCCCGAGGCTTTCACCAGCAACCCACAGGAATGGTCATTACGCGCCTCATCACCCTGCCCCGGGCCGTTGATCACGAGAAACTCCACAGCCCCCCAACGCCAACGTTCACCATTTCGACACGCTTCGCCGTCAAAACCCAACCGACGACCAATGGTGATGCGCTCGTTCAGATAGCCCAATCCACCACTGTGATCCTGGTCACCATGGCTGACTAGCAGCAAATCAATTTTGTTGACGCCGTGCCGGGTCAGATAGGGCAACAACACTTTTTCCGCCTGACTGAATCCGCCCGGGCGACCCTGCCCTGTGTCGTACACCAGCGTGCGACCTGCCACGTGAACAACAACGGAAAGACCCTGACCCACATCCAATACAGTGACAGCATCAGCCAAGGGCGCATCGGTATCTGCGATCAGTATCCACCCCGTCATCGCACCGCTGACCAATGACCACCGGGGATAGTGTTGAAAGAGTCCAACCGCAAGCGTACCGAGCACCAAGCCTTGCCAACTCAATGAGGTGGAGACGACACCCCAATCGCGGCAGCAGCCCAAGAGCCGCTGTAGCGGCCAGTTGACCAACTCCCAACTTGTAGCGCCCGCGGCCCACAAAGTATCGGCGACGGGTGGCGCGACATCGATCAGGATCAGGCCCACCAGGCCAGCGGGCACCATGATCATAGAGGCCACTGGCAACACAATGAGATTAGTCAGCAGGCCCAGCAGGCTTGTCTCTGAGAACCAGAACAAGGTTATCGGCGCCATACAGCAGACCATCTTTGCCTGCAGAGCAAATAAACGACGTAAACCGAACGACCGAGCTGCCGCGTTCACCAACAAAAAGGTAGCCGTTGCACTGAGCCAAAAGCTCGCTCCCAGCAGCACCCGAGCGTCCCACAGCAGCATGATAGTGAGCGCAACGAGCAATCCCCGGCGACCGCTACTCTGCCAGCCCAGCATTTGCGGTATCGAGGCAGCAATCAGCATGAAATAGGCCCTGATCACTGGCAGCCCGGCCCCGACCAGCAGCACATACGCGCCGACTACCGCGAGCAACGTCAGCGTAATCAGACCCATGCCTCCTTGATCACCCGGCAAGCGCAATAGTCGCCTCGGCAAGCACAGGCAGAACCAGGCCATCGAGGCCACTAGACCAATATGCAAGCCACTGATCACCAACACATGCACAATGCCCAGATGGCGCAAGTCCCGCCAGGTGTTGTCTGTCATGCTTCGAGTATCACCGAGCAACAAGGCACGCATCACCGCCCAGCCCTCGCCGTGACGGTCAGACCATCGCTGCAAAGCCCTGGATCTGAAATCTGCAATCGGGTTATCGATCGGCTTGATCGAGATCGATCCGATCGCTGTCGCAGCGCCGTCTATGCCGCGACTCGCCCACCTTGCCTGATCGGGCTGGCTACCGGGATTCCACTGACTGCTGAGCGCCCTAAACCGGTACAACCCACCGATTTCTGTGTTGTAAAGGAGTGCCTCACCCAGTTGGGCCTCAGTGAGATACTGACTGACACGCATCACCCGAGGACGACCGCAGTCCCGGCGGTTCATACCCGTCACCTTGACATCGGCGGTGACGAGCCAGCGATCTCCCTCCAGCTGCGTGTGCTTCGGCAGGGTGACCACATGCCCCGTTAGTTGAACCTGCTGACGCAGGCATGCCTCGGGTATTTGAGCCGACTGCCATGCAGCAGCGTCTGATCCGGCCCATGCCAGCCCGATAAGAAAGGCTGAAGCACTGATGAGGGCATATCGCACTGTGAATGGCAGCAACAACAGTGCTGATAGCGCCATCATGGGATGAGGCAGCACCAGGCTTACTCCAACACCCAAACAGACCGCCAGCAAATGCCGATCACTGAGCCCACTGGCTCTAGCGATGCTTGATCCTAGCGACATTTCAGGGCCCGGGACTGACATAAGCTGCTATGCCATAGCCAATCAGCTCTCCGTCTTCTGTGACAGATCACTGATTAAATTTGACGCGCAACCGACTATGATTGCAGTCCCACATATGGCACGCGGATAACCAGCAGCGGGATGCTCAAAAAACGCCTCAGAAAATGGGTTCCCACGCCGAGCAAGGTGCGGCAGAGTCGCTGGTTGAGGATTTTTGGCGGTTGGGTTGAAGACAGCAATCTGTGGCAGCTGAGCAGGCATACCACTACCAAGGCTTTCGGCATCGGCCTCTACTGCGCCATGCTCCCCGTCCCGGGACAAATCATCATCTCGGTGGCACTGGCCATCATCTTCACCGCCAACGTGCCTCTAAGCTTCGCGCTGATCTTTATCACCAACCCACTCACCATGCCCGCGATCTACTTCGCGGCCTATAAGTTGGGTGCATGGGTTTTAGGTGAGGAGCCACTCGATATTCAGTTCGAGGCATCTTGGACCTGGTTTGTGCAAAGCCTTGAGGACATTTGGTGGCCGCTACTGGTGGGCTCTCAGATCATGGGGGTGATCTTCGGCGTGCTGGGTTACTGGATGATCGACGCCATGTGGCGGAATGCCATCCGCCGGCAGTGGCAAGCCCGAAGTATCCGGCGACGTCAGTGAGCGAGTGTCGGGGCCACGGGTAATGACGCCGCGCGCAGTGCGGGTAGCGATGCCGCCAACACTGACAGCCCAATGGCGATGCCCGCAGTCGTGGCCGCATCTTGCCAACGGATGTCTACCGGTACGAACGCCAGCGGATACACGTCGGTCTGCAGTAAGGGCGCTCCTGACCAACGCTCGAGCATCACTGCCAGATCCGGCACGTTGATCGCAAGCAGATAACCCAAGGCCACGCCCGCTGCTGCGCCCACGACGCCAATCAACCCACCCTGCAGAAAAAAGACTGCGGTGATATCGGCGCGCCTGGCACCCATGGCCATTAGCATCGCCACGGCCTTGCGTCGGTCCGTGACCACCAGCATCAATGAAGACACGATGTTAAAAGCGGCCACAAAAATAACAACAAACAGGATCAGGCCAATCAAATCTCGAGATAACTGTATCGCTGTGTAGAGATTGCCATGGGTGGCGCGCCAGTCGGTCGTTCTTAGGCTCGGCGGCATCACCAAATCGTTCTGCCAGCGCCATTGAGTTGCGTTAAATACATCGTTCAGCTGCAGAGCCAGACCCTGCCTCCCCCCGCTGCCCGCCACGAAGGGGGACAACGCATCGTGATGCACCCACGCCAGCGCCTCATCCAATTCCGTGCCGGACTGCAGCACTGCCTGCAACGTCACGCTCAGGGGCTGGTATTGGGTAGCGTCATCCCCCGGCACAATAAAAGTGACCCGGTCACCTAACTCAAGACCGAGTCGCGCAGCCATGGAGGCACCCAGCACCAGTGAATTGGGTCGCCAGCTGTCCGACGCCGGCGATACAAGGTGCCGAAAATCGGCGAGCGATTCCGCGTCGACGCCCGTCAGCCTTGCGGCGGACACCGATTGCCCCCGCATCAGCAATGCGTCTACCTGGGTAAACCTTCGCACTCTCGCAACGGACGAATCGGCCTCAACTCGATCGCGTAGATCATGCCATTGTTGAGTGTCGGCATTACCCGTGATCTGAACGTGCGGCACCAGCGAGAGAATACGATCGCGCATCTCTCGGTCGAACCCATTCATCACGGACTGAACCGCCAACAGCAACGCAATAGCGAGTGCCATACCTGCAATCGAGATTCTTGATAAAAAAGCAGACAGCCCCTTGCCCGGGTCGAGTGTCTGCTTGACTGCGATACGCCAACGCAGCGCCCAGGGCATCAGAGTACCTCCAGACGACCGTCAGTCAGACTCAACTGCCGGTCCATTCTGGTCGCAATACCGGGATCATGCGTGACCACCACGAAAGCGGTCTGGCGCTCCCTCAGGGCATCCATGGCCACCAGCACCTGCTCCGCAGTCTGCGGGTCCAAATTGCCAGTGGGCTCATCCATCAACACGCAGGCCGGCTCATTCACCAAGGCGCGAGCAATAGCGACACGCTGCCGCTCACCGCCCGATAATTCAGCCGGCCTGTGGCCAAGCCGCTCTCCCATACCGAGGATGGCGAGCAGTCGCTGCGCTTTCTCCTCGGCATCACGCTTATTCGCGCCACCAATCCGCGCCGGCATCGCCACGCTCTCAAGTGCAGAGAACTCAGGCAAGAGGTGGTGCATTTGAAAAACAAATCCCAGCTGTCGATTTCGCCAGCGACTGCGCTCGTCCTCGGATAGCGCCGATAATGATCGGCCCGCCACCAATACCTCCCCTGCACTGGGCACATCGAGGCCTCCCAGCAGATTGAGCAGTGTCGACTTGCCGGCACCCGACACGCCGACAATCGCCAACCACTCGCCGGCGCTGACGGTCAGATCAAGCCGATTAAGTACCCTGACCTCCCTGCGCCCATCCGAATAAATTTTGCCAAGTTGGCTCGCACGTATGACTGGCAGTTCAGACATAGTTCAGCGCTTCGGCCGGGGGAATTTGCGATGCTCGCCAGGCGGGATACACGCTCGCCAAGAGGCTCAGCATTAGCGAGATGGCCACCACTGCCGTGACATCACCCCACTGAAGCACTGAAGGCAGCCCGCCTATGTAATAAACGGCGGGGTCAAAGAGCGTCAACCCAAAGGCTTGCTCTACCCAGAGTGACAAGTCACTTACCGAGGATGCCAAGGTCACACCGAGTAGCGCCCCCGCAGAAATGCCAATGATGGCTAGCAACAAGCCATGCCCCAAAAACAGCATCAAAAGCCGATTGGCGGGCAAACCCAGCACCTGCAGTATCGCAATGTCGCCGCGCTTTTCCGTTACAGACATCGTCAGCGTCGAAATCAAGTTAAAGGCCGCTACCAGTATGACCGAGGTCAATAATGCGCCGACTGTAATCTTTTCCATCTTGATTGCGGCGAAAAGAGAGCCCTGCGAACTTCGCCAGTCACGCACGGTGACGTTGGCGTCAACGCTTGCCGCGAGTGAGGCACTCACCTGCGACGCGAGGCCGCGGTCAGCCAACCGAAGCTGCACGCCCTGTTGCGAGGCTTGACCCAATAACCGACGCCCGGTTTCGAGAGACACATAAGCTTGCTGTGCGTCGGGTGGCGCGCCCACCGCGAAGGTTCCCACCACGGTTAATAATCGCGACTTTGGAAAAACGCCCATAGGACTGACCGTCAACCGAGGCAACACCATCTCGATGACATCCCCAACTCGCACCCCCATCAGGCGCGCCAAGTCTGCACCCAGAATGACGGTAAACGACTCCTCCGCCACTGCTGCTAGCGACCCCTGAGTCAAATGAGCGGAAAGATCGATGACCTGCTCAAGCCCCGACAGCGGCGCACCCGTCACCACCACGCCGCGGCTCTGACGACCCTTGCGCAACAGCGCAGTGCCTTTGATGAACGGTGTGGCACCCCTCACTGCCGGGTTGGTTCGCGACAGGCCCGCCAGATCCTGAAGTGCCTGATCTGAGACCACTGTGGTCTCCAGAGTAACGTCCGGCGTGACGGATAAGAGTCTCTGATGCAATTCGCCAGCAAAACCATTCATTACCGACAGCACAGTGATTAATGCAGCCACTCCGAGGGTCATGCCAACCAGAGAGGCAATTGACACAAAGCGGGTGAAGCGACGCTGTGTGCCGCCAAAGCTAAACCGCAATATTAATTCCCAAAAGAGCAGCATGGGCTTATGTCGTCAGGCGGTCACTTCGGTGCGGATGATCAGCGCTCCGGAGAGTCAGCGCTGTTGGGGTCATACTGCCTGACCGGCACAGCATCGCTGTTGCTGTCACATCGCTGAGGGTCACCGCCACAAATTTCGCATTCCTGATCAATGCCAATAGCACCCAGGCCGCCACAGGAGCCTTTGATTGGCGCTCGCCCAAAGATAACACCCACAGCCATAGCGGCCATGATCAGCAGAAAAACCAACAAGGCGAGCACGAACGTCATCTTTTTTTTCCCAGTTTCCCGCGTGTCACAGTAAGTCCTCGTCGAGCCACTGCGCCATACTGGCACTCCACAGGGCTTCGATACGATCATCCGAGCGCTTCAATAAATAAACGGCCAATCGACGCTCCTCGGCCAGCGCCATCGCTTCCTCTGAGCCCAACACGATGAGTGCGGTGGCCCAAGCGTCTGCCATCATCGCAGAGCCATGAACGACTGTCACGGACACCACATCGTGTTGAATGGGGTAGCCGCTTTGCGGGTCAATCAAATGCGAATAGCGCCGACCCTCACTTTCAAAAAAATTCCGATAGTCACCTGAGGTAGCAATACCCGTATCGGACACCGAGAGTGCCGTCTGTACGCTACCTCGCGCGGTCGGGTCAGGACGCTCGACCGCGATGCGCCAATCCCCTCCTCTCGCACTCTGGCCCCTGACGCGCACTTCGCCACCGACCTCCAACATGTAATGCTCAAGACCCAACTCATCCAAAGCATCTGCAGCCAAATCTACCGCGTATCCCTTGGCCAACGACGAAAAGTCGAGCTTCAGATTGGGCACGCGCTTGGCCAAGGTGCGTGTTTCCGGCTGCCATTCAAGATGACTCACCCCCACCTGACTCAGCGCGAGGTCAATATCGCCCTGCGTTGGCAATCGAGTGGGCCCGTCTGGCCCAAAGCCCCATAGGTCAGACAGCGCGCTGACGCTCACATCATAGGCACCGCCGGTTGCCTCGCCGAGTGCCAGAGCAGCAGTCAGCACGTAGGCAAAATCCCAGTCGACCTCGAGAGGTTCACCAGGCGGCAATTGGTTAAAGTCACTGATCACACTCTCTGGGTCGTAGTGATTCATGCTCAGGTTCACGAGCTCGAAGGCGCTCTCGATCTCGGTCTTTACCGCTTCGGCGCTGAGATCATCCGGTGCGTGCTGATAGGTCGCAGCCCAAGTCGTTCCAAAGATATTACCTCCGAGTTGCTGGGGTCGCTCGCCACTGCAGGCGGCCAGACAGCAAAAGGCCAGCAATAGAGCTGGCCTCAGGCGTCGCTTGCTAAGCACTATCATCCGCCGAAGTCGTCTAGGAAGATATTCTCTCGCTCAACACCCAGATCCAACAGCATGTCGATCACTGCCTTATTCATCATAGGCGGACCACACATATAGTACTCGCAATCCTCAGGCGCCGGATGATCCTTTAGGTATTGTTCATACAGCACGTTGTGAATAAAGCCGGTTAAGCCGTCCCAGTTATCCTCTGGCTGGGGGTCGGAGAGTGCGACATGCCATTCAAAATTGTCATTCTCTGCGTCAAGACCGTCATAGTCTTCGACATAGAACATCTCCCTCAGAGAACGTGCCCCATACCAAAAGCTGATCTTGCGATCCGTTTGGATGCGCTTCAGTTGGTCAAAGAGGTGCGACCGCATGGGCGCCATGCCGGCACCACCACCGATGAAGACCATCTCATTGGATGTCTCCTTGGCAAAGAATTCTCCAAACGGACCGTAGACGTTGACCTTGTCACCGGGCTTCAGATTAAACGCCCAGCTCGACATCACGCCGGGCGGAATGCCCTCACTGCCCGGGGGCGGGGTCGCTACGCGAATGTTGAACTTAACAATGCCCTTTTCTTCAGGGTAATTCGCCATCGAGTAGGCTCGAATCGTGGTGTCCTTGCAGGACGATTCGAAGTTGAAAAAGCCAAAGCGCTCCCAGTCGCCGCGGTACTCCTCCTCTACATCGAAGTCGCTGTACTTCACCGCGTGCGGAGGACACTCCAACTGCACGTAACCGCCGGCGCGAAAATCAACGCTCTCGCCCTCAGGCAGCTTGAGCACCAACTCTTTGATAAACGTCGCCACATTCTCATTGGACTCAACGGTGCACTCCCACTGCTTAACGCCAAACACTTCCTCGGGCACCTGAATCTTGAGGTCTTGTTTGACGGGCGTCTGGCACGACAAACGCCAGCCTTCGGTCGCCTCCCTGCGAGTAAAGTGAGACTCCTCGGTGGGCAGCATTGCACCGCCGCCCTCCTCAACAACGCACTTGCATTGCGCGCAGGTGCCACCGCCACCACAGGCACTGGCTAAAAATAAGTCGGCGTCCGCCAAGGTTTGCAGTAGTTTGCCACCGGCAGGCACTTCAATCGTGCGCTCGCCATTGATTTCGATACTGATATTACCGCTTGCCACCAAACGGCTGCGGGCGGCAATAATGACCAGCACCAGCGCAAGAATGATTGCGGTGAACATGCCAGCGCCGAAAACAATCGTCATATCCATTGGTGCTGCGCTCCCTTGGTTCGCTTGTCAGATGTCGATGCCGCCAAAGGACATGAAGCCCAGTGACATCAACCCAACCGTGATAAAGGTAATCCCGAGACCCTGCAGTCCATCGGGTACGTCGCTGTACTTCAGTTTCTCGCGAATACCCGCCAAGGCCACTATAGCTAAAGCCCAACCGACCCCGGCACCGGCGCCAAATACGGCACTCTCGGCCAGATTAAAGCTCCTCTCCTGCATGAGCAGCGACGCGCCCAGAATCGCGCAATTGACCGTAATCAGCGGCAAAAACACGCCCAGCGTCGCGTAGAGCGCCGGCACGTATTTATCGAGAAACATCTCGAGTATCTGCACCAGTGCCGCGATCACGGCGATGTAGCTGAGCAGACTCAAAAAGTTCAGATCCACGTCCGGCAGTCCGGCCCAAGCCAATGCGCCGTCAGCGAGCAGGTTCTGATAAATCAGGTTGTTCACGGGCACAGTGATCGACAGCACCACAATCACCGCAACGCCCAGACCGGCTGCAGTGGCGATCTTTTTGGATACCGCAAGGAAGGTGCACATGCCGAGGAAGAAGGCCAAGGCCATGTTCTCGATGAAGATCGCCCGAACGAAGAGGCTTAAGTAGTGTTCCATTACGCGCTTTCCTCCGCCGGATTATGGTGAGCGATGCGGAACTCCGGCTCCTCAACCTGCTCTGCATTCACTGCGCGGATCGCCCAAATCAGGAGGCCGATCAAGAAGAAAGCACTGGGCGGTAACAGCAACAGCCCATTGGCCTGATACCAGCCCCCTTCTGTGACCAACGGTAGTATTTCCATGCCAAACAGCTTGCCGGTACCGAATAACTCGCGCACGGTAGCGACGACCAGCAGCACGAAGGAATAGCCCAAGCCATTGCCCACGCCATCCATAAAACTGGGCACCGGCGAATTCTTCATCGCAAAAGCCTCTGCCCGCCCCATCACGATGCAGTTGGTGATAATCAAGCCGACAAATACCGATAACTGCTTGGAGATGTCGTAAGCCACCGCTTTGAGTACCTGATCCACCACAATCACCAGAGAGGCAATAATCGTCATTTGCACAATGATGCGAATGCTCGAAGGGATGTATTGCCGAATACAGGAGATGAAAAAGCTTGAAAACGCCGTCACGAGGGTGAGCGCAATGCACATCACCACGGTCACGCGCAGCGAGGTGGTCACCGCCAACGCGGAGCAAATACCCAGTATCTGCAGCGCAATCGGATTATTCTTGAAAATCGGATCTGTCAGGGTGTCACGCATACTCATCAGGCTTCTCCCCGTCGCAGGTTTTCAAGTAACGGCTTGAATCCCTGATCGCCCATCCAATACCGCACCAAGTTGTCCACGCCCTTGGTCGTCAGCGTGGCGCCCGATAATCCATCGACCTGCCACTGTTTATCATCGGACCCTGCAGGAACAGCTCCCTTGAGGACCTTAATGGCCACCTGGTCATTCCTAAAGACCTGCTTGCCCGGCCAAATTCGCTTCCAATTCGGGTTATCCACCTCACCGCCCAATCCCGGCGTCTCAGCGTGTTCGTAGAATCCCAAACCGGCAACCGTGTTGCCGTCAGATTCCAGCGCCATGAAGCCGTAGAGCGTTGACCACAGGCCGTAGCCGCGAATCGGTAAGATGATTTTGTCGAGCCCGCCCTCGGTATCGCGGACCAAATACACCAGTGCTTGATCTTCGCGACGAACCAGCTTGGCGGGGTCTGCATCACCGGGGATAGCCCGTGAGCGCGTCGGGTCCTTGGCTGCCTCACGCTGATCAAATGTCGACGCGTCTACATCGTCCACAAACCGACCCTGATCCAGATCCACCACCCGTGATTCCACCTGCTCAAACTGCTCTTCCACAGACAGCGACGGATCCAGCAGACCGGCTGCCATCAAGATGTTGCGCTTGAGATCCAGCGTCTTATTCGCCTGCTGCGCCGGCTTAAGCACCACCGCCGCGGTCGATACCACCACCGAACACACCAGACACAGTCCCAAAGCGACCGTCAGGATGCGCCCAAGACTCTCCCCATTAGCTGACACGAGCAGCCCTCCTCTTGATGTTGGCGCTGACCGCAAAATTATCGAACAGCGGCGCAAACAAATTGGCGAACAGAATCGCCAGCATCATGCCCTCTGGGAACGCGGGGTTTACGACGCGAATCAAGACGCACATTACGCCGATCAAAATGCCGTAGGCCCATCGCCCGGGGTCAGTCATGGCTGAGGAGACAGGATCTGTCGCCATAAAAAAGGCACCGAATGCAAAGCCACCGACCACCATGTGCCAGTGCCACGGCATAGCAAATGCGGGGTTGGAACCGGATCCAATGCCATTGAGTAGCAGCGAGAACGCAATCATGCCGACAAAGCAGCCAGCTACCACGCGCCACGACGCGATGCCCTGTAAAATCAGGATGAGACCGCCAATCATAATCATCAGCGTCGAAGTCTCGCCGATCGAGCCGGGAATCGTCCCGACAAATGCATCCCACCACGTGTAGGCCTCAGTAAGCCCTGCCATCCCCTCGGCTGCGACAACGCCCAGCGGGGTCGCACCAGAGTAGCCATCAACCGCAGTCCATACGGCGTCACCCGAAATCTGGGCCGGATAAGCAAAGTACAGAAACGCACGCCCGGTTAACGCTGGATTCAGGAAGTTTTTGCCCGTACCACCGAAAACTTCCTTACCAATCACGACACCGAAGCTGATGCCCATGGCTGCCTGCCATAGCGGCAGGTCTGGCGGCAATGTGAGGGTGAACAAAATCGACGTAACGAAAAACCCCTCATTCACCTCGTGACCGCGGCGCATGGCAAAGAGCACTTCCCAGAAGGCGCCTGCTATAAATGTCACCAGGTACAGCGGTAAAAAATGAACCAGGCCATACAGCATGTTGTGCCAGACGTTGGCCGGATCATGACCGCCCAGTGCGGCAACCAGCCCGCCCCGCCATCCATCTAGCGCGCCACCCGAAGCGGCCAGCACGTCATTGGCCTGCAAGCCGATGTTGTACATGCCGTAGAACATGGCCGGGAAGGTTGCCAACCACACGGTGATCATGATGCGCTTCAGATCGATGCCATCGCGAACGTGGGCATTCGCCTTAGTCACGCTGTCAGGCGAGTAAAAAATAGTATCGACGGCCTCATAAAGCGCGTACCAACTCTCAAAACGCCCACCCGGCTTGAAGTGAGGTTCAATCGCATCCAACTGTTGACGCAGTCCCATGTGTCAGCCTTCCTTCTCAATCCGTGTCAGGTTATCCCTGAGAATGCCACCGTATTCGTATTTGCCCGGGCAAACGTATGTGCAGAGCGCCAGATCTTCCTCATCCAACTCTAAACATCCCAGAGCCTGCGCCGTCTCGGTGTCGCCTACCAACAACGCCCTCAATAACTGCGTCGGCAGGATATCCAGCGGCATCACCTTCTCGTAGGCCCCCACCGGCACCATGGCTCGCTCGGATCCATTGGTATTGGTGGACATCGCGAGTGGCTTACTACCAAACCAGCTAGACAGATAAATACCCATCACCGAGTGCTTCGTGAGCCCGGGTGACAACCACCCCATAAAAGCGCGCTCCCTGCCCTCTTTGAGTAGCGATACCTGCTGGTGGTAGCGACCCAGATAGGCGGTATCACTCTGCACCCCACGCCCACCCAGCACCGATCCCGATACCAAGCGGGCATCGCCGCCGTCTTGCTCACCAGCTACTAAAGCCTGTAGGTCGGCGCCCAGTCGCGTCGCAATCAAACGAGGTTGCGAGACCGCGGGTCCGGCCAACGAAATCACCCTGTCGGCATACAGCGCGCCGTCCAAAAACAATCGACCCACCGCAATTACATCTTGATAACCGATGGTCCACGCAATGCGCTGCAAGGACGCTCCCATCAGGAAATGGACGTGCGTGCCTGCAAGACCTGCCGGATGCGGGCCAGAAAAATCGTGTCGGCTAATTCGCTCGTGGCCCGCCACAGGCATTTGGGCTCCCGGAGCGGCACACACATATACTGGGCAAGACACCATCTTGGCCAGCAGCGCCTGCCCCAACTCAAACGCCTCACTCTCGCGAGCAATCACATGCTCCGGATCGGGTGCATGGGGCTGCGTATCGATGGCGGTGATAAAGAGACCGGAGGGGGTCGTCGCAGGGTCGGCCACTCTGCCGAACGGTCGCGCCCTGAGCGCAGTCCATTGACCAGACTCTATGAGCTGCTGCTTAATCGCATCGGGGGACAGCGCCAAGGCATCGTCGGCCGAATGTTGTTGGAAGGCTTGCGCCTCATCACCGTCGACTTCAATGACGATGGATTGGAACGCGCGCTTGGCGCCACGGTTGATTGCGGCGACACGGCCACCGGCCGGCGCGGTGTAGCGCACGCCCTCACACTTCTTGTCAGTAAACAGGAGGTCACCGCGCTTGACGGCGTCTCCCACCTGAACGGCCATCGTCGGCTTCATGCCGTGGTAGTCGGCCCCCAGTAACGCCACTGCCCGAGAGGTGAGCGAAGCGTCAACTTCAACGGATGGTGCGCCCGCCAAAGGAATATCCAAGCCACGCTTGATCTTAATCATGTTGGTGCTCATCTGCATTGCCGCGGTTAACGCCATGCACATCCGAACCGGCGCCTCTCACGAGAAGACGTGGCTTCTCGGCGGCGCTGATACGGTCACTATCGGGGCAATCCCCCCAGATTGTGGTGCTCGTACTGCAGACCGGGGGCTTCTAACGGCCGGGCCACTTGGGCTCTCATCGGTCGCGCGTATTCTATTCGACTTGATCGGCTAAGGCCAACCCGGTGATTGCGCCCCGATCACAGCGGATAGGGGCTATTTGCGGGGTAGGTTTGATAGCGGATGCCGGCCATTCGCTCGAGCACCCGGTAGACCTGACAGCTATAGCCGTATTCGTTGTCGTACCACAAGTAGAGCACGGCCTGGTTGCCATTCACGATCGTGGCCTTCGCATCGAACACACAGGCCGCGCGCGATCCTACAAAATCACTGGAGACCACCTCGGGCGAAATAGAGTAGTCAATCTGTTTCTTCATGTCTGAGTGCAATGCCGTCTCACGCATGAATTCATTGAGCTCATCTCTGGTTGTGGCACGGCCCAACGTCAGATTGAGAATCGCCATAGACACATTGGGTATCGGCACGCGAATCGCGTTGCCCGTCAATTTGCCCTCGAGCTGAGGCAGCACTTTGGCCACGGCTTTCGCCGCGCCGGTCTCCGTAATCACCATGTTAAGGGCAGCGCTGCGCCCCCGGCGTTCGGCTTTGTGGTAGTTGTCGATCAAGTTCTGGTCATTGGTGTAGGCGTGAACAGTCTCGACGTGCCCTGCGGCGATGCCGTATTCGTCGTCAGCTGCTCTCAACACCGGCACAATGGCATTGGTGGTGCACGATGCCGCGGACAAAATCGTGTCACTGGGCTCAATCTCTGCGTCATTGATGCCCGCAACGATGTTTTTGATCGCCCCTTTACCGGGCGCGGTCAGGATCACCTTTGCTGCGCCCTTGGCTTTGAGGTGGCGCGACAAGCCGGCCTCATCGCGCCACACGCCTGTGTTATCGACCACAATACAGCGTTTGATGCCATATTCGGTGTAGTCGATCTCCTCGGGGGAGTCGGCGTAGATGACCTTGATCTCATTGCCGTTGGCGACAAACGACTGCCGCTCTTCATCAACCCGAATGGTGCCCTGAAAGACACCGTGAACGGAGTCTCTGCGGAGCAAACTGGCGCGCTTCAGCAGATCGTCCTCCGACTTGCTGCGGCGCACGACAACTGCCCGCAAGCGCAAACTGTCACCACCATCGGTTTTGGCAATCAGAATGCGCGCCATCAGCCGACCGATCCGGCCAAAACCGTAGAGCACGACATCCACGGGCTCATCGACCGGTTTGTGGGTGGAGCCCACCAGGTACTCAAGCTCATTGGCGACATACTCCTCTACAGAGAGCCCTGCCCCTGCGCCCTTGTCGTAATAGGCCACGGCAAGGCGCCCGATGTCGAGATGGCACGGACCCATATCCAGCTGACTCAGCGCATTTAAAACCGGCGCAGTCTCGAACTCCGACAACTCGTTATCTTCCATCTGCCGCACCCAGCGATGGCTTTTCATGATGTCGAGGACCGATTGGTTCACGAGGGAGCGTCCGTATATGTAGCACTTGACGTTGCGCTCTCGAGACAGGCTACCCACAACCGGTATCATGGCTTCGGCGAGCGCTTCGCGCTCCTTCCAATCTGAAAAATAATCGTCGGGGCGGGGGCGTTTTCTCTCTTCGGTCACGGAGGCCTCTCTGGCTTGTTCTTGCTGGGGTCGTCTTCTGGCACGCCTTGCAAACAGTGGCGCGGACCCGTTATTGGGAGGCGCGTATTATCAGATCTGCGCCCGTGTATAGGCAACCATAAACGTACTATTTCGGTGGTGGCCCGCGGCGCCGACGCCTACACTACCGGTTCTAGTCATTCTGTCCCGCACCGCGTTATGTTCCGCGACCTGATCTCCGATCTACCTTGGCCCAATCAACCCGGCACCCGCTCAGCTCTGGGCCCGCTGCCCGGGTCCGCCAGCACCGCCGCGATCGCCGAATTGGCGCTGCAGGGCGCACCTTTAGTCACCTTAGTCGCCAGCTCTGCGGAGGCCCAGTTACTGGAGCGCGAGCTGCCGCTGTTTCTGGCAGAGGACCTGCCTATCCTGACTCTGCCCGACTGGGAAACGCTGCCCTACGATCATTTTTCCCCGCATCAAGACATTGTCTCGCAGCGATTACGAACCCTTTATGAGCTACCCAATCTCAACCGCGGCATCGTCATCCTGCCGATCACTACCGCCATGCTGCGTACCCCTCCGCAGCATTATGTCGAGGGCAATACCCTTGACCTGAGCCTTGGCGACACCTTTGATGCCGACGCCTTTGTGAAAAGCCTGACGCTCAATGGCTATCGCGCGGTCGACACGGTGTTTGAGCACGGTGAATTCGCGGTCAGGGGAGCGCTGCTGGACGTCTTCCCGATGGGCAGCGAGGCACCTTATCGCATTGACTTGTTGGATGACGAAGTCGAGACCTTGCGCACGTTTGACCCCGACACGCAGCGCACTGTGGATAAGGTAGAACACATCAAGCTGATGCCGGCCAGAGAGTTTCCGATGGGCGGCGACGCCACCCATCGCTTTCAAATGGCCTGGTTCGAGCATTTTGATGGCGATGCCGATCTCTGCCCCGCTTTTACCGAAATCAGCGCCGGCCGCGTCCCCGGTGGCGCGGAGTATTACCTACCGCTTTTCTTTGAGACCTGCGGCACCGTCTTTGATTACCTTCCCGACTCGGCCGCCTTGGTATTGGTGGGAGATCATCACAGCGCCGCACAGCGATACTGGTCAGAGATCAACAGTCGCTTCGAGGAATACGGCATTGACCCCAGGCGCCCCCTGCTCCCGCCGACGCGGGGTTTCATTCCGGTTGAGGAGATATATGCCCGACTGGGCGATTACTCGATCCTGGAGCTGAGGGCCGATGCTGATTCGCCTGCTCACGTACGCACCGCTTTTTTGCCAGCTCCGCTGCTGACAGAAGACGGGCACGGCCCGTATCAGGAAAAGCTGGCGCGATTCATCCAAGACCATCAAGGCCCGGTCTTGCTCTGCGCCGAGAGTCAGGGCCGCCGCGAGGTACTGCTCGATAATCTAGCCAAAGCCGGCCTGACACCCCAGCCCGTCGAAAACTGGGCCGATTTCCTAGCTCGGGACATCGCATTCGCCGTCACCGTAGCGCCGGTAGACCGAGGCCTATATGCGGGCCCCGGGCAAGCCGCACTGATTTGCGAGGCGCAGCTGTTCGGTCAGCGCGTCGCACAACGACGGCGACGCGAGCGCCGCGAAGAAACCGACACCGACGCCATCATCCGAGATCTCACCGAGCTGCGGCAGGGATTGCCCGTTGTTCATATCGAGCACGGTGTGGGTCGATATCTGGGTTTGCAGAGTCTTGAGATCGATGGGGATGCGGCCGAGTTTCTTCTACTCGAATATGCCGAGGGCAACAAACTTTACGTCCCGGTTGGATCGCTGCACCTGATCAGTCGCTATACCGCGGGCGACGCCGATACTGCGCCGCTGCATCGACTGGGGAGCGAGCAGTGGGAAAAGGCCCGTCGCAAGGCGCGCGAGCGTGCCGCGGATGTCGCCGCGCAACTGCTGGACGTTTATGCGCGCAGAGAAGCCCGGGTGGGGCACGCTCACACCTTATGCGAAAAACAATGGCAGGCGTTCTGCGACGGCTTTCCGTTCGAGGAGACCCCTGATCAAGCCGCCGCCATTACCGCAGTAAGGGAGGACATGTGCGCGCCCAAAGTCATGGACCGACTGGTCTGCGGCGACGTGGGCTTCGGCAAGACTGAAGTTGCCATGCGCGCTGCCTTTATCGCCGCTCAAAACGGCAAACAAAGCGCGATTTTGGTGCCAACCACACTGTTGGCCAGCCAACATCACGCCAACTTCCGCGACCGATTTACCGACTGGCCCTATACGGTCGAGGTTGTCTCTCGCTTTAAGTCCGCCAAGGACCTCGAGGGCATCATTTCTCGAGTCAAAGCCGGAGAGATCGACATTCTGGTCGGCACCCACAAACTGCTGCAGAGCGACTTTCAGTTCCGCGATCTCGGCCTGCTCATCATCGATGAGGAGCACCGCTTTGGCGTTAAGCAAAAAGAGGCGATCAAGGCACTGCGCGCCGAAGTCGATATCTTGACCATGACCGCCACGCCCATCCCCCGCACCCTGAACATGGCACTGGGGGGCCTGCGTGACCTGTCAATTATCGCGACACCTCCCGCTCGACGGCTCTCTATTAAAACCTTCATCCGTGAACACAGTATCGCTCTGGTCAAGGAGGCCGTGTTGCGAGAAACGCTGCGGGGCGGGCAAGTCTTTTATCTCCACAATGAGGTCAAAACCATTGACGAGACGGCCCGCAAGTTGGGCGAATTGTTGCCCGAGCTCTCTATTGGTGTCGCTCACGGGCAGCTGCGAGAGCAAGCGCTGGAGAAAGTGATGTCAGACTTCTATCACCAGCATCACCATATTCTTGTTTGCTCGACCATTATCGAGACCGGCATTGATCTACCTAACGCCAATACCATCATTATCGAGCGCGCGGATAAGTTTGGCTTGGCGCAGCTTCACCAGCTCCGCGGCAGAGTCGGGCGCTCCCATCATCAGGCTTATGCCTACCTGCTCAGCCCGCCGCGCTCGGTGATCACATCAGACGCGCAGAAACGGCTGGAAGCGATTGAGGCGGCTGGCGATCTCGGGGCCGGATATCAATTGGCCTCCCATGACATGGAAATCCGAGGCGCCGGTGAGCTCTTGGGCGCAGAGCAGTCAGGGCAAATCCATCAGGTGGGCTTCTCTCTTTATCTGAACATGCTCGAAAGCGCCGTGGCCGCCTTGCGCCGCGGCGACATTCCCGACATCGACCAGCCCCTTGATACCGGCACCGAGGTTAAACTGCACGTGCCCGCACTCATTCCCGACGATTACCTGCCCGACATCAGCACCCGCCTGGTGCTCTACAAAAGGATCGCCCAAGCGCAGAGCGCCGAGCATTTGCGCGACATTCAGGTAGAAATGATTGATCGGTTTGGCCTGCTACCCGAGCCAGTCAAAAATCTGTTCACTTGTGCCCTTCTCCGAGTCAGTGCACAGCAGCTGGGTATTAGCGAAATCGATATGACGGATGAGGGTGGTAGTATCGAGTTCACTTCAACCACGGTTGTGGAGCCCGCTGCCATCGTGAATTTGATTCAGTCCGACCCACTCTGTTACAGCTTGAGCGGCAGTGGCAAGCTCCGCGTCAAGAAGCCCTTACCCACACTGGTGGCGCGCGCTGAATTTGTAGAGCAGCTTATGACCCCTTGGCTTGCGGCCGCATGATGGTCAACAAAAAGCGGACTCGGCACTGGCCCCAGCGCGGCTTGGCATCAATTGCGCTGCTCACCGCACTGCCGGCTGGGGCCGCCCCCCTGCCCGGCGGGTTTGAGCACTCCGGGTGGTACCAGTTCGAAGTCGTTGTCATGGTCGATACCCGAGCCGAGACGCTTGAGAGCGAAACCTGGCCGATGCTACCCACAGTCGGCTATCCAGCGCAGTGGCGCTGGCTTCGGGACCCTGAGCTCCAAGCCGCGCTAGCCGCGCAGCACCCGGATGCCCAAGTAGCCGTTAGCCCGTCTGGCCATGTAAGCGTCCGGCACCCGCAACGCTCCCCGCCCGACTGGACACCGATCGAAGGTTTGGTCACAGAAGGTGACTTGGCGGCAATAGACGAATTGATTGAACTCGGCAAGGGCACTGATACAACCGGGCTCCGCGCGACTGACATCAGTCTGGATGATCTTTCAGCTGCTGACCCAACCATTGACTCAAGACCCATGCTGCCCTTCGAGGCGATCGAAACCGAGCCAGAAACTTCTTCGCT
>Ga0181606_10000917_pt1 | contig 25228 bp, 26 predicted proteins | sample 041ome_10_FD_132994 | JGI IMG/M metagenome (GOLD analysis project Ga0181606, IMG submission 132994) | Coastal salt marsh microbial communities from the Groves Creek Marsh, Skidaway Island, Georgia - 041412US metaG (megahit assembly) | ecosystem: Environmental > Aquatic > Marine > Intertidal... | reverse complement strand
GTAGGTCATGCATGACGAGAACCTCGCCATGCATGTGTATCCTAGATCAATATTATCAAAGTCAATATGATGACCACTGAAACAAAGTTATTAGCTTTAAATTTCATTTTACTCTCCAGTTGATGTTACTCTACAAAAATATTTCCCTCTTTAATGTAATAAGATGCATATTTCAACGAAATATCTTAGTGCAATACATATTATATACTACATAACAATCCCTCTTTCTAGAAAATTATAATGTTATTATAACATTGATCATGATTTTTGTTAAATCATAGACCAAAAAAAACAACACTTTCCGGAATTTTATATTGTTCCAGTGCATTCTCTTGCCGAAATGAACTTGATTGGTTGTTATTCTCTTGGCGTAACGCCTAAAATGGCGCCAGAATGGTCGCCATGGGATATCTGACGCGCACATTTCCGCTTTTCGCCGCGCTTTCAGCTACGATCATGCTGGCGCCAATGCATGCCTCCGCCGATCAGAATGATCCGGTGTTGGATGGCCTGTTCAAGCAATTGCAGGCGGCCCCGAATGTCCATGCTGGCCAGGCACTGGACCGTGAGATCTGGCAAGCTTGGCTGCGCCATGAAGATGACCGCACGGAATCACTGCTGACGCTGGGTGCGTCTGCCATGAACCGGGGCCGGATTGATGTGGCGATGGGTGCATTCAACGAAGCCATTAAGCGCCATCCAGACTTCGCAGAGGCCTGGAACAAGCGGGCCACGCTGAAATTCTTCACGGGCGACCTTGAAGGCTCTGTCGCGGATTGCGCCCAAGTATTGAAGTTAGAGCCCCGTCATTACGGCGCGCTTTCCGGTCTTGGCATGATCTATATTACGCTGGAAGACTGGGGCGGTGCTATCCGCTGGATTGAAGCCGCGCTCGCAATTAACCCGCACATGCCCGGTGCCCGCGCCGCGCTGGCGGAAGCCCGCAAAAAGTTCGCAGCGGAAGAAACCTGAACCTATCGCCCAAACATAGTGAAAGCCTGACCCATGACCATGAAGCTTTACGGCATTCCCGGCAGCCGCGCCGCCCGCAATATCTGGGCGCTGGAGGAAACCGGCCTGCCATACGAACGGATCGATGTGGTGATGCGGAAGGAAACGGGCACGCCTGAATTCCTGGCCGTCAACCCCAATGGCCGCATCCCGGTGTTGGTCGACGGTGATTTCGTGCTGTTTGAGAGCCTGGCGATCAACACCTACATCGCCAAGAAAGCGGGTGGCGATTTGGCACCTAAGGGCTTGGGAGAAGACGCAACCAACGAACAATGGTCGTTGTGGGTGGTCACAGAAACAGAGAAAGCCGTCCTCCGTGCACTGTTCCATACGCTGGGCGCTATGGGATACGAAAAAGACCCAGCCATTGTCGCGGAATGCTTGGAAGAGCTGGCGCGGCCCTTCAAAGTGCTCGATGGGCATCTGGCGAACCGGGATTATTTGATGGGCGGGCGCTTCACCATCGCAGATCTGAACGTCGCCAGTGTGCTGGCTTGGGCGGCGACAGCGCGGCTTGATCTTTCCGCATATCCGAACATGGACAAATGGCTGAAGGCCTGCCTTGCGCGGGAGGGTTACCAGAAGGTTCGCGCCATTCAAAAAGCCGGGTAACGGGCAAGCGTCATGGTGGAGATTCTGGGCCGCACGCCGCATGCAACCACGCTGCGTGATCTGGTCGTCATGCGGGCGGCATATGGCGACAAGCCGCTGCTGATCTGCCGGGATGAAGTGCTGACCTATGCGGATGCAGACCGGCTCTCCAACCGTGTTGCCAATCAATTGCTGGCCAGGGGCTTGGTCAAATGCGATGTGGTTGCGGCCTTCATGTACAACGCCGTTGAACAGGCGTTGCTTTGGTTTGGCTGCGCTAAGATTGGTGCTGTCTATGCGTCTCTCAATGTGTCGCTCGCTAAGGATGATCTGGCCTATAGCTTGAACGATACGGGTGCCAAACTGTTCGTTGTTGATGAGGAATTGGCGCCGGTATTCAACGGTGCCTTGCCCAGCTTAGAGATCACGCCAGAGGTCTTCGTCCATGGTGATCCCGCATGCGTGCCGGGTGCGGCATTGCTGGATGAATTGATTGAAGGCGACGAGACACTGCCGGATGCTGACGTTGGCATGACGGACCCCGTATGCATCGTCTATACCGGTGGTTCCACATCTATGCCGAAGGGCGTGCTCGCACCGCACCTATATTACATCGCTGCCGCCATGCGCTACCAAGAAATTGCGGATGCGACGGAGGATGACGTTCATTACGCGAACTCTCATTTCTTCCATATTGGCGGCCAGCAATTTGGCGTCACGGGGCCGCTTTATTGCGGCATGACGGGGGTTATGGATCGCTGGTTCAGCGCCTCCAAATATTGGGAGATCGTGCGGAAATACGGTGCGACCATTCTTGATCCGTTAGGGACTATGATGTCCGTGCTGCTACTGGTGCCGGAATCGCCTTTGGACAAACAGCACAAGGCCCGCGTGGGTGTTGGCATCGCCGCGAGCCAGGTGCGCCGGGAACTGAAAGAAGAATTCGAGACCCGCTTCGGCACGCCGATGCTGGAGGTCTATGCCATGACGGAGATGGGCGTGCTGCTGTGTAGTGAGCGTATGCACGACCGTCGCCAAGGCTCCTGCGGGCGACCCCATGGCTGGGCAGAATTCCTGATCGTGGACGATGAGGATAATCCACTGCCCCAGGGCGAAACCGGCCAGATATTGATCCGTCCCACCGTGCCGAACAGCGTGATGCAGCGCTACATCAACAAACCAGATGAAACAATCGCAGCATGGGGGAACCTTTGGTACCACTCTGGCGATCTGGGGTATCTGGATGCGGATGGTTATGTGTATTTCGTTGGGCGGGAGGCGCATTGGATCCGCAGGCGCGGTGAGAACGTCTCTGCGTTCGAGGTCGAAAAAGCCATGACCGCCCATCCAGCCGTTCAGGATTGCGGCGTTGTTGGCGTGCCGTCTGAATTGGGTGAGGAAGATATCAAGGCCTATGTTGAGGTCGTCGCAGGGGCGGATCAACCGGCACCAGAAGACTTAGTCGCGTGGTGCAGGGAGCGTATCGCTTACTTCAAAACACCCCGCTATATCGAATTCGTCGCTGAATTCCCCCGCACCATGACCAAGAACGAAATCGCCCGCCATGAATTGCGCGCACTGGGCATTGGGACGTGTTGGGACGCTGACAATCCATGATCAAACGTTGGCCCATTGCCTTGGCAGCACTTTTGTTGGGCGCTTTACTGCAAACAGCAGCTTTCGCCCAAACGCCGCAAATTCGGGACGTGACCGGCAATTGGATCGGTGATGAACCGCGCGTTTTGAGGGCGCGCATGCTGCCGATGGTGGCACCCACTGGGGTTAGAATTGTTCGCGTTGATGCCACGTTCGCACGTCACCACTGGCCGGGTCGCGATCAAGCACATCGCGTCGCCGCTGTGTTTGATGAAGCAAGCAGAGAATGGCGCGCCAATCCCGTCGCTGGGGCCGCACCGCGGGGCGATAGCCTGTTTGTCCAATGGGAGATTTTCTATCGCCGGCTTGCCATCAACGAGCCGCAACGAACCCGTGTCGCTGTATCGCCGCTGAGTGAAAAAACGATTGGCTGTGCGCAGGCGGATACGGACCTTGATTTGCTGCTATTGCAGTCAATGGCGCAGGGGTTGCGGGTTCGCAATCCAGAAACTGCTTTACCGCGCCTTGGCTATCCGGTGCCAACTCATTTCATGGTGAGCCTTAGAAACATGGGCTTTACTATGGCGAAAACAGAGGTAGCCACTGGTGTGAATACGGTGCGGTTTGGCCCACCTGATCTTGCGATGTATGCGCCGCGCCGACAGCGCGCAGTGAATGAAACACGCGCCGAATATTTCAGGCGCGTAACAGACATTCTACCCGATAGACCTTATCGGCTTGCGGGATGGGCTTATGCGCAAACGCAGCGCGATGTCCGCAGGCGGCCAAGCCTTCGATGCATACCTTCAAAGCATTGGTTTGTGCATGAAGCTGGGTTTCACAGCGATGATGGAGGGTTCTTGCCCACGCCGCCACGGCCCGAACGCGTTCGGGGCGAAACCAGAGTTGTCGTTATGGAGGATTCAGTGACCGCTGCCGCATTGGGCACTTCGCCCGCTCGGCCTGTATGGCTTCCACGGATATGGGATTTGCATTTTTGGTTGGACCCAAGGCCAGAATGCTCTGCCCCTCTCAGTTGCCCGGTGCTCATCCAAATAGAAAGCCCAAGCCCGATCGTGGGATTGGCAACACCGCGCAGCACATTCTTCCGGAGTCAGACCTTTGAGTGAGCGTAATTTGCGGGATGTCGCAACGGGCCTTCGCTTCCCAGAAGGCCCCATCGCCTTGGCCGACGGCAGCTTTCTCGTGGTTGAAATTGAGGCTGGGCGGGTGTCCCGCGTCAGTGCCGATGGTGTGGTTACGACGTTGGCGGATACGGGCGGCGGGCCAAATGGTGCTGCGCTCGGGCCAGATGGCCGGGTGTATGTCTGTAACAATGGCGGCATGGCATTCCACCATTCCGATGGTTTGATCCTGCCGGGCCATGGTGAGGAAGACGCAGCAACGGGATGGGTCGACGCGATTGATCTGGAAACGGGTGCCGTCGAAACGCTCTACCGGGATTGTGATGCCCGGCCGCTGATCGCGCCGAATGATCTGGTGTTTGATGCGGCGGGTGGCTTCTATTTCACCGACCACGGCAAGGCCCGCAAATATGATCGGGACCGGGGCGGCGTTTATTACGCTCACGCCGATGGCGCCCACATCAACCGTGTTTGGGCACCGATGGAAGGGCCGAACGGCATTGGCCTGTCTCCAGATGGCAAGACGCTCTATGTGGCGGAAACGCCGACGGGGCGGCTTTGGGTGTTTGATATCGTCAGCCCTGGCAAGATTGACCGTTCACCGGGACCTGCACCTTGGCAGCCAGGGCGGCTGCTCGCTAACCCAACGGGCTACCATATGTTCGATAGCCTGGCCGTTGATGCTGCGGGCGACATTTGGGTTGGGACGATCCCGCATGGCCTGACGCGCGTCTCCCCAGATGGGGATGTAACATATTACTCGATGCCGGATTTGCTGCCGACGAATATCTGCTTCGATCCTGGCGGCCGGGCCTATGTCACGCTTTCCAGCCAAGGCCGGCTGGCAGCATTTGACCCGGATTGATGGTTGGCGCAGACTTTTTGTCTGTAGAGTTGAGTGAACCTGTAACGAGGAGATCACTGATGGCGTATGAAGAAATTGATGTCCGCCCCGTAACACCAACACTGGGCGCTGAAATCCACGGCGTAGATTTGTCGAAGCCGCTGGGCAATCGCGCGTTTTCTGAAATCCACGATGCGTTGATCGAACATCAGGTGATCTTCTTCCGCGACCAGGATATCACCTTGGATCAACACAAGGATTTCGGGCGGAAGTTCGGCGATCTGCATGTGCATCCCTCCGCCCCCGGCCCTGAAGGCCATCCGGATGTGCTGACAATCCATGCGGATGAGAACGCTAAACAGATAGCGGGTGAGCGCTGGCATTCTGATGTGTCATGCGATCCAGAACCGCCAATGGGCTCCATCCTACGCCTGCACACAATCCCGCCAGAAGGCGGCGACACGCTGTTTGCCAGCATGTATGCAGCCTATGACGCCCTGTCGGACAAGATGAAAGACTATCTAGATGGTCTCACTGCCATCCATGACGGCAACCCCAATTATCATGACCGCGCGCAACGGGATGGTCGTAAGGATGATCGCGTATTTCCGCGAGCTGAACATCCGTTAATCCGAACCCATCCGGTCAGCGGCAAGAAGGCGATCTTCGTGAATCCGGTGTTCACCGTTGGCATCAAAGATCTGCCGCGCGACGAAGCGGATGCGATCCTGCGGTTCCTTTATGCCCACAACAACCGCCCACACTGGCAGGTTCGGTTTAAGTGGCAGAAGAACTCCATCGCCTTCTGGGATAACCGCTGTGTCCAGCACATCGCCATGTGGGATTATTTCCCGAACGTGCGATCCGGCTACAGGGTGACGGTTAAGGGTGACCGGCCCGTCTGACGGGTTGACAGGTGCGGGAGGGCATGGGAACCGAGCGCATGTTAGCCCGCTAGAACCAGGACGCCCGCCCCAGTGTTCCGTCTTATTCGCCGTATTCTGACAGGTCTTGGCCTTTTCGGCCTCGTCGCGATGTTGACCGCAGCGGGGCTTGTGTACACCAATACCTTCACCGTCGATAAGCTGCGGTTATTGGTGAAGTATAATCCGCTGGCGACCAGCGTGCAGCCGGTGCAGTCCGAAACCGCGATCCAGACAACGCTGCTTCGGCTGAAGCTCAAATCCTACGCCGTCGCTGCGATGGCCGATGAGTTTGTCAGCGGTGCTGGCGCCATCGAACCAATCCCAGGCGGCATGCTGATCGCTGAACGGAACGGGCGCTTCCACTTTTTTGATGAGCGCGGCGCTGAACCGAAGCTAACGGCAACAGAGATCAGCCTCGATACCAATCAGATTCAGTTTGAGGTCCACGCCGCGTCCGAAGGCTATGCTATTAAGCCCGGTCGCAATGTCGGTTATGCGGGCCTCGGGATGCGGCTGCATGATCTGCTGTTGCTGCGCGATGGTAAACGGCTGGCAGCGACCCATACCCGCTGGGATGATGTCGCGAAATGCGTGAAGCTGCATTTGGTCATCGCGGATTTTTCGGCTGGGAACGTGCCAAAGGTTGGCCCTTGGCAGACGCTGTTCAGCACCACGCCCTGCATGCCCTTGAGCGGCATCAAGCGGAAACCTTTCGCTGGCCATCAAGCAGGCGGTCGCATGGTCGAGATGGCGGATGGGCGCATTCTTTTCACTGTTGGTGATTTCAAAAATGACGGCGTGAAGCGGGACATCTCCACCGCTGACCCATCCAATTCCTACGGCAAGCTGCATGTGATTGACCCGGCCAATGGCATCACAGAAATATTCTCTACTGGCCATCGCAACCCCCAGGGACTTGTGATTGCTGCGGATGGGCGTATCTGGTCAACAGAGCACGGACCTTCTGGCGGTGATGAGGTCAATCTGGTCCGTGAAGGTGCGAACTATGGCTGGCCTGTCGCTACATATGGCAGGGATTGCCGGACCTGCGCTTGGCAACAGCAAGGGCGGCATGATGGCCATGGCCTGCCAGTGTATGCTTTTGTGCCGTCAATCGGCATCAGCAATCTGGTTGAGCTGCAGGATTTCGCTCCGATTTGGGATGGGGATTTATTGGTCGCCAGCCTAAAGCAGGAAACGCTGCACCGCCTGCATATCCGTGAAGGTCGGGTTGTGGTGGATGAGCCGATTCGCATTGGTGATCGGCTGCGCGATATCCAAATGCTGGAAGATGGCCGGGTGGCCCTCTGGACGGACAGCGGCAAACTGATGTTCCTGACGGCAGATTTAGCACCTGCCCAATCGACGCTGCTGGCGGCGAAATTGCCTGAGGATGCCCAGGACACCATAGAACAATGCCGCGCTTGCCATGACCTTGATCCAGGCATCGCCGGGCCAGACCGGATATCGCTCTGGGGCGTTCATGGGCGCGCGAAGGCGAGCCTTCCTGGCGGGCAGTATTCTGATGCGTTGAAGGCGGCGGGCGGGGCTTGGGATGACGCAGCGCTGGATGCATTCTTGGCGAGTCCAGCAGCAGCAGTACCCGGCACATCAATGGCGTTCGAGGGCATTCAAGATGCGGCGTTGCGTCAGACCATCATTGACTATCTGAAAGCGCTACAATAGGGCCGGTACTGATATAGCGCGTAGGGTTTGAGCGATGTTTGACGACAAGTCGATTTTGATCACCGGGGGCACAGGCTCTTTCGGCAAGAAGTATGTGAAGAATTTGTTGGCGCGGCATAAGCCTGCCCGGGTTGTGATCTATTCACGGGATGAGCTGAAGCAGTTTGATATGCAGCAGCAATACAATTCCCCAGAGCTGCGCTATTTCATCGGTGACGTGCGTGACCGGGAACGGCTGTCCCAGGCGATGCGCGGCATTGATTTCGTGATTCACGCAGCAGCGCTAAAGCAGGTGCCGGCAGCGGAATACAATCCGATGGAGTGCATCAAAACCAATATCCACGGCGCGGAGAATGTGATTCTGGCAGCCATTGATAACCAGGTTGATAAGGTCATCGCGCTGTCGACAGACAAAGCGGCGAACCCGATTAATCTCTATGGTGCCACCAAGCTGGCGTCAGACAAGCTGTTCGTCGCGGCAAACAATATGACAGGCCAGAACCCGACGCGGTTCTCGGTCGTTCGCTATGGCAATGTTGTCGGCTCGCGCGGTTCGGTCGTGCCGTATTTTGAGAAACTGCTGGCGGAAGGTGCGGACTCGCTACCAATCACAGACATGCGGATGACGCGGTTCTGGATCACGCTACAGCAGGGCGTCGATTTTGTGCTGAAGAATTTTGAACGCATGGCCGGTGGCGAAATCTTCGTGCCGCGCATCCCGTCGCTGCGCATCGTGGACTTGGCGACCGCCATGGCACCGGGCTTGGCCCAACGGAATGTCGGCATTCGGCCGGGCGAGAAAATCCATGAAATCATGTGTCCAGCTGATGATAGCCATTTGACGGTTGAGTTTGACGATCATTTCGTCATCACCCCGGCCATCACCTTCCAGACAATGTCCAGCGACTACAAAACCAATGCGCTGGGGGAGCAGGGCAAGCCTGTGCCCAGCGAGTTTGAATATAATTCCGGCAACAATCCGCACTTCCTCAATATTGAGGAAATCCGCGAATTCAATACGATGGCTGAGCTATGATTCCATACGGTCGTCAACACATCACCGATGATGATGTCGCGGCCGTTGAGGCCGTTCTGCGGTCTGATTTTTTAACGCAGGGCCCTGCAGTGCCGGCTTTTGAAAAGGCCTTGGCGGACTATTGTGGCGCGGACCATGCGGTCGCTGTGAATAGCGCCACCTCAGCCCTGCATATCGCTTGTCTGGCGCTTGGTGTCACCGAAGGCGATGTTGTTTGGACGACACCGAATACCTTTGTGGCCAGCGCCAATTGCGCCCGTTATTGCGGTGCCATGGTTGATTTCGTCGATATTGATCCAGAAACCTTCAACATGTGCGCTGATGCGCTTGCGGCGAAGCTTGCGGTGGCGGACGCGCTGCCAAAGGTCGTGATTCCGGTGCATTTCTCTGGCCATTCCTGTGACATGGCAGCGATCGCTGCGCTGGCGGAACAATACGGCTTCAAGGTGATAGAGGACGCGTCCCACGCTGTTGGTGGGCGCTATCGGGATCAGCCGGTCGGAAACTGCGCCTATAGCGACATTACGGTTTTCAGCTTCCACCCCGTCAAAATCATTACCAGTGCGGAAGGTGGTGTGGCGCTTACCAATGATGCTGGCCTGCAGCGGAAGATGGATCGGTTGCGCAGCCATGGTGTCACCCGCAATCCAGATGATTTGACCAATCTGGACGCAGGCCCCTGGCACTATGAGATGCTGGAACTTGGCCTGAATTACCGGATGACGGATATGCAGGCCGCACTTGGTCTCAGCCAAATGCAGCGGCTGGATGAACTTGTTGCCCGCCGTCAGGTTCTGGCGGATCGCTATGATGTGCTGCTTGCGGACCTGCCGGTGCTACGCCCTGGCCGCGCTGCGGGCGCGTATTCCGCCTGGCATCTGTACTGCATCCAAATCGATGAGCGGCAGACCAACCATAGCCGCCGGCAGGTGTTTGAAACGCTGCGGGCCGATGGCATTGGGGTCAACGTTCACTATATTCCGGTGCACACACAGCCCTATTACCGCGGACAGGGGTTCAAACCGGGGGATTTCCCCTTGAGTGAAGCTTATTACAAGAACGCCATCACGATCCCGCTCTACGCGACTATGAGCAATGCACAGCAGGATGAAGTTGTCGCGGCGCTAAAACGGGCGCTTGGGGTCGCATGAACGTCGCCATTATTCCGGCCCGGGGCGGATCAAAGCGTATTCCGCGCAAGAATATCCGGGCTTTTGAAGGCAAGCCGATTATCGCTTATTCGATTGAAGCGGCGCTCGCGACAGGTCTGTTCGAACGGGTTGTTGTTTCGACCGATGACACAGAAATCGCCAGTGTCGCAGAAACCTATGGCGCAGAGATCCCATTCCTGCGCCCTGCTGAAATTGCAGATGATATGACAGGCACGGCCCCAGTCGTGAAACATGCGGTTGAGGCATTGCAAGCTTCTGGCGATGAAATCACATGTGCATGCTGTATTTATGCGACAGCGCCATTTGTGCGCGCCAGTGACCTGACAAAAGCCTATGAAGCGCTCATGGCGGCAGCGGAAAAGGCTTTTGCCTTCAGCGTTACAAGCTTTGCGTTTCCCGTTCAGCGCGCATTAGCCATTCGAGACGATGGATTGGCCCCAATCTACCCAGAGTTTAGTGAGACTCGCTCGCAGGACCTTGAAGAGGCCTATCATGACGCCGGGCAGTTCTATTGGGGCCGCGCGAATGCGTGGATGGTTGAAACACCCTTGTTTTCGCACGCATCAATCCCTGTTGTCCTGCCGCGCCATAGGGTACAAGATATTGATACACTGGAAGATTGGACGCGGGCGGAACATATGTTCCGCGCACTTGGGGGTGCTAAACCATGACCGTGCTATTCCGCGCGGACGCCTCTGCTGAGATCGGCACAGGCCATGTTATGCGTTGCTTGGCCTTGGCTAGCGCGGCCAATGCCCTTGGCGAAGAGTGCGTATTTGTGTGCCGCGATATTCCCCGCCTGCTTGCTGAACGCATCACAGGCGATGGCCACAACCTGCAATTTCTCATTCCAACCGATGGCGATAATGCAGCGAAGGCTGCCGAGGTTCCCTACGCCCATTGGCTGAAAGCCCCGTGGCGCGATGATGCCGTTGAGACCAGTGAAATCGCAGACGAAGTCGGTGCCGATTGGATCGTTGTTGATCATTACGGGCTTGATGCTGATTGGGAGCAGGCGGTTGCGACGGCCGATCGCAATGTTGCGGCTATGGATGATCTGGCAGACAGACGGCACGCTGCCGCGCTGGTGTCGGACCCTAGCCTCGTTGCGAAACCCCATGACCGCTACAAGAATCTAACCGCACCTGGGTGCCAGCTATTGCTCGGCCCACGCTACGCCGCACTCCGCAGTGAGTTTGCGGATCCACCGCCGCGCTTGCCTGCCCCCGGTGGGGAGCCGATGCGGTTCCTGATTGCATTCGGTGGTGTTGACGCTGCTGGGATGACACGGGTGGCGATTGAAGCTTTGGCAGCTGTTGTGGAGGCAGGTGACCACGCCCATGTCGTTGTGGGTGCCGCCCATGAAGGTCGTGCGGCTATTGCCGGGCGCTGCGCGGAACTTGGCTGGACCTGCCATGTCAATTCTTCCCGCATGGGGCCGTTGATGGCAGCCACAGACCTGGCCATCGGTGCGGGCGGTAGCATGGTCTGGGAACGCATGGCGATGGGCTTGCCGACCATCGCTGTTATCGTCGCTGATAATCAGCGGGATCAAGTGAACGAGGCGGCCCGGCTTAGCCTGCTTGTCGCCATGGAGCAGGCGGATGCGAGCGTGGAGGCGCTTCAAGCCCAGATTCGGTCTTTGCGAGGCAATAGCGGGCTCCGGGAAAAGATGAGCGCGTCCTGCCGCCGCCGTGTTGATGGTAAGGGGGCGGTTCGTATCGCTCGGCGGCTTGCGCCATGCCCGGTCAAGCTTCGTCCCGCGACAGAAGCTGACAGCGCTGACCTATTGGAGTGGCGCAATCATGAATTCATCCGCATGGTCTCGCACAATACAGAGATGATTTCACCGGAAGATCACGCGCTTTGGCTTACGGGCACTTTGAACAACCCGGCGCGACACCTGTTGATCGGGTTCGACAATGACGGTGTGCTCGGCGTTGTTCGGTTCGATAAAGGGCCTTCGAATGCTGAGGTTTCGATATATTTGGCACCGCAAAGGCTCGGCAGTGGGCTTGGGCCAAACCTGCTGATGGCTGGCGAGTTGGCAATGGCCGAACATTGGCCAGATGTCCCAGAAATTCTAGCTGAAGTGTTGCCAACGAACCGGGCATCGAGGGACCTGTTTCTATCCTGCGGCTATCGCTATTCTAGCGGCTTCTTCCGCAAATCTGTTGGATCGGCCTCGTGAACACGGTGATTGATATTGCGGGCCGAAAGGTTGGCCTTGACCATCCGCCTTTCGTCATCGCCGAGATGTCTGGGAACCATAACCAGTCCTTAGACCGGGCGCTGGAGATTGTGGACGCCGCCGCCACTGCAGGTGCCCATGCGCTAAAGCTGCAGACCTACACGGCGGATACGATGACGCTGGATATCGCAGAGGGCGATTTTGTCATCACGGACCCGAATAGCCTTTGGCATTGCCGCACACTTTATGACCTCTATCAGGAAGCGCACACGCCCTGGGATTGGCATAAACCCATCTTTGAGCGCGCCCGCAGCCACGGCATGATCCCGCTCAGCACACCGTTTGATGATAGTGCAGCAGATTTCCTCGAAAGCCTGGATGCCGCCATCTACAAGATCGCATCCTTTGAGAATACGGACCTGCCGTTGGTGCGCAAAGTCGCCAGCAAAGGTAAGCCGATGATTATCTCCATCGGCATGGCTACCTTGGCGGAAATTGATGAAACGGTCCGAGCTGCCAGATCAGCTGGCTGCAAGGACATCATCCTGCTGCAATGCACCAGCACCTATCCTGCAACGCCTGAGAACACCAATTTGGCGACGATCCCGCATATGCGCGCGGCATTTGGCTGCGAAGTCGGGCTGTCGGACCACACCATGGGCGTCGGCGCGTCAGTCGCCAGCGTGGCACTTGGGGCGACGGTGATTGAGAAGCATTTCACGCTTGCCCGTGCCGATGGCGGTGTTGATTCCGCCTTCTCCCTGGAGCCGCAAGAAATGGCGGCGCTGGTCACGGAGAGTGAGCGGGCCTGGCAGGCAATTGGGCGGGCGCAATACGGCACGGTCTCGGCGCAGGAAGCTAAATCGCTCGTCTTTCGTCGCTCACTTTATGTAACGGCGGATATAGCTGCAGGTGAGGCGTTCACGAAAGAAAACGTTCGCGCTATCCGGCCCGGCTTCGGTCTGGCACCCAAGTGGCTAGACGTTGTGCTGGCACGAACCGCTAAGCAGCAGATCAGGCGCGGCACGCCGTTGAGTTGGGAATTGCTCTAGGGTCCTGACCCTTACGGCGTGCCGGTTCGTCTGGCTTTGCCTTAAACGCCCATATCGTCGAATACGCCTTTAGCGATGCGGAAGGCGGATACGGCGGCGGGTGCACCAGCATAAACGGCGGCCTGCAAGAATACCTCCGCGATTTCTTCCTTGCTGCAGCCATTGTTGATGGCACCGCGCGTGTGCAATTTCAGCTCACCTTCGCGGCCAAGTGCGGAGAGCATGGCAAGGTTCAGCAAGCTCCGGGTTTTGAGGTCCAGACCTTCGCGCTGCCACACGGTGCCCCATGCGGTTTCAGTGACGAATTGCTGCAGGGTTTGCATGAACGGGTCTTCAGCTGCACCTTCAATCGATGGCTTTACATATTCTGGCCCAAGCACTTTCAAGCGCGTCGCCAGGCCAGCATTGAAGGCGTCATTGGTATTGTATTTGGAGGTATCGATCATGAATTAGTCCTTCAAAAAGATCAGGTTTCGCCGAAAAGAAAAGCCAGCAGCACAAGGCGCCGACCCTTGGTAACATGAAGCGGCTCATGCAGTAGCGAGGACGAAAACACCACCGCTTCCCCCGTTGCCGGGCTAAAGCGCTGGGCACCAAATTCCGGGAACGCCAGCTCACCGCCCTCAAAGTCTTCCGCATTCAGGTTGATAGAGCAAGCAAAGCGCCGATGGGCGACGTTTGCCTGAACATTGTCCCGGTGGCCATGCAATTCACCGCCACGTTCGCCTTCATAGCAGCCGATTCTATAGCGCTCATGTTTGGTGACGCGGTAGTGGAATGCTTTGTATATTTCTGGGAACAGGCGCCGTTGCAGCCGATCATTAATCAGCGCCTGGGTTTTTTGGTTGACGACCCAGTGATCAATCCGGTCTTTGCGGCCATATTCAGGGATGCGCATTTTGTAGTCTGATTTCTGGTTCTGGACCCCATGGCCTGGTTCCACGAACACGTTGCCATCCATATTGTAGACTGTCATCAGGCGCTTACAGTCTGCTGGCGTGAACACGTTTGGCACGATCAGCACAGGCGCTTGGCGTTCAGCGGGCTTTGGCTGCGCGACTGCTGCTAAGGCTTGCACAAGCTGCAAGGCGCGGGCGATCTGCGTTTCTGGTTCATCCCGATATAATGCCAGCACATGACCGTTCCGCCCGATCACAACTGTGCCCGGCCCTTTGCCGCCAGCGAAGAAGGCTGATGCCTGTCCGCCATCATCAACCAGTGCGACAGGCGCACCACCGCGCCTGGTCATGGCAATGGCGTGCGCGCCAGAGGCTTCAATGTCGCCAGCGGCCGCCAGCAATTGCGCGACAGGAGCCGTTGCGGCATCGGGCGCAATGGCCAGGATTATAGGCTTCCCGGCGACAGTATCCGCTTGGCTGTCGAACGGCTCGCCGCCGTCTTGGCGAGGGAACGTGAAGCGTGGTGCGATATCGCCAATGTCGAGTGGCGGCGGGGCTTGAGGCGCCATTTGGATGTCCGTTCCTAGGTCAGGCCAGCTTTGCGGCGCGGGTCTACCGGGTCATCAGGCAGGCTCTTGATGGCATCGATGAACGCACTATCCGTCGTCGCTGGAAGTTTGACGATCAGCTTGACGAACTGGTCGCCGCGATCCGCCGCATCGCCTTTCTTCGCGACGCCTTTGCCTTTCAGCCGCAGCACAGCACCTGAATCTGCACCTTTGGGCACAGTCAGCATCACGTTGCCATCAATTGTCGGCGTCGAGACACGACCGCCAAGAACAGCTTCCTTCAGCGATATTGGCAGATCAAGCCAGATATCCCGGCCCTCGCGGCGGAAATGTGGATGGGGCGTCACTTTCAACTCAACAATAGCGTCGCCGGGTGATCCGCCGTCGGCACCCGGTTTACCAAGGTTCGCCAGACGGAGCGCGTGACCGGTCTCAGACCCCGCTGGCACGCGCACATCAACTTCCCGGTTGGTCGGTAGCTTAACCCGCTTTGAACAGCCCCGCGCTGCTTCCATAAAGTTCAGCGTTAGCATAATGCGGATGTCGCCACCCTTTTGGACCGTCTTGTTGCGTCGGCCGCCAAAGGTATCAAACAGATCACTGAATAGATCATCCGCATTGAAGCCGCGGCTACCACCACCAGCGCGTGCGTATTCGCTCTCGAACCCACCGCCCCTTCGTCCGTTGCCTGGATTGCTTGCAAACCCGCCGGGGAAGGGGCGCGCCTTTTCCTTGCCATCGGCGTCTATCTCGCCGCGATCAAAGCGGGCGCGCTTTGTCTTATCGCCGAGCAGATCATAGGCGGAATTCGCTTCCTTGAAGCGGCGTTCAACCTCCGCATCACCGGGGTGAATATCGGGGTGATACTTCTTGGCGAGCTTCCGGAATGCGGACTTAATTTCGTCTGGGCTCGCAGTCCTTGCGACGCCGAGAGTTGCATAAGGATCAGCCATGCGCGGATCCGTTGCCAGATTGGAATTTTGCGGTCAATGATAGATGGGTAGAGATCAAGCGCTTAAGACCTCCCACTCGCCATTTGCATTGCGGCATGCCGTGCGTTTGCCGCGATTGATATCCCCGCTTGCTGGCTTTGCGACGACATCTATCTGGCGGCATTGCTTGCCTGCCTGCGCGCCACTCCTCGGCTGATAAACGGGTCCGGGGGTTACCTGGCCAGATGCGCCGGTGGATGGGTTGGACCAAGCGCTGGTCTGGCCAGCGCGGTTGTTGGCAAGGGCCTCCTGGGTCGTCGCACCGGCTTGTTGTTTGTCTTCGGTGGAAAGACCTTCGCCGAGCTCACCACCAAGCCACCCGCCTAGGACTGCGAGGCCAACAATTGCCGCAGCGCGCGTTACGCCGGAACCAATCTGGGACCCAACAAGTACGCCGACAGCCGCGCCTGCGGCCGTGCCGATTTGTCGGCCCGTCGGTTCATTGCCCTCTGCACATGCAGTCAGTGCCACACATGCGGCGGCGGATATGGCCAATTTGCGCACCATCAGAAATCTCCCTATGCGGCCCCGCGACGCTTTGCCCAGCCGCCTGACCACCCTATCTTGTCTACATCATATAGCGCGCCCCATATATGGCGCGCCAGGGCCTTTCCGCCACCAAATCCGCCCAACATGGCGAGATCAAGGCGGCCCGGCTTAGATTGCGATTTGGGCGCATGCTATTTAGCGCTTTGAGAAAGGGTAACGCCATGGATGATATGGTCGTTGACGATCCCCACCGCCTGTTTGACGAATGGATGGCTGCTGCTGAAGCGTCCGAGTTGAACGACGCAAACGCCATGACGGTGGCGACGGTTGGCGCGGATGGACGCCCCGCCGCGCGTATCCTTCTTCTGAAGGGGCATGATGCCCGGGGTTTCGTGTTCTACAGTAATCTGGATAGCCGTAAGGGCCAGGAAATCCAGGGTAACAGTGCCGTTGCATTGCTCTTCCATTGGAAGACACTGCGCCGCCAGGTGCGCATTGAGGGACCGGTGCAGCCGGTCACATCTGAAGAAGCCGACGCTTATTTTGCATCCCGAGCGCGGATGAGCCGGATCGGTGCCTGGGCGTCTGACCAGTCCCGCCCGCTCGAAAGCCGCGCCGCGCTCGAAGCGCGTGTTTCTGAAATGGAAGCCCGGTTTGACGGCCAAGAACCGCCGCGCCCAGAGAACTGGTCTGGATTCCGCCTCGTTCCGGAACGGATTGAATTTTGGCGCGACGGTGCTTTTCGCCTGCATGACCGGATTATCTACCAGCCTGATGGGTCTGGATGGCGGACGACGCGGCTTTATCCTTAATACGATCCCCATTCCTGACATTATCCCCCGTGCAAATGCGTTTAGCGGCTGCGCTGGGATCAGACCGGTAGCGTCCAACCGTGAATATGGTATTGTGTTAACGGATTAACGTTCTGGCATCGTCCTATGCGACTCGCCGCCGATGTCTGAGGGGGCGCGGATATGAGCTTTGGTACGATTTTGGCACCGGTTGGCGATGTCGATAGCGGCTTCCCGGCTTTGGAGCTGGCATTTGCAGTTGGCCGGTCATTTAGTGCTCACGTGGATGTGCTGCATGTCAGTGCAGATCCTCGCCAAGTCATTCCCTATGTGGGTGAAGGCCTTTCCGGCGCATTGATCGACGAAGTGGTTGCCGCTGCTGCGACTGACAGCGGTGAGCGTGAGCACGGCGTGCGGGGCCTGTTTGATTCCCTGACAGAAGCAAAGATGGCACCGATCGCGCATACGCCGCAGCCAGGGTTCAGCGTTGCATGGCGTGAGGACACGGGCCGCGAAGATGCCCGCGCCGCCGCTTGGGCTCGCGCGGCTGATCTGGCCATTGCACCGCGGCCGCTTGCCGAAGCTGAAGCCGCGACGACAGCGCTTTTTGAAGCGCTCGTATTTGAAGGCGGGTTGCCGGTCCTGCTCGCACCCCCCGGTTGGAACAGCGGCAAATCGGTTGGTACGCGCATTCTGATCGGCTGGAATGGTGGTGCGGAAGCCGCAGGAGCCATCGGTGCTGCCATGCCGTTCCTGGAGAAAGCATCGGCAGTCAAAGCCGTATCAATGAGCGGCTGGCTTGATGGCCCTAACAGCCTGGAACGCGTTACGGAACGTTTGGCCTGGCGCGGTATTGCATCTGAACATGAAGTCATCGAAGCAACTGGGTCGCGCGGGATCGGCAAGGCCTTATTGCAGGCAGCCGCGGATTTCGATGCTGATCTGATCGTTATGGGCGCCTACACCCAAAGCCGCATCCGCCAGATGATCCTTGGCGGGGTTACGCGTCATGCCGTGAGCCAGGCGGAATGTCCGCTGCTGCTCGCGCGCTAGCAGGGGTCTGACAGCGTGCTTGCATTCACCATCCGCCGGCTGATCCAATCGATCGGCGTGATGCTGGTCGTGAGCTTGATCGCCTTTGTGATGTTTCGCTTCGTTGGCGATCCGGTGGACCAAATGGTCGGCCTGGAGACGACCATCGAAGAACGTGAGATATTGCGGGAACAACTGGGCCTGAATGACGCAACGCCAGTGCAGTTCCTGCGCTTTGTCGGCAACGCAATCCAAGGCGATTTCGGTGTCTCCTATCAGTTCAAGCGCCCGGTCGCGACAATCCTTGGTGAACGGATGCCGGCCACGCTGGAACTGGCGTTTGTGTCCGCCATTCTGGCCTTGGTCGCAGGCATTCCCATGGGCGTTTATACGGCGCTCCGGCGGGAAAGCGTGCTGTCCAAGCTATTCCTGATGATTTCACTGATCGGCGTATCGCTGCCCACGTTCCTGATCGGCATTCTGTTTATTTTCTTGTTTGCTGTCGTGTTTCAGATCCTGCCAAGTTTCGGACGTGGTGAGATTGTGGACCTTGGCTGGTGGCGAACCGGCTTGCTGACAAGTTCGGGATTGAAGGCGTTGATCTTACCGTCGATCACGCTGGCGCTGTTCCAGATGACGCTGATCATGCGGCTCGTGCGCTCCGAAATGCTGGAAGTCCTGCGGACGGACTACATCAAATTTTGCCAGGCGCGCGGGTTGCGCAGTCGATCAGTCAACTTTGGCCATGCGCTTAAGAATACGCTGGTGCCGGTGATCACAATCGCTGGGCTGCAGATAGGCTCCCTGATCGCTTTCGCAATCATCACGGAAACGGTGTTCCAGTGGCCGGGCATGGGGCTATTGTTCCTGCAAGCGGTGCAAAATGTCGATATTCCGATTATGGCAGCCTATCTGCTGTTGATTGCGTTCCTATTCGTCATGATCAACATGGCGGTTGATATGCTGTACGTCGTGGTTGATCCACGCATTCGCATTGGGGGCGGCGAAGAATGAGCGTCGTCGAACAAAGCGACCGGCCTGGATTCATTGCCCGTATGCGGGATACGGATATCTGGTATTCGTTCGTCCGCAATCGCATTGTTATGCTGGCGGCGTTCATAACGATCGTGATCTTTCTGGGCGCATTATTTGCGCCCTTGGTGGCACCCCATAACCCGTTCGATCTGGCGTCCCTCTCGCTGATGGATTCACTGGTCCCACCTGCGTGGATGGAGGAAAGCGACCCTCGATATCTGCTCGGTACCGATGACCAGGGTCGGGATATCCTGTCCGCCATTATCTACGGTGCCCGGATATCGCTTGCCGTTGGGTTTGCCTCTGTCGCGTTTGCAGCGGTGCTGGGCATCTCCCTTGGCCTGCTGGCGGGCTATCTTGGCGGGCGGACGGACGCGATCATCATGCGGATCGCGGATGTGCAGCTCACCTTCCCATCCATTCTGATTGCCCTGCTGATCGATGGATCTGTGCGGGGCATTTTCGGTGGTCAATTCAGCCGGGAAGACTCAGCGTTTTATGTGCTGGTCCTGTCGATTGGCCTGTCTTTCTGGGTGCAATATGCCCGCACGGTCCGCTCCTCGACATTGGTTGAGAAGAACAAGGAATATGTGCAGGCAGCGCGGTTAATCGGCCTGCATCCGATCAAAATCATGTTGCGTCATGTCTTGCCGAACGTGACGGGGCCGGTCCTTGTGATTGCCACGATCAATCTGGCGCTGGCGATCATTACAGAAGCAACGCTGTCCTTCCTTGGTGTCGGCATTCCCTCTACACAGCCATCGCTCGGCACATTGATCCGGATCGGCAATGACTTCCTATTTTCTGGCGAATGGTGGATCACCATCTTCCCGGGCATTGCGCTGGCGGTCTTAGCGCTGGCGATCAATCTGCTCGGCGATTGGCTGCGTGATGTTTTGAACCCGAGGCTCCGATGACGGATACGCCGCTCCTCTCTGTTCGCGATCTCGTCGTGCAATTCCCGACGCGCAAAGGCGTGCTGACCGCCGTTGATGGCGTCTCCTTTGATATCAAGCGCGGCGAAGTTCTGGGCGTCGTTGGCGAATCCGGTGCGGGTAAGTCCATGACTGGAGCTGCTATCATTGGCCTGATCGAACCACCTGGGCGCATCGCGTCTGGCCAGGTGCTGCTGGATGGGGAGCGGATCGATAATCTTTCGGTCAGCCAGATGCGACGGGTGCGGGGTAAGAAAGTCGGCATGGTGTTCCAGGACCCGCTGACGTCACTAAACCCGCTCTATACCGTTGCTCAACAGCTTGTTGAGACTGTTCGCACGCATTTGCCGTTGTCCGAAAAACAGGCCCGTGAGCATGCGCTGGCGCTGCTGGATGAGGTGGGCATTCCTGCCGCCAAGCGCCGCATGGATGATTATCCGCACCAATTTTCCGGCGGCATGCGCCAACGGGTCGTGATCGCGCTGGCGCTGGCGGCGGAGCCGGAATTGGTGATCGCGGATGAGCCGACCACGGCGCTCGATGTATCCGTCCAGGCGCAAATTATTGACGTGCTGAAGCGGCTTTGCTCAGAACGGGGTGCGGCCGTCATGCTGATCACGCACGATATGGGTGTGATCGCCGAAACGGCAGACCGGGTGGCTGTAATGTATGCCGGGCGCGTGGCTGAAATTGGCCCGGTTCGTGATGTCGTACAGCACGCAAAGCACCCCTATACCCAAGGCCTGATGGGCTCAATCCCAACCCTTGCCCATGACAGCGACCGGTTGGTGCAAATCCACGGGTCCATGCCTCGGTTGACCGATATTCCACCCGGCTGCGCCTTTAATCCACGTTGCGCGCACGCGTTTGATCGCTGCCGCCAGGACCGTCCGTCGCCAATCCAAACTGGAGAGCGCGCTGTCGCCTGTTGGTTGGCAGACCAGGAGGTCGGCCAATGAGCGCGCCTTCAGATACCGATGTTCTCGTGCGGGTCGAGGGCCTGACGCGCGTATTTGATCTGTCGAAGCCCTGGCTGAACCGGGTGATTGAGCGCGAGCCGAAGCGGACGCTGACGGCGGTTGATGATGTCTCCTTCGAAATCCGCAAGGGGGAGACCTTTGCGCTTGTTGGCGAATCCGGGTCTGGCAAATCGACGATCGCTAAGCTGATCGTGAACCTATTGGCACCAAGCGGCGGTCGCCTGCTGTTTGACGGTGACGATATGCGGAAAGCGACGTCAGCGAATGCCCGCCAGATGCGCAGCCGCTTCCAGATGATTTTCCAGGACCCGTTCGCTAGCCTGAACCCGCGCTGGCGGGTTGGGGACATCATCGCTGAGCCGATCCGGGCATTTGATCTGGCGTCTGACAAAGCCTCCGCCGCAAAGCGCGTTGGCGAATTATTAGAAACCGTCGGTCTTGCAGCGAGTGACGCTGCCAAATTCCCCCATGAGTTTTCCGGTGGTCAGCGCCAACGTGTCGCCATCGCCCGCGCCCTTTCAGCCAAGCCAGAATTCATCGTGTGCGATGAGCCAACATCGGCGCTGGATGTTTCCGTGCAGGCGCAGATCCTGAATTTAATGCGCGATCTGCAGGATGAATTTGGGCTGACATACCTGTTCATCAGCCATGACTTATCCGTTGTGCGCCATATGGCGACCCGCATTGGCGTGCTCTATCTCGGTCGGTTAGTGGAGGTGTCTGAGGGCAAGGCGCTGTTCCAGAATCCACAACATCCCTACACGTCCATGTTGCTGGATGCCGTGCCGGACCTGGACATGACTGGACGCGCGCGAACCCAGGTTGTTGGCGAAATCCCGAACCCGATTGATCCGCCGTCCGGCTGTCGCTTCCACCCGCGTTGTCCGCTAGCGAATGCGCGGTGCATGCAAGACTCACCCATGCTGCAACCAACTGCCATCCGCGAGTCTGCCTGTTTTGCAGTGGAAGAAGGTCGGCGGGAAGTGCCCAACACCTCCACTGCTGGAGCGAAATAGACGAAAGCCCAAGGAAGGCGGTAAAGTCTCTGAAACACCGCATCTGCTGCGGATTGCTTCAAGGAGAATGCGCTATGGCTCTTAGCTGGTCGCACACTGTTTTACTGGTTCGCGACCGGGAGAAGATGCTGGATTTCTATACCCGCGTCCTCGGGTTCGATATTACGGACCAAGGCCCCATCCCAACTGGCCAAGAGATTATTTTCCTGAGCCAAAGCCCGGAAGAGCATCACCAGATCGGGATAATGCCCGCCAGAACAGATGATGGCCCCTCCAACAGTCACGCCCACATTGCCTTTCGGACCGAAAGCATGGATGAGCTGCGTGCACTCCTGGCGGCAATTGAAGGGGAGGACATCAGCTACCGCCCAACATCGCACGGCAATACCTGGTCAATCTACTTCCAGGACCCAGAGCAGAATGGCGTCGAAATCTTCTGTGATACGCCCTGGCATGTGCAGCAGCCCCAGGGTGCTGTGTGGGACACGAAGCTTGATGATGATGCGCTGCAAGCCTGGACGTTAGAGACCTTCAAAAACCAGCCCGGCTTTACGGAAAGGGCAAGTTATGTCGCCCGTCGCCGCAAGGAACGCGCGTCTGCCTAACGCGAACGGGTGTATCGCAAAATGACGGTCCTGATCGCAGGCGCTGGTCCTGTTGGCATGACGTTGGCGCTGGAGCTCGCGCGGCACGGCATCCCAAGCCGGATGTTTGAGCGCGCGTTCACGACAACCCGCCATCCCAAGATGGACATCACCAATGGCCGCAGCATGGAGCTGTTCCGCAGGCTGGGCTTGGCGCGCAAGCTCCGCGCGGCTGGGGTGCCAGATACGCATCCGCTGGATGTAGCCTGGGTTACATCCATGGCGGGGCATGAACTGCATCGCTTCAAATATGCACCGCCCGCCGAACTGCGCGCCCGCTATCACACCATCAATGACGGCGCCCAACCGCTGGAGCCTGCGATGTGGGTTTCCCAAATCGTGGTTGAACCGATCCTGCAGGCTGCCGTTCTGGCAGAGCCGCTGATTGATGCACGCTGGAGCATGGCGGTTGAGGGTGCGAGGCAATCCGCAACAGGTGTGTGGATTGATGTGCGTGACCGGGAAACGGATCAAGTCCAGCGCGTTGAGGGCGCTTATCTTGCAGGGTGTGATGGTGGAAACAGCACCGTTCGCAATGCCATGGACATTGGCCTTGAAGGCGATACAGGTGTCGCCAACCGCTACATGATCCACTTCAAGAGCGATGACCGGGCCATGCTGCAGCGCTTCGGCGTGGCCTGGCACTACCAATCACCAGCCGGCACGCTGATTGCCCAAGATGATATTGATACCTGGACCCTGCACGCCCGCTTCCCGGACGTTGTTGATCCTGACAGTGTGGACCCGATGGATACGCTGCGGGCGTTCCTGGGCGCAGATATCACTGCTGAAATCCTCGTCGCCAATCCCTGGGAGCCGCATTTGCTTTTGGCGGATGCTTACCAGATGGGCCGGGTGTTTCTGGCGGGTGACGCGGCCCATCAATATATTCCAACCGGTGGGTACGGCATGAATAGCGGCATCGGTGATGCCTTGGCCCTTGGATGGATGCTGGCGGCCACTTTGAATGGCTGGGGCGGGCCCGCCCTGCTAGCAGCCTATGCGGCTGAGCGACGTCCGATTGGCGGTATCAACCGTGGCTGGTCCGGCAGACACACGAGCGTTCGAATCGCTATTATGGAGGCCTACCAAGCGCACCCGAATGCAGCGACGGATGCAGGTGAGCGCGCAAGCCTTGCCGCCGCCATAGCCGCGCTGGGCAACCTTGAAAATGAGGCTTGGGGGGTGGAATTCGCCTACCGCTATGACGCATCGCCCCTGGTCGCGCCTATTCTGGCGGTTGACCCTGGTGTAGCGCCGCCGGATGACCCTGCCGCAATTCCTGCTACTGCCTGGCCCGGCATGCGGGCGCCATCCTTCATTCTGCCAGATGGTCGGGCGCTGTTTGATCTCTTCGACCGTTCAGGCTTCACCCTGCTGTGCTTCAACAGTGCACTTGATACGGCGGTAATGGAGCAGACCGGCGCGCCGGTGACACGGATTGATTTGGTGTTTGATGCTGCGCGGGATGTGTATGGCGCGGACTTGGCGTTGATCCGGCCAGATGGCCACCTGGCTTGGCGTGGCAATGCCCCCAGTGCTTGGGCCGTCAGGGTCGCGGCGGGGGCGGCGGCGGAGTCATCTTTGCCTGACGCTTGAGGCGGACCAGGGCTTCGTCTAAGGCGGAAAGAAAGCGTGAGCGGTCTTTGTTTTGGAAGGGCGGCGGCCCGCCGATTTGTTCGCCGACGGCACCCGCCCGTAAATCCGCCATGATCGCCCGGGTCGCGACCGCAGCGCCAATCGAATTCTCCGTGAATGGTTTGCCATTGGGTGCAAGCACAATTGCCCCAACCTTCACGCACCGCTCCGCCAGCAGGATATCTGACGTGACCACAACGCAGTCAGCGTCCGCATGCTCCGCAATCCAATCATCCGCTGCATCAAACCCATCACTGACAGTAACCTGCTTGATCAATGGACTATCTGGAATGCGCAAATAGCTATTCGCAACAACCGTTACCGGTGCCTGATAACGCTCCGCGACTTTGTAGATTTCGGCCTTAACGGGGCAGGCGTCGCCGTCTATGAGGATTTTTGGCATGTTTCGTCAGTCCGTCGCGGAAATGGATTATTGGTGTGATCTCTGCCTCAAGAAGGATCGATAGATACACCATATTTTGGCACTTTGGCGGCACTCGTTGTTAGCTGGCGAAACTATCAACAGCTCAATATGGCGCAGATCATTTTTATCGAGTAGTTTCAGTTGGTAATTTGGTGGTCAGCGTTCGCGCATTGTTAGGTATTGAGATGCCGTCATGAAGTCTCTTTTTCCGCAAGGTCCAGTCGACGTTCAAGTCGACATGAGTTTGATTTCGCAGCTTGAAGCGGAAATGCAAACGGTTGACGTTATTTTTCAGCCATCAAATGCCAGGGAAATTGATGCTGAGGCCGACGCCCTGAAGACCAGCGGTGATATTGAACATATGATGCCCATGTGGGTCGGTCGGAGCGCGCTTAAAGTCGCGAACACTGAAGACCTAGAGCGGATTGAGCGGCAATTGAATCATTAGGGATTCCGTTTGGCGTTATTTTGTGATTCATCATGAGGGCTGGTGAAGGAGGCCAGCCTGCATGGCCAAAGCCCTCTCTGTCGATC
>Ga0181606_10000914_pt1 | contig 25277 bp, 28 predicted proteins | sample 041ome_10_FD_132994 | JGI IMG/M metagenome (GOLD analysis project Ga0181606, IMG submission 132994) | Coastal salt marsh microbial communities from the Groves Creek Marsh, Skidaway Island, Georgia - 041412US metaG (megahit assembly) | ecosystem: Environmental > Aquatic > Marine > Intertidal... | reverse complement strand
GACACGGGTACTGAGCCGGACCCAGATCCAGTAACACCGGTAACTGTGGAAGGCGGCGTAGATATTCCAGAGCCGTGGGAACTAATTTGGGAAGATTTCGGCTGGGAGTGGCAATTTGGCGGCATAGGTTTTTCAGATCCCCTCGCTCAAACATTTCTTGTGAATAACGGTCATGGTGCTTTCATAACTGATATTGATATATTCTTTAGAACTAAGTCAAGCACGAATAATATCACATTAGAAATTCGTAATGTGGTTAATGGCTACCCTGGTTCTGATGTTATTCCGTATGGAGAGGTTGTACTGACACCCTCTCAAGTATCTATTTCAGAAGATGCTACTACTGCAACTAAGTTTACATTCCCGTCACCGGTGTTCTTGTCGCCCGAACAAGAATATTGTTTTGTACTAAAACCTCAAGCAAATGACACAGGTTACAATATTTGGGTCTCTGAGTTAGGACAAAATAAATTAGGAACTACACAAAGAATTCAGGCAGGAGATTCTGTCGAGGGGCTCTTGTTTACTTCTTCAAATGACCGAGCTTGGAGTCCTAAGCAGGCAGAAGATATCAAGTATGTTATCAATAGAGCTAAGTTTTCTCCAGTTGGAGGCACCGCGCTACTTAATAATGAAGATACCGATTACTGGAGCATGACAAACTTCACTAACGGTTTCTTCTCTGCTATTGATGATCTTCACGCTTTTGATGTCACTCTAGCAGGAGGGGGCTCTGGTTATGCAGTAAGTGATGTTATTACTCTGAACTCTTTTGGAAATGGTACTGGATTGACAATTATTGTCGATGCAGTATCTTCTGGTACAATTACGGACTTTAGTATTGGAGATATGGGTAGCGGTTACACTGAGGATCCTGCAAGTGCAGTAGCACAGTCAAGCACAACTGGCGTTGGTACTGGTTCTACATTTAATATTGTTGTAAAAAATGCTAGTGTAAATGAATTCCTAAACAGACAGACTGAGTGTGAAGTTAATGTCACTAAGGGAACATTCTCAGCAGGTGATCTTGTTGGTTCAGGGACTTCTCAGGCTGAAATTGTTTCTGTAAATAACAGTATTTACAACAAAGCAATTTATAACTTCACAACGATTGTTCAGAATACAAGCAGACTGAACTTTAAATATTACCCAACTAAAAGCACAGGTGTTTCAGTGCCAGGAACGACAGCGGTTGAGTTGCCTGAAACTGAATCAGCGATGGCTCCGAACGAAAGTGCGATTTACTCGTATTCCAATGAGAGCTCCACACTTTCTGGATCAAAATCTCTCAAGGTAGCAGTTGATTTTTACACAACTTCTAATTATCTTTCTCCCGTTATTGATATCACTAGGGCGGCACTTGACCTTGATAAGCACATCATTAACGAGGTTACTACTAATGAAGAAGAAAGATATGGTGGAGATGCAGATTGTAAATATATTTCTAAAATTGTTCGTCTTAGCAAATCAAACTTAGCAGAAGATTTGAGAGTTTATTTGGATCAGCGAGTTCCAAATGATGCAGATGTAAAAGTGTATGCTAAGTTTAAAGCCGCAGAAGACGATGCTGATTTTAGAGAAGACTTGTATTGGGTGGAACTAGAAAGCAATAGAGAGAATCTAAAGAATCCTTCAGCATTTGTTGAAACTCTTTACACTCTACCCGAAAGAGGTTCAGATAATGTTGGTCTTGGGGGTGTCGCAGGAGATACTTTAGAGTATGTAGCAGACAGAGTTAGCTCAATATCAGTTACAGCAGGAGGCTCTGGTTATACAACGGCGCCAACGGTTCTGTTCTCTGGTGGAGGTGCTTGGAAACCCGCAGAAGCTATTGCAAAAATTTCTGGTGGAGCTGTTGTTGATATTACAGTTACAGAACCGGGTAGAGGTTACACCAGTGCTCCTACAATCACTCTAAGTGGTGGTGCCGGCTCTGGTGCAACTGCAACGGCTGCGGTAAGCCAAATAACATTTACTCGCTTTAAGGATTTCGCTGTGAAGGTTGTGTTGATTACAGATAACACATGCAATGTTCCCGCAGTGAAAAATCTTAGAGCAATAGCGATGCAGGCTTAATTATGGATTCAGCAGAAAATTTAAAATATAAAGAAGTAGAGCCGGGGGTATTTGAAAATCAAGACCCTTCTGAGCTTGCTAAATATAGAAAACAAAAAAGAGCTTTCGGTAAGGTTGATGAAATTACGGATGATATAAATAGTTTGAAATCAGAGCTTACTGAAATTAAAAAAGCATTACAATTTTTAATCGAAAAGAACTAGGATAACTAAATGGCAACTTTAACTACAAGAGCTGGTAAAGGTAGTCCACTTACTAATACGGAAGTAGATACTAACTTTACCAACCTAAACACTGCAAAGTATGAAGCCTCTGATGATATTTCGGTAGGCGATTTGACTTTTACAGGCGATCTGGTTGCCGGGTTGGACGCTTCTGTTACGGCGGCTGGCACCACACAGGGCACCGGTACTGCTCTGACTAAAACTTATAATATTGTGCAGACAGCATCTGCCAACGAAGGCGTGGTTCTTCCTGACGCATCAACCGGTCTTAAAATCACAGTTTATAACTCTACATCGGCAGACATCAAAGTTTACCCTGCATCAAGCGAATCTATTGACGGCGGATCTTTGAATGCACCTATTGTGCTTAGACCTGATAATGTCTTTGAAGCAATCGCAGTAAGTGCAACTCAATGGCAAAGAACTCTTCCCGATTTAGACAACCTAGATGTCACAACGGTTACAACATCTGGTGATGCTACTATCGGTGGTCATATAAATTATGGTGTGACAGCCTCAGTAGGTACTGCTGGTTCAGATCAAGCTGGAGCAACACAACTCAGCGAAACATTGAGTGTAATCACAACAAACGCGGCAAGCACACAGGGCGTAAAACTTCCAACTGCACTTGCAGGAAGAACAGTAACAGTTTTCAATACAACAAGCACAGACTGTAAATTATATCCTGGTTCTTCTGATACAATTGATGGCGGAAGTGCTAATGTTCCTATTACTTTGCCCGCTAATACATCTTTCACACTTTCTTGTAAAGATGCTACAGATTGGAGAGTACACAGACCGTTAGCAGTATATGATTCTAGCGGTACACTAGTAAACTAATAAAAGGGTGATATTTAAATGGCAGGCCCATTAAAGATAAAAACAAGTGATATAACTTCAGGTAACATTTCGGGGTTGCAGGAACTTTCTACCGCAGAAAAAAAGGATTACACTGCAAACATTATCACCACTGAATTCGCTAGTAGTGCGGGAACGGCTTCTATTGAAGTTACTACAGGTTCTCTTACTTCTGGATTCACCTCGATAGGTACATTTACAGACCGCACAAGAACTGAGGCTGTTGGTACACACCCAGCGGCTGGTGGATTGTCAACAACTGTTTATACATTTGGTGAAGACACAAGAGTAGCAACGGATAATAAAACTGTTACACCGCTAAGACTAAACTCTGACGGAGAGATAGTAGAATCAACGGATGCGGAAATTGATTCTGAAATTCTTGATGATGTAATTAATGCAATGATTACAGATGATGCGAATACGGCTGGTCAGTATTGGCTTTCTGCATCTGCTCCTGCAGGTGGTACATGGACCAATCGAGGTCAAATTGATGACACTCAGACTGACGGAACTACTGTAACAAAGTATCTTTGGCAAAAAACTGCCGCAACAACAGTACCTGCTTCTGCTACAAACAGAACACTCACAAAATTTGACGGCGAGAGTGTTGCAGAATTTTCGGATACTGAACTACAAAGTCTTGCCAACAGATTTAGAAACAGAGTAGTTGCAACAAACATTGGTCGATATGAAGTTTCTACTTCAGCCCCTACATCTGGTGGTACTTGGCAACAAAGAGGTGAAACACTAACCGATCAGTTAAAAGATATTGTTAGTGTAGCATATGCAGGTAACTATACTGGTTCATACAGTGGCACATATTCTACTGCATTTGCGGGCAATTATACAGGTAACTATACTGGTTACTTCACTGGCAATTACACTGGTTATTATTCTGGTGCATATGCAGGTAACTATACCGGTGCATATACATTGTATTACGGGGGCTCTATTGGCGGCTATTTCTCTGGTACATACACTGGATATTATACTGGTGCATATTCGGGAACATATGCTGGATCGTATAGTACAGTATTTGCCGGAACCTACACTGGTTACTACACTGGTTACTTTACTGGTGCATATTCGGGAACATATACTGGCTACTATGCTGGTGATACGGTTCAGGCAGTCTCTTCTACACAGGAATCTAAAAAACTGTTTTTAAGAATCGCATAAATAACTTTATTATTATTAATTTGTGGAGTTTGTGATGGAGCAAGAAAAATATAGAAATCCAATTTGGCAGAACAAAGATAACAGGCATCTAGTCTGTGAAATTTTGCAAGCCAATGGTGAATATGCAGTATGTCATGTGATTGCCGGACCTGAATCAGAAGGCGGTGTCAATAAGGATTACGATGCCGTTATTGAGCAGTACGGCATTGATGGTCTCGATTCTTTGACAGAAGCCCACAAAGAACAACAAAAGAAACATCACGAAAGACGAAAAGAACACGAAGAACAAAAGTTTCAAAGACACAAGCAAGAAGTCTTATTCAACATGAAACTTGAAGCCTTTGAAATTGAATCTGTAAAAAATTCTGAAAACAAAGAACTAAAGAAACTTATTCGCAAGGCTAAGTCACCCTTAGAAGTACAGGCGTACACAACAATTCTAATTCAAAAGGAATTAGATAAGAATGAATAAAGGCTACATATATGTAGCCTCAGTCAATAAAGCATATTACTACGCCGCAAAAAAATCCGCAGAATCTTTATTAGACTTTTATCCCGAGGCTAAGATAACTCTATTCACGCATGACTTTTGGGTTGAACCAGAAGACTATGAAATGTTTGACCAAGTTATCACTGAAGGCTGCCCTGAAAATATCAGAGCAAAATTGTGGGCATTGTCAAAAACACCCTATGATGTTACAATGTATATAGATGCTGATACTGTTATTGAGCATGAAGACATTGCAACTGCTTTTGATTATATTGAAGAAAATGATATTTTGTTTACCCGCAATCGTCCATACAATGCTAAAATAACAAAACTGTCTGAAACAGAAGAAATGATTTATCATTGCGGATTGTTCATATATAAAAGCAACCCACAAACTTTTAAGTTGATGGATGATTGGTATGACCAGTTTATGGAACAGAACAAACCTAATTGGGTATCAGATCCTTACCCTTGGGAAGTGAGAAAGTGGGATACATTCAGCATGTGGTACTTGCTAAATAAAACAGAACAGAATGTAAAAGTTGGAGAATTTCCACAGCCCGATGCGAGATGGAATTTCGTGTGGGGATATTTTGATAACGAATTACAGGGAAGTGAAAGAGTGATTCTACATTATACTATACCTGATCGAGAACTTTTAAATAATGAAGATATTAGATTCAATTAATCCAGAACTTATTGAAATACTAGAACCATATATTGAGTGGTTTTTTCAGCAGGACTACGAAAGTTTACCGACACATCAAAGAGGAAAAGATAAAGATCACAATCTTTATTCAGCATCCTCATATGATTACTTGAAGGAAGTAATGTCCAACGAGAGTCATATTGGCCCGCCCGAAGTATCAAGAGTCCGAGACTTGCAACTAGGTCCTGAAGTACCCAAGATTCATAAAGAAAAATCCGCTGTTATCAACGATGCTCTTGTAAAATTTCTTGGAGCAAAGTTTACAGCAGTACATGTCTTTTATCTGCCAGGTGATTATATGGGTTGGCACAATAACTGGGATTGTCCTGGATATAATATTTTGATAAACTATAATCCTAAAGGAAAAGGTTGGTTTAAATATTATGATTATGATAAAGACGAAATTATTACTCTACACGACCCTAAAGGATGGTCTGCTAAAGTAGGTTACTATGGTGGTAAAGATGAAGACCCATCTCAACACTATTGGCATTGTGCTGGTTCAGAGTCTCCAAGACATACATTTGGAATGGTAATACCTAATAAAGATATGTGGGAGATGATGGTAGAAGATATAGAGGGTTAGATCAAACCATCTCTTTGACCGATAATCATATATCTGTCGTATTCTTTTTTGCCATCCCATGAGTAGTAATGCTGTTTTCTTACACCTTCGTAATTAACTTCATCAAGTCCTACTTGCTCTTTCAATGCATCGATAGAATCAACACAGTTGATACCGTACATCTCTTCAACAACATTGCTATTCTGTAATGCATAGATGGCATGTGGATTCTTTGAGCGAAGTTCCTTCAGAGGATACATCTGTTCCGTTTGTATGCAAATCACGACATCAACTTCAATTTTACATAAGTTATCAAATTCAAACGGAATGTCTAGATTGTGATGTCTTGTTTTGATAAACTTTTCTTGCGCATAGTGCTTGTGGAAAATCTTGGACAACTCAATAGACTCTTCATCTAAATCAACCAGGTGCAATTGTGCAATATCTAAGTTTTCACAAAGAAGAGGTACTATAGGAATACCTAACCAAGAATTCAAAATAAGAATTCTTAGATTGCCTGTCTTTAGATAGTATTCATCTAAATAATTCTTCAACTCTTCAACAAGCCATATACTGGCTTCAACATTATTCTGTCCAAGAGAATCACGAAAGTCTGTAAGTTTGTGAGGCATGCGTTTCTCAATAACATGCAAAGCCTCACCCCAGTTTTTGTAGTTGTTTAGAAAATTAGAATTTAGATTAGAATTTGACATCTTCACTTTTACCCATTGAATCAAAAATACAAATGTAAGGCATTTGTCTGAACACATGTTTCTCAATATCTTGAGGAAACAAATAGCCTTGATTAAAACTATATACCCAACCTATAGGAAACAGTTTTTGTTTAACGACCCTACGATTGTAAAAGAAGTTATCAAGACCACGATAATACCATAAAATTTGTTTTTTGTATTTGTTAAAATAGTCCTTTATTGCTCTGGTGTCAAGAGTATCATTCCAACGCAACACACTAGAGTTTAAGTCTGTATATTTATGTGGTATGTGCCTAGTATTTTTATGTGAAGTATCTAAGTCATGCCACCATGTTTTTACAAAGCAAAGACAATCTTCTGGATCGAACTCTGCAATTACATCAATGTTTTTCTGAATGATAACATCCAAATCAAAAAACATTTTTTCTCCTTTCTGTGTGACAAGCAAATCGTCAAACAGATACATCTTATTCCACCATTTTTCTAAGCGGTTGTTTTCGGGAATAGGAATGATGTTCACTTCTTCAGAGATGCCTTCAGGATTTTCAGTGATACAATGAAACTGAAACTCGCAACTCAAGTGTTGCTTACAACTATCTAGGAGTTGATTTACATGAGAAGCAACATATTTGTCGCCCCACTTTACAGTGTAAATATTAAGCATTGATTCTTTTTCTCAAATCACTAGTAGAGAATCTGTGGTCTCGTTTGTTGAAGTAAAGTTTTATATCTCTTTTACGGCAAATATCCTTACCAGTGAAATCCTTATCTCTATATTCCTCACCCAATATTCTAACATTAATATGATACATTTGCAATATATCTTCTAAGTCTTTTTCAGTGGCGTAAGGTATTATTTCGTCTACATACTTTACAGCCTTTAATTGAGTATATCGTTCAACAATAGTTTGCACTGGTGCATTTTTTTCTTCCCGGTCAACACTTGGATCCATCTGCAACGCACAAATTAGATAGTCACATTGTTCTCTAGCTTCTCGCAACATTTGTACATGTCCCGAGTGCAAAAGATCAAAGGTACTTGCGGTGAATCCTACTCTCATCGCCAATGCTCCAATAACTTAGGGTCTGCTAATTCATCTTGTTTTGTATGACCTCGACTGTCATCTTCAAACGGAAGTAGGTCAACATTGAACACACAAACAATACAATTTTCACGATATATACCGACATTCAAATCGTCTTCTTCCCATGATCGACCACGATTGTACGAGTAAGCCATCCAAGAAGGGAAATAATCCCACAAGTCAGCTCCGTATCTACCCCAACGCCAACTGTGATAGTTGTCGGTACCATCAGTAAATGTAAACCAAATCTTTTCTTGATTCTCTAATACATCATTCCATATAGGTTCGCACTGATCGTCACTCCACACTTGACAACTTCCATTAGTATAAGCACCATGTGATAGTTTGAATCGGCGAGTGTCCATAGGTCTTGGATCTTGCCACCAAGACTTCATCTTAGTAGGTCTTTCTAGGTTGTAAGTAATAATAGGTGTAAGGTCTCTTTGAATGATGACATCCAAATCAAAGAACACAAAGCGTCCAGTAGGTTTATCAGGAGCAAAATTATGAGTATTGAAAACAAAAGTTTTAGGACGATCCCAGCACCTCGCCATACCATATTTAAAATTGTCGTCACCAAACCAATACTTAGGGTGAATATTAGGAATATCAGGAAAAGGAATAACAGTGACATCATCATCTAAGCCCTCGGGATTTTCTGTATAACAATAGAAGTGTGGTTCAAATTCTTTTGGCGTATTTCTAAACGCCATATTCTTTAAACGATTAACAAAGTGAGGACCGTATTTTGTACCCCACTTAGAGCAAACATAATTAACTCTCATTACAATCTCCACATTTCTTCTTGCATATAGGCAACGGATTTCTTTTCAGGTGTTCACTTATGTTTTGCATGTCGCTGTTATATATGATTTCATTGAGTGAGAATTTTGTTCCGTCATTATACTGCATATTAAATGGATAGTCAATAGGATGATAAGGGAATAATTTGTTTTCGGTTACATCTCTCGCAATGAACGCACACGGGAAAGTATTGCCCGCAGAGTTTATGTAGAAGTAGGAACTCTTTCTTGCATCGCACCAAACAGGATCTTTGTCTTTTGCTTTTGTTCTTCTATTGCGAGTCTCAATTGTATGCCCAAATCTTTTTAGTGTTTCTAAATCGACTGGCTTTCCTTTGTCATTGTAATCTGAAACAATTAAATTTTCCCTTGACTTCTCCTCTTCTTTTATATGTACTATTTCTACTATGTCCATACCTTGTAAATCTGGGTTCTCAGTGCGAGTTTGTAGAGTGATAGGAATATCTCTGCTATTGAAAAATTCACACACTTCAGTGAAATTGTCACACTTCACAGGATCCGCAATCTCACATGTAAGGGTTACCCAGTTTATACGGTAGTCACTAAACAACTCATTGAGTATCTTTTTGTTGATTTGTTTACCATCGACAAAAATATCATTGAAATCATTTCCAGTGTCATTTCTAGCAGTTGAGATTTGAAGTAACACACCATCAGGTTCTTCATCGTACAAGCCCTTATATAAATCGCTGTACTCTTCACCGTAGCTTTGAAAGTATTTGAAGAGTGTGTTGTCATCTCCCTTCTGATTAAGAACTCGCATGAGTTCCTCTCTAGGCATGATGTTGTATAATCTCTCAAACACTTCTTCATACTTCTCATTGTAAAACAATTCAGTGAGATTGTGAAAATAATATTTTTTGTATAACTCAGCAAGCTCCTCGTATGTGGCGTGCCAGAAAAACACAGAAGGTCCGTTGTCAATATATTCTGACATTAGCCAATCTTGTCGCTGATATGCATACAAAGTATCGAAAGTTTCACAAATTTCCTCATATGTCATATTCCAAAGCATACTCTGATCTGCATCTGCAATAACAGGATCCTCTGAAAACGCTTCGGCAAATGTTTTATGCACTGAAACTAAATCACCTCTATCAAAATTATCCTTGATAAGTTGGTGAGCATTGTAGTTTAGATATCTGTCGGTGATGTTTCTTTCTTTGAGCCATTCAAAGCCAAGCCAATTCTTCATCTTATCATAATCTTTATGATACTTGTCCCACTCTCGTATGAATCTAGGAAACTCAGATAAGAATTTATCGGCTAATTGAACATGGTCTTTTCTTTCAACCATGTCTTTTATTTTTAGTAGGTCTTTTGTCGTATAGTCAAAGAAATTTTCAGGTAGTTTGGGTAACCACAATCTTTCAAAATCATCCTTGCCATGCCAATGAATCAACAAGTCGTAGTCTTTTTTCAATTCGTGCGGCTTATATTGCTCTCGTTCACCCGGTACTAGGTCAGTATTAAATAGACAGACTTTGCAGTCTTCTCTATACAAATACTCTTCCATATCTTCTGGGTATTTTTTCCCTCTGTTGTAAGAGTACACCCAATCGTCAGGAAGAAAACTCCAAAAGTTTTCACCAACTACTTGTGATTCTCTCCAGTAATGATAATTGTCAGAACCTTTAAAGAATGTTTTAAAGACTACATCTTTGTTTTCTAACACATCCTGATAAATTTTTTCACACTGATTGCTATTCCAAAGCATAACACTAGAGTTGTAAGGTGTCCCTCTTATATTAGTAAATGCCCTGTCCTTAAGATTTTTAGGATTATCCCAGTGACTATAAATCATGTGTGGACCTTCAGTTGCTAAATCAAAAAAGTCATCGATGTTATTTTGTATAACAACATCAAGATCAAGATAGCAAAAAGGTCCTTTTGTTTTAAGCCAATAGTGAGAATTGAATAGAAGAAACTTTGCTCTATCCCAACAATAGTTTTCTAAACCAAACCAGTACTTGGGGTGCAACGGTTCTATCTTGGGAATAGACCTGACTTGAATTTTTTTATCTAAACCCGCAGGCTCGTCTGTATAACAAAAGAACTTAAATCTTTTGCTATAATTGCGATTTACCATATGGTATAGATTATTTACATAATCAGGGGGATATTTGTCACCCCATTTTATGCAAAGAAAGTGCATCATAGTATTTTTTTCTCACATCTTTATGTCTGTCTTGACCGTTCAAAAGAGCAATCGTATAGTCGGGTCTAAACTTAAATGATATATCATCGTGTATATATTCTGCGCCGTATACATAAGAATAGATCAATCCTTTAGGAAGAGATTTCATTTCGCACTCATGCCAAAAAAATCTATCATCGCCTCCACAATATTTTACCATATAATAATCTTCATCTTCTAAAAACTTGTTTACTATATGGTCACAGTGCCCACTCTTCCAAAGCATCACGCTTGAATTGTAGTTGCTGAGATAACTCATTTTAGGGTCTGGATTAGACTCCCAACGCTTAGTAGGGAAATCATTAGACTTCCAATATGTAAACGCAACAGACGGAGTATACACACAATACTGCCAGATGTCAACAATAGATTGCTGTAAATGGACATCTAAATCTAAATATAACACATCGCCCAAACCATGTAAGCCTAGCATTAGAACTTTATTCCAATGACCATATTCGGGATTTACGGGAAGTGTTTTTATTTCAGGGTGTAAGCCAGAAGCATTGTCTGTCAAACACACATAATTATACTTGCCCTCAGTAGCAGTATAAATACGGTTGACATCCGAAGCGGGGTATCTATCTCCATATTTCAGTGTTAGTAGGGTTTTCATCTCAGCGTTTCAACTTTTTATAAATAATATAAACTAAAAAGGTAGCATATGGCGACTGTACAGAATATTTATATCGACCAGGGAACTACATTTAGCATGACCATCAATTTGACAAACCTTGATGGCACTGCTAAAGACCTGACAGATTATACTGTGGCTGCCCAAATGAGAAAGAGTTATTACACTAATTCTTATACAGCCTTTACTACTGCGGTAGAAGGTGATGCAGAAGACGGCACGGTATCTATGTCTCTTACTGCGGCACAAACTTCAGCACTCAAGGCTGGTCGATATGTGTACGATTTGGAAGCAACCTCGTCTGAAGAAACAATTAGAGTTATAGAAGGAATAGTAACAGTAACACCCGAGGCTACGAAATAAATGGCTAACAATCTAAAAGTTTCTGTTGCTTTAGGCAACTCACCAACTGTAGCGGCTGTAGCGGCTCGCTCAAAGATTGCAGTTGGTAAATTAGAAGATAACATAGGCAATCTAGATAGAGGTGATGATGGTGTCATCGCCACAGGAGAAACCCTAGTTTATAATGCAAGTACAGAAAAGTGGGAAGCGGTTTCACTACAAGAAAAGGTTGACGCGGCAGTGTCAATCAGTGGAAATATAGATGGCGCAGTCGCTTCATCTATTTCGGCTGGCGTAAATCTAGACGGCGGAACATTTTAAGCAACAACCATAAACTAGGAGAGAAATAATGGCATCAGTCATTCAGATTAAACGGTCGTCAGGTAATACTGCGCCCACAACAGCACAGCTAGCCGAAGCGGAAATGGCGTATACCCAAGACGCAAGTAATGACGGTGTGTCTGCTAAACTTTATATTGAATCCGTTGATAGCGGTTCCAATCCTGTTATTCATGTTGTCGGTGGTAAATATTACACCGATGAAGTTGATGCGGCAACTAATTCTAACACTGCATCTACAATTGTAAAGAGAGATGCTTCTGGTAATTTCTCGGCTGGCACAGTAACAGCCGATGTTACTGGTGATGTCACAGGTAATGTAACTGGTGACTTGACTGGTAATGCTGATACGGCTACTGCACTAGAAACTGCAAGAAATATTGCAGGTGTTTCTTTTGATGGTACCGCAGACATTTCTGTTGGCATCGATAATCTTAGCGATGTTACAATTACTTCCCCAGCTAGTGGTCAGTCTCTTGTGTACAACGGCACAGCTTGGGTAAACGCTACTGACGAAGATAACCTTGTAAACAACGACACAGACGATCTTTCTGAAGGCTCTTCAAATCTATACTACACTAATGCTAGAGTTGACGCATATCTTTCTGGCGGCACTGGTATTGATTTTGCTTCTGGCGTAATTGATCTTGCAGATACAGCGGTAAGTGCTGGCTCTTACGGTTCTACAACTGCTATTCCTGTAATCACGGTTGACGCACAGGGTCGAATTACTTCAGCAAGCACTGCGGCTATCGCAACATCTTTTGACATTGCGGCAGACAGCGGCACGGCTGATACAGTAGCAGGCGGTGAAACGCTTACTATTGCAGGTACAGCAAACGAAATTCAGACTACTGTTACTAATAATCAGGTTCAGGTTGGTCTTGTTGCTAACCCTACTGTTTCTGGAAACCTTACTGTATCTGGTAACTTGACAGTAAGCGGAAGCACAACTCAAGTTGATACCACAAACTTGTCTGTAAACGATCCGTTGTTTGCACTTGCTACAGGCAACAATGCTTCTGACGCAATCGACATCGGTTTCTATGGTCTCTATGACACAAGCGGTTCGCAAGACCTTTACACTGGTCTGTTCAGAGATGCGTCTGATGGCAAATGGAGACTCTTTAAAGATACTCAGACTCAGCCTACTACTACTGTTGATACTTCTGCATCTGGTTATGCAGTTGCAACACTTGTCGCGGCACTTGAAGGTAATGTGACAGGTAATGTAACTGGTGACTTGACTGGTGATGTCACAGGTACAGTGTCTAGCATTGCAAACCATGACACAGATGCGCTGTCTGAAGGTAGTACAAATCTTTACTTTACAGATACTAGAGTTGGTACTTTCTTATCGGGCGGTACTAGTAAGACAATTAATAACGCCACAATTGACGGCGGAACATTCTAATAAATAAATGAAAACGGGGGACAAAAGTCCCCCTTAAATATGTGGAGAATATTATGGACGAAAAATTGATTAATCATTACATTAATGTTTTGGCTACAAAGATGAATGAGTTGAACTTAGAAAACATACTATTAAAATCTAAGCTAACTCTTGCAAATGAAGAATTGAATGAATTAAAAAATGCGAAACAAGAGATTTTAAATGGCGACAATAATAAAACCAAAGCGAAGTAATACTTCGACGGCTATACCATCAACAACAGACATTGATGTTGGTGAAATTGCTGTAAACATTCCTGATAAAACTATCTTTATTAGAGATAGTGCAGGCAATGTACAGACTTTGGCTAATTATTCCGTTGCCGACCCAACATTAGTTTTCCCTACAGGTGATTACGGAGATTTTCAAAGCTCAGTAACAGATGCATTTGGAGCAACGGTAAGCATATCTTTTGATTGCTTAGATACGCCTAATGGTGCGGTTGTAACAAATGATTTGGGCTCAATAACTTAAGGTAAAAGAAATGGCGACTCAGGTACAATTTAGAAGAGGAACAACAACGCAAAATAATGCGTTTACTGGAGCGGAAGGTGAACTTACTATTAGCACAACTGACTATCATCTCCGTGTTCATGACGGCACCACAGCGGGCGGCATTTCTCTTGCACTTGCAGATTTAAGTAATGTTTCAATCGATACGGACGGTGTGTCTGAAGGTAGTACAAATCTTTACTATACTAATGCAAGAGTGGACGCTCAGGTAGATTCTTATCTTTCAGGTGGCACAGGTATTACATATGCGTCTGGTGCTATTTCTGTAGATTTTACAGAATTTGATACAGACAATATTACGGAAGGCGCACTAAACCTTTATTATACAGATGCTAGGGCACAGGCTGCTATCACTGGTGGTACAGGTATCGCTAAAGCCGTTGGTACTCTTTCGATAGACTTCACAGAGTTTGATACAGATAATCTTGTAGAAGGTTCTACAAATTTATTCTTCACTGATGCAAGAGCGCAAGCGGCTTTAACTGGTGGAACTGGTATCACACTCACCGGCGGAACTATTGCAATTGATAGCACAGTAGCAACTGAGACTTATGTTGATACTGCTATCTCCAATGTAATTGATTCTGCACCTGGCGCACTAGATACATTGAATGAATTAGCGGCGGCATTGGGAGATGATGCAAACTTTTCGGGAACTGTAACAAACAGTCTCGCATTAAAAGCACCCCTTGCAAGCCCAACATTTACTGGAACTGTTACACTTCCTGCTGACACAGCTATTGGTACAGTATCATCTACTGAAATCGGATATCTTGACGGCGCAACAAGTGCTATTCAAACACAAATAGATACTTTAGATACAGATAAAGCAGATAAAGCAAGCCCAACATTTACTGGAACTGTTACACTTCCCGTTGATACAGCTATAGGAACTGTGTCTTCCACTGAAATCGGATATCTTGACGGTGTTACTAGTGCATTACAAACACAGATGGATGCAAAGGCGCCGCTTGCAAGTCCGGCTCTAACAGGAACACCTACTGCACCGACAGCGGCTGAAGGCACAGACACAACACAAATTGCAACTACAGAATATGTTCAAGCAGAGTTAGCCAAGCTGAGAAGCGAACTCTATGCATATACTGCAAGCTAATAGCAGGAGAAACTGATGGCATTGGCATCACGGCAAGATTTGAAAGATTACTGCTTGCGTAGGCTGGGTTTTCCTGTTATTGAAATTAATGTGGATGAAGACCAGATTGAAGACAGAATCGATGATGCTATTCAATTTTGGCAAGAGTATCATTTTGATGGCTCCGAAAGAGCATATGTAAAAAGACAGTTGACAGGTTCAGTTGTAAATCTCACTGCTAATCTTGCTAACAACTTTACTGTAGGGGAAACTATCACCGGTGGAACTTCTGGCGCAACTGCCAAAGTTGTAAGCACTGATGGCAGTCAAATTACAGTAGATAATGTTAGTAAAGAGTTTGTAGTTTCTGAAAGTGTAACAGGTAACCAATCAGGATACACTGCAAACACTTCATCTAGCGGTGCTTATACTAAAGGCGACTTAGAGAATGGTTACATTCCTATAGGGGATAATATTCTTGGCGTCACTAAACTGTTTAAGTTTGGAACTGTGTATGGCGCAAAGTCAGACGGTCTGTTTGATGTAGATTATCAATTTGCATTAAATGACATGTACAATCTTTTGAGTGCAGACTTAACTTATTACTCTCTTGTAAAAACTCATATGTCTACGCTTGAGAATATTTTTGTATCCGATAGACAAATAAGATTTAACAGAAAAACCAACAGACTATACATAGATACTGATTGGGACCAGACATTTGATGTCGGTGATTATGTTATTGCCGAAGCAATGGCTATGGTAGAAGGAACAGATTATACAGAAGTGTATGACGACATGTTTCTTAAAAAATACACCACTGCTCTTATCAAAAGACAGTGGGGAGAAAATATGAAAAAGTTTGGAGGTATACAATTGCCAGGGGGCGTCATTCTTAATGGTGACCAAATCTTCCAAGAAGCCGTAGCAGAAATACAGCAAATTGAGGAAGAAATGCAACTGAAGTATGAGTTGCCTCCCTCTTTTATGGTGGGATAAGTAATGCCCACGAATTTCTATTTTCAGAACGGCGACACATCAGGCACATCTTCTGAACAGCTCCTTGTTGAAGACCTAATTATAGAGTCTTTAAAAATCTATGGGCATGATGTTTATTACATGCCTAGAACTCTTGTCGATAGAGATACAATATTTGATGAAGACACTCTCAGTGAATTCACTCAATCATATCCATTAGAAATGTATATGGAAAATGTAGGAGGATTCGAGGGAGAGGGTGATTTGTTTTCTCGTTTCGGTCTTGAAACAAGAGATCAAGCATCATTCATTCTTTCTAGAAGAAGGTGGAACGAACTTGTAGATACTTCTGGTGGAGCATTTATTAATGACGGCACTCGTCCAGTAGAAGGCGACCTTCTATTCTTTCCTAAAACAAGGTCACTGTTTGAAATAAAGTATGTTGAGTTTCAGAATCCTTTCTATCAAGTAGGGAAACTTTACACCTTCAGACTTACTTGTGAGTTGTTTGAATATAGCTCTGAAGAAATTGAAACAGGTCTTTTGGAAATTGACCAGATTCAAGACGACAATTCTCTTGACCAGAAATTGTTTGAGATGTTAAAAGAAGATGGTGGTCGACTCTTGCTTGAGTCAGGTGGTTCCATCATCAAAGAAGATTTTGCTATCAAGCCAGCAGTAGCAGGAGACAATACTGACTTTGTTGATACAGAAACAGCAAGCGATATTTTAGATTTCTCTGAAGTTAATCCATTTGGTGAATTAGATGTTTAAAGGTCAACAGTTTTATCACGAACATGTGCGAAAAGCAATCATTGCTTTTGGAACCATATTTAATAACATCAACATAGTGAGAAAAAACTCCAGTGATGTTGAAGTACAGAGCCTTCGTGTACCTCTTGCATATTCTACAAAACAAAAATTCTTAACTAGAATTGAGAATCAGCCAACGGTAGAATCTCGTGGTGATGTTGCAATCATTCTTCCTAGAATGGGATTTGAAATTCTAGGATTGAATTATGATGCTACAAGAAAAATTTCTCCTATTCAGAAACATAGAAAAACAGATAGCTCGGATGCTCTCAAAGTAAAGAGCCAATTTGTATCTACACCCTATGATATGAATTTGTCTCTTTATATTTTTGCAAAGAATCAAGAAGATGGTTTACAAATATTAGAACAGATTCTTCCATATTTCAATCCTGATTTCAATATCACTCTAAATGATTTGCCTGAAATGGGTATCAAGAGAGATATTAAAATCGTATTAGATGGTATAGGATATGAAGATAATACTGCTGGTACATTTGCAGACAGACAAAGCATAGTTTGGACATTAAATTTTTCAATGAAATTAAATTTCTATGGTTATGTTGCAGATCAAGGAATTATAAGAGAAGCAATAACAACCATATATCAGAATCCAGAATTGGTTGGTGCGTATAGTAGACAGACATTCTCGATTGAAGAAGCAACAGCAACAGCAGTTGCAACTATTGCTGGCGGCTCCGTAGATGCAATAACACTAACTTATGAGGGTACTAAATATACAAGAGAGCCTACTGTTACTTTAGAAGGAAATGCAAGGGCTCACGCTATTATGGATGGTGATAAGATAAGCAGAATTGTTATTGATGATGCTGGTTCCGGTTATACTTCTGCGCCAACTGTGACTATAGACCCTCCTGATGATGGTAATCAAACTATAGATGATGCGTATAAATTTGTTGAGGAGTTTGACCAAACCTATGAATAATAAAGTATTTGATGCACTTGACAAAACATTTGGAACAATGACTAAAACCGAAGAAATAAAAAAACCTGTCATTACAGATGTTCCAAGAGGCGAACAATTAGAAGACGATTTTCAAGATGCTAGAGCCACACTCAAAAGAGCAATGGCATACAGTGAATCGGCTGTACAAAGCATTTTGGAAGTAGCACAGAACAGTGACAACCCTAGAGCATTTGAAGTTGCAGTACAGGCTATCAAATTAATGTCTGACCAAGCAAAAGATGTTATGGATGTACAAGAGAAAAAGCAAAAGATTGATACTGCCGATCCCAACAAACACACTCAGCGTATAGAAAATCAAACCAACATACTTTTTAATGGTAGCACTTCTGACTTACTTAAGGCTATACAAGCAGAAGAAGACAAAGTGATTGAGCATGAGCCTGAATCTGGAAAATAACGAAGCCACTTCTTATCACGGAAATCCAAATCTAAAGTCGATTGGTCATAAACATGACTGGACTAAAGAACAGGTTTCTGAATATAAGAAGTGTATGGATGATCCGATATACTTCATAGAAAACTATTGTAAAATAGTTACACTTGATAGTGGTCTGCAACCCTTCAAACTATACGAATGTCAGAAAGAAAAAGTCGATTTCATTATGAATAATCGCCGCTGTATTCTTATGGAAGGAAGACAGCAAGGAAAAACAGTTACATCTGCCGCATGTATTTTACATTATACTATTTTTCAAGATAGTAAAACAGTTGCTATTATGGCTAACAAAAGCAATGCGGCAAGAGAAGTTTTGGCTCGTTATCAGATTATGTATGAGAATCTTCCTATCTGGATGCAACAGGGCGTAAAGACTTGGAACAAGGGTGATGTTGATTTAGAGAATGGTTCGAGAGTATTTACTGCGGCGACAACTTCTTCTGGTATTCGTGGTAAGTCTGTAAACTGGCTATACATTGACGAAGCGGCGATCATTCCTAATAATGTTGCAGATCAATTTTTCACTTCTGTGTATCCTACTATTTCTGCTGGTGTGACAACAAAGATTCTGCTGACATCTACGCCACTTGGATACAATCACTTCTGGAAGTTTTGGAATGACGCTGAAGAAGGTCGTAATGGATTCAAGAATATGTTTATTCATTACAGTGAAATCCCAGGTAGGGATGAGGCGTGGGCAGAACAACAATTGCAACTTCTTGGAGAACTGAAGTACAACCAAGAGGTTCTGTGTGAATTTCTTGGGTCGTCTAATACACTTATCAATGGAAAAACGCTTGCAACACTTAGCTCTAAGCCAACAATATATGAGAAAGATGGTTTAGATGTGTATGAAGAACCTCAAAAAGATAAATATTATGTTCTAACAGCAGATGTTTCTAGAGGTATAGGAGGAGATTTTTCAGCATTTACAGTAATAGATGTTACTGAAATGCCTTACAGATTGGTTGCTAAGTATAAGCATAACAAAATCTCTCCTCTTTTATATCCTAATATCATTACAAAGGTGGCATCGGATTATAATAATGCATTTGTTCTGGTAGAAGCGAATGATATAGGACAACAAGTACTAGATATCTTGCATCAAGAAAATGAATATGAAAATATTTTTACAACGGTCACTGAAAACGGAAGACAGTATATAACTCCCGGTTTTGGTAAAACTGCTCGTTTAGGTGTGACAACATCAAAAGCAGTAAAGCGACAAGGATGTTTTAGTTTTAAGAGTTTGATGGAAGAAAGTAAACTCTTAATATTTGACCAAGATATTATACAGGAACTCTCAACTTTCATAGAAAGAGGTGGTACTTATCAGGCAGATGAAGGTTACCATGATGACCTAGTCATGTGTCTAGTATTGTTTGGATGGGTAACATCCAATACATTCTTCTCAGATTTGACAAATGTTAATGTAAGAGAGGGGATTTATAACTCAGAAATGAGAGCAATTGAGAATGATTTGACTCCGTTTGGATATATTGAAGATGGTCAGGAGCAAGAAATGGAAGTCATGGGCGGTGATGTTTGGTTATTTGATGAGTCTAAAATAAGAGATTTATAAATAAACACAGTGATACACTATAAGAAACAACGCTAACTAAATTCGAGGAGAATAATATGGCTTTTCAGCTTTCCCCTGGCGTTCTCGTACAGGAACAAGATGCCTCTAATGTGGTCCCCGCAGTTGCTACAACTATCGGTGGCTTTGTTGGAGATTTTAATTGGGGTCCTGCTAGAGAGATTGTTACAGTTGAAAACGAAAATCAGCTAGTAGCACGATTTGGCAAACCCAACGATACAACAGCACAAGACTTTATGACCGCATCCAGTTTCTTGGCATATGGTTCGGCTCTTAAAGTAGTCCGAGAAGTCGGAACGGGTGTAAACGCAACCGCAGACGGCACTGGACTTTTAATTCGCAACGATGATGAATACGAAGCATCCTACATTAACGGACAAGGTTCTGTTGGTGTTTGGGCTGGAAGATTTGCAGGTGCTCTAGGAAACTCTCTTAAAGTTTCTATGGCAGACTTGACATCTTACGGCACTACTTCAGTTGCTTCTATCGCAGTAACAGCGGGCGGCAGTGGATATACATCGGCACCTACTGTGACTGTAGCCGACCCGAATACAGGTAGTGTAGTAGCACTTGCTACAGCAACACTTACTGGCGATGCGGTGTCTGCTATTACTGTTACTTTTGGCGGTATAGGATACACTGCCGCACCAACTATCACAATCAGTGGTGGAGAAGGTTCTGGCGCAACTGCCACAGCAACACTTACAACTGGTTGGACATATGCAAGCCAATTTGATTACACTCCTGTATCAACTACTTTTGCTACTAACAATGGTTCGGATCTCGATGAGATGCACATCATTGTTATTGACGAAGATGGTGCTATCACAGGACAAGCAGGAACGATTCTAGAAAAATTTGCAGGCGTGTCTAAGGCATCTGATGCTAAAGACGATACTAATCAGTCTAACTACTATAAAGATGTTATTAACACTCGCTCCAAGTGGATTCGTTGGATGGATCATCCCTCTAACGGTTCTAACTGGGGTACTGCTACTACTGGTGCAGTAGACTACATCTGTCTTGTTGAAGGCGATGGAGACCTGAATGTGTCTCTGAGTGGTGGTGTTGATAGCTCTCCTGCAGACAGCGATTTGCAGAGCGGTTATGACTTGTTTGCAAACGATGAGTTGGTAGATGTCAATCTACTCATAGCAGGCGGTCACAGTGCTACTGTTGGTGATTACATCATCGACAATATTGCAGAAATTAGAAAAGATTGCATGGTGTTTATTTCTCCACAGAAAGCATCTGTAGTTAATAATTCTGGTTCTGAAGCAACGGCAGCAGTTACCGAGTTAGCTAGTTATACTCGTTCTTCTTACGCTGTAATGGATAGTGGTTGGAAGTACATGTATGACAAGTACAACGATAAGTATCGTTGGATTCCTTGCAACGGCGATGTTGCTGGATGTTGTGTAGTAGCAGACTTGAGTGCTGACCCCTGGTTCTCTCCTGCAGGTTACGCTAGAGGCGTAATCAAGAATGCGGCTAAACTCGCATACAGCCCGAACAAAGCAGACAGAGATACACTTTACAAAGCAGGTATCAACCCAATCGTTGGTTTCCCTGGTAACGGTATTGTCTTGTTTGGCGATAAGACCATGCTTGCAAAAGCAAGTGCATTCAACAGAATCAATGTTCGCAGACTGTTCATTACTGTTGAAAAGGCTATCGCTACAGCGGCTAAGTTCCAGTTGTTTGAATTTAACGATTCGTTTACTAGGGCGCAGTTCCGTTCTTTAGTTTCTCCTTTCTTGAGAGATGTTCAGGGAAGAAGAGGTGTCTATGACTTTAGAGTTGTGTGTGACGAAACAAACAACACACCTGAAGTTATCGATCAGAATCAATTTAGAGCAGACATTTATCTGAAGCCTGCAAAATCTATCAACTTCATCACTCTGACATTTGTTGCTACACGAACAGGTATCAGTTTTGAAGAGCTTGGCGCCTAATATAAATAATTCAATAAGGAGAAAAACTAAATGAATATTGAAGATTTTAAAGCTAGATTAGGCGCAGGTGGGGCGAGACCAAACCAATTCTTAGTGGAGCTGACTTTTCCAACATATGTTGGAGCAGTTGACAACTCTTATAGTGTTTTGGTAACAGGTGCCGCACTGCCCGCTTCTAATGTAAACCCTGCAATCATCCAGTATAGAGGCCGTGAAGTCAAACTTGCTGGCGAAAGAATTTTTGATCCGTGGACAATTACTGTTGTAAACGATACTGAATTCTCTCTCCGTGCACCGTTTGAAGAGTGGATGAACGGCATGAACAACCGCGAAGAAAATACTGGTGTTCTTACACCTAGTGACTATCAAGCGGATATGATTGTTAAACACCTTGACAGAAACGACAGACCTCTGCCTGGTGGTACATACACTCTGAAAAATGCCTTCCCGATCAATATGTCTGAGATTGCATTGCAGTACGCACAGAACGATATTTTTGAAGAATTTACAGTGACATTCCAATATACACACTATGATGTTAGCTAATAGCTAATTATAGGTGTGTAGGAGAAAAATATAATGGAAATTTTTGGATTTGAAGTGAACAGGAAAAAGCGGCAGGCGACTGAAAAGTCGTTTGTCGCTCCTTCCGAAGACGGTGCTATTGATGCTATCCGAGCGGGTGGTTATTATGGCACCTATTTTGATGTTGAAGGTGTTGCTAACACCGAAGAACAACTAATCAAACGGTATCGTGATATCTCAATGATGGCTGATGTTGATGCCGCTATTGAAGATATTGTAAACGATACCATATCTAATTTAGATGATGAAAAGCCGATACAGTTGAATACAGACAGTGTTCAAGTTTCCGCGGCGGTAAAAAAAGCAATTCATAATGAGTTTGATGAAGTGCTTAGATTGTTTGATTTCAATAATAGGGCACAAGATTATTTTAGAAGATGGTATATTGACGGAAGAATATACTTCCATAAAGTAATTGACTCTGCAAAACCTAAGCAGGGTATAACCGATATTAGATATATCGACCCTAGAAAAATTAGGCTTGTTAGGGAAGTAAAGAAAGAGAAAGATCCTAAAACTGGTGTACAGTTTATTAAGGAGATAAAAGAATACTTTATCTATGATGATAAAGGAATTGCTACTAAGCCTGGACAGATTAATCCTTCAACTTCTATTGATAGTAAAGCGTTGAAGATTACAAAAGATGCGATTGCATATTGCCCTTCAGGACTAGTGGATCAAGATAAAAATATTCCTTTGTCATTCTTACATAAAGCGATTCGCCCAGCGAATCAACTAAGAATGATGGAGAATGCCGCTGTAATCTATCGTATTACACGGGCTCCTGAAAGAAGAATTTTTTATGTTGATACTGGCAACCTGCCTAGACTAAAAGCAGAACAGTATCTAAAAGACATCATGGATCGTTATCGTAACAAACTTGTTTACGATGCCGGTACAGGAGAGATTCGTGATGATAAAAAGTTTATGTCAATGCTTGAAGACTTTTGGCTACCAAGAAGAGAGGGTGGCAGAGGAACAGAGATTCAAACATTGCCAGGAGGACAGAATTTAGGTGAAACAGGCGACATTGAATATTTTCAGAGAAAACTATATCAATCTCTGAATGTTCCTGTTTCTAGATTAGAACAACAAGCAGGCTTGAACTTTGGTAGGTCTGCTGAAATTAACCGTGACGAATTGAAGTTTACAAAATTTGTTGCGAAATTGCGTAGAAGATTTAGTGGTCTGTTTGATGATTTGCTCAGAACACAGTTAGTTTTAAAGGGTATTATAACTGACGATGATTGGCAAGATATTAAGCAAGACTTAAAATATCAGTTTGCATCTGATGCTTACTACACTGAGTCTAAGAATCAAGAGATTCTAAGAAGCAGAATTGAAGTATTAAATGGAGTCGCTGGATTTGTTGGGCAATTCTTCAGCAGAGAATATGTACAGAAGAACATTCTTATGCTAACAGATGAAGAAATACAGAAGATAGATTCAGAGATAAATAATGAAGCACAGGCTGTAGAGCCTCAACCAGAAGGTGATAATTTATGAGCGAAGTTGAAACAGAAATAGAAATTAGTCCAGAAGATGCTAGACAAGATGCCATCAGAGACATGATGAACAAATGGGCTAATGGAGATTTGTCTGATGCACAGAATACTTTTAATAGCATCATGAATGTAAGAGCAGACAATCTTGTTGCAGATAGAAAGGCAGAAATTGCGGCATCTGTTTACAATAGTGCAGTAGAAGACGAACAAGAAGTACAGGATGATACCCCTCAGGAGATGGATGGTGAATTACCGGAAACAGAATCGGAGGAGCCCGAAGAGGCTGAGCAAGAAGATGAAGAAATTTAACGAGTTTAGAGAATCAGCAACAGAAGATGCGGAAGAAATTCGTTCAAAAGCGGAACGCCGTGCCATGAGAAAGCACAAACAACAGGCAAAACTAAACATGCCTGAAGAGGCGGTGCCCGTTGAGAAGGCTGCTAAAGAAGAGCCTACTGCAAATCATCCTGCAGAATCTGGTGTTGAGGGAGATGTTACTCCCCCTAAACAAGGTAGCTCAGAAGATCCTAAACTTACTCATATGTGTGCCATGAAAGTCGTTCACCCTAAGTTTGGTGAAGGTAAGCCTATCATGGGAGAACATGCTGAACCCGATGCTGAAGGTAAAGTTTGGTGGTATAAAGTTATGTTTGAACATGGAATAGAAATGTGTGAAACATATGCTCTTGAAGTACTTGAAGAAAGCTCACACGGCAATCATAAGAAAAAGAAGTAACGAGGAGAGAAAATAAATGGCGGTCACACTAGACACATTAAAATTAACGCAGGTTCAAGGCGTGGTCGCCGTCCGCGAAGATGGCAGTACGCCCGCAACCGCGACAATTGCACTAGCAACTACACTTAAAAAAGCTACAGAGACACAGAGCAGTCCTACAGTGGACATCTCGGCTATTTACTGGTCTCTGGATGATGGTGTTACTGGTACGATTACAAGAAACTCTGAAGTCTTATACACCTTAAGACTTTCAGGTAAATTAGAATTCTATGGATTCTCAGAAAACACAAATAACGGATCTGATATTGAAGTTGATATGGATGGCGCAGGTACAGTTATTGTCTCTGTCAATAAGATTTCTGGATATGGTCCACAACAACACCAAGG
>Ga0181606_10000913_pt1 | contig 25292 bp, 23 predicted proteins | sample 041ome_10_FD_132994 | JGI IMG/M metagenome (GOLD analysis project Ga0181606, IMG submission 132994) | Coastal salt marsh microbial communities from the Groves Creek Marsh, Skidaway Island, Georgia - 041412US metaG (megahit assembly) | ecosystem: Environmental > Aquatic > Marine > Intertidal... | reverse complement strand
CTGCTGCTCGCCTTCTGCATGATGCACGCCCTGCATCGGCGTGTGGCGTTATGGGATGTTGAACTTGCGGCAATAGCTGATGGCATACATCGTCATCAGCGCGCGCGAACAGCCGCCCTCGCGCTTTATGTAATGCGAATTGGTGAGGATCGTGATCGGCTTTCCAAGCAGCAGGTGCGCCCAGTACCGCCCCCAGAACGCGCTGATCTTGCCCTTGTCCACCGGCTTGCCGGAAAGCCGCTGCAACGTCCGACCGATCCCGTCGCCGATGAAAGTCCTGAAGGACCTTGCGATAAAGCCGGAACATGAGGTGCCCACCCGCCCCGATGAAGTCATGGCGTCACTCTGGCGAGCGGCCGGACTGATGACAAGCGCCAATCTGGTGCTTTGCCAGACGGGACGTGAAGCGTTAAAGGCACCTGCCTGAACGCAAGGAAGAGAGTGAATGGCTGACACGGTATACGTCCTCAACGGTCCCAACCTGAACCTGCTCGGCACGCGCGAGCCGGAAATCTACGGCTCCGACACGCTGGATGACGTGGCATCGCTGCTGGAAGACAAGGCCAAGGAACTGGGCCTTGAAGTGGACGTGCGCCAGTCCAACCACGAAGGCCATCTGTGTGATTGGCTGCACGAAGCGCAGGCCGAAGGCGCAAAGGCCGTGCTGCTCAATGCAGGCGCGCTCACCCACACCAGCCTTGCCCTGTATGACGCGATCCGATCCATCACTGTGCCTGTCATCGAAGTGCACATTTCCAACCCGCACGCCCGCGAAGCCTATCGCCACAAGAGCTATGTCGGCATGGCTGCCAAGGGCACGATTGCGGGCCTTGGCACCTATGGTTATGAACTGGCGCTGGAAGCGGCGGCAAAACTGTAATCCGATCAGGGTCTTGCCTGCGCCCCCTTGCCTTGGCGGGCGCCAGCATCTAGCGCCGTTGATCAACACGACAAACCCATCAAGAGGAACGCATGGCCGATAACAAAGGGTCACCCAGGCGCAGCGGCGCTATGAACATCGACGCCAAGCTGGTACGTGAACTGGCAGAGATGCTGGCAGAAACCGGCCTGACCGAGATCGAGGTTGAAGACGGCGATCGCAAGGTCCGCGTATCGCGCGGTGCCACCGCGGCTCCTGCTGTGTCCGTGGCAGCACCCGTTGCTGCACCGGCCCCGGCAGCAGCGCCCGCAGCAGCCGCAGCTCCTGCAGCAACGGAAGCACCGGCTCCGGACCTTTCCAACGCGGTCAAATCCCCCATGGTCGGCACCGCCTACCTGTTCCCCGAACCAGGCGCCGATCCCTTCGTCAAAGTGGGTGACAGCGTGAAGGCGGGTGACACGCTGCTGATCGTGGAAGCCATGAAGGTGATGAACCCCATCACCGCGCCCAATGACGGCACCATCAAGCAGTTGCTGATCGATAACGGCCAGCCGGTCGAATACGACCAGCCGCTCGTCGTGATCGGCTGAGGCGCACCATGGCCATCAAGCGGATCCTGATTGCCAATCGCGGCGAAATCGCCCTGCGCATCCATCGCGCAGCCCACGAAATGGGTATCGAAACCGTAGCGGTGCACTCCACCGCCGATGCCGATGCCATGCATGTGCGGCTAGCAGACCAGGCCGTGTGCATCGGCCCGCCCTCGGCAGCCGAAAGCTACCTCAACCACGCGGCGATCATTTCCGCCGCCGAGGTGACCGGCGCGGATGCGATCCACCCGGGTTACGGCTTCCTGTCCGAAAACGCGCAGTTTGCGGACATCGTGGAAGCGCATGATATCAAGTGGATCGGCCCCAAGCCGGAACACATCCGCACCATGGGTGACAAGGTTCAGGCCAAGAAGTCGGCGGGCGCACTGGGCCTGCCTCTGGTTCCCGGTTCCGATGGCGCGGTTTCCGATTTCGACGAGATGAAGAAGATCGCCGCGGAAATCGGCTATCCGGTGCTAGCCAAGGCAGCAGCCGGAGGCGGTGGCCGCGGGATGCAGGTGATCCCCAGCGAAGACAAGATGGAAAGCCTGGTGAAGCAGGCCATGAACGAGGCGAAGGCCGCGTTCGGCGATGACACGATGTACCTCGAAAAGTACCTCGGCAATCCGCGCCACATCGAATTCCAGGTCTTCGGTGACGGCAATGGCAATGCCATCCACCTGGGCGAGCGTGACTGTTCGCTGCAGCGCCGCCACCAGAAGGTGTTCGAGGAAGCCCCCAGCCCCGTAATCACGCCCGAAGAGCGTGAGCGCATGGGCGGCATCGTGGCCAAGGCCATGGCCGACATGGGCTATCGCGGTGCCGGCACGATCGAATTCCTGTGGGAAAACGGCGAGTTCTACTTCATCGAGATGAACACTCGCCTGCAGGTGGAGCATCCGGTGACCGAAGCGATCACCGGGATGGACCTGGTGCGCGAACAGATCCGCATTGCCGATGGCAAGCCGCTGTCCGTCAAGCAGGAAGACCTGCGCTTCACCGGCCATGCCATCGAATGCCGCATCAACGCGGAAGACCCGTTCAATTTCACGCCCAGCCCCGGCAAGATTACTGCTTACCACCCGGCTGGCGGGATGCATGTGCGCGTGGATAGCGGGATTTATGCCGGCTACTCGATCCCGCCGTTCTACGATTCCATGATCGCCAAGCTGATCGTCTACGGTCGCACGCGCGAAGGTTGCATCATGCGGCTGAGGCGGGCGCTGGAAGAAATGGTGATCGAAGGCGTGAAAACCTCAACCCCGCTCCATGCAGAGCTGATCAAGCAGCCGGACATCCTGTCGGGCGACTACACGATCAAGTGGCTGGAAGAATATCTGGCGAAGCGTGAGGACGATTAACCCGGCCCCGCAAAGCTGCTAGGCACGCCGCATGGTCGATATCCTTTTGCTGATTGCCGGATTCGCCATGCTGCTTGTTGGCGGCGATGTGCTGGTGCGCGGCGCTGTCCGCCTTTCTGAACGGCTGGGGCTTTCGCCGCTGCTGATCGGGCTTGTAATCGTGGGCCTTGGCACCTCGCTGCCGGAACTGGCGACATCCGTGCAGGCCGCGATCATCGGCGCGCCGGGCATCGCGCTTGGAAATATCGTCGGCTCCAACATGGCCAATGGCCTGATGATCCTGGGGCTGGTCGCGCTGGTCCAGCCGATTGTCGTCGAACGCAATATCCTTTGGTGCGATGGCGGGGTCGGCCTGCTGGCGACAGGCCTTCTTTTCGTGGCGGGTCTGACGCTAGGTCTGGAACGCGTCTTCGCCATGGCGCTGCTGATGGTGCTGTTCGCCTATCTCTGGCGCGCCTACCGGTCCGAACAGCTGACCCCCGCCCCGGAGGCAGAGCATGGTGCAGCCTATGACCGCGCATTGGCCGCCGAAGGTGTCGATCCCGCCCTTAGCCCTCATGACGAGCCTTCGGCTTCCATGCTCAAGGCTGTGGTTCTGCTGGTCGCAGGACTTGCCATCGTGGTTGCTGGCGGCGTGGTTCTGGTCGATGCGGCCATCGCCATTGCAACGGCTTACGGTATTTCCGAAAGCGTGATCGGCCTCACCATTGTCGCCTTCGGCACCTCCGCGCCCGAACTGGCGACATCGGTGATCGCAGCGATCCGCGGCCAGTCAGGACTGGCCCTCGGCAACGTGCTGGGTTCGAACATCTACAATGTCGCGCTGATCGGCGGCGTCACCGGCATGGTCGCACCCGGCGCGGTGCCGGAAAAGATCATGGTGTTCGACCTGCCGCTGTTGCTCGGCGCCACAGTGCTGCTGATGATCTTCGCCTATAGCGGCGCGAGGCTCAACCGGGTTGAAGGTGGCGTGATGTTGTCGGCATACATCGGCTATATCCTATGGACGGCCGACCTGATCTGACGTCGCCGGAAGCGAGCCTGATTCGTCCACCATGTCCTGATATTCCAACGCGAAGCTGGGATCGCATTCGTAGGGATAAACATTGTCGTCGCGCTTTTGCCAGACGATGAAACGGGCCCCATCGTTTTCCAGCACATTTCGGTCAGAGAACCACTGGGTGGCCATCAGCTGCGAGCCGTCCTCGGAAAGACGGTAGCGCTCGAGGGTGACGACATCGTCCGTGTGGTCCAGCCCGTTATTGGTAATCGTGCTGGCCGCGATGTGGGTGGTTTCCACCACCAGCTCATCGCCATCCCAATGGCCGGTCGAGAAACCCACCTTGGAATGCGGATAGTCTTCACCCGGATGCTCGCGACCGTCCATGTAGACCAGCCGAACCTGATCGAAATATTCGTGGCGGAAGATCACCACGTCGGTCAGCTGAACGATCTCCAGCGGGAACGGCCCCTGCAATCCGTAAACGATGCTGGGCGGCAGGCAGACGCGCCCGATGGTCATGTCATCCTGGGCCTGCCATTCCATCGCCTTTTCAAGGGCTTCCGGCTTCAGGATCAGCGCGCCGAAATCGCCCCGTGCAAACTCGACGAAGCCGGTGTCATCCACCATTACGGTGCCGTCAGGCAGCTTGTCGAGCATGTCTTGCGGGCGCTCGACATCGATCGGTCCGGGGCCCCAGAAGCCCGTCAGGTCCGGGTGGTCTTCGGCAGCAACCGGCGACGCAACAAAGGCGAGCGCGGGCAGCAGCGCGATGGCAAGCCGACGCATCAATTGTCCCCCGTTCCGAAGGACTGGCCGATCTGCGTGCCATCGGAATTGAAAGCGCTGCGCAGGCGCATGTAGGGCTTGCCCTCACGGCTGAGCCAGCCGTTCAGCTTCACCGTCTGCCCGGCCCGCAGGCTGCCGCGGGACCAGCCGCGGCGCTGCAGGATTACCGGTGCATTGGTTTCCGCCCGCCAGCGGGTGACGGTGCCATCCGCGCCAGTCACATCCAGCGCGATGGTGGCGTGGGGATTGGTGAAGCGGAACGCCACCACGGTCCCTTCGACAGAGACTTCCTTGGTTTCGTCAAAGAACACCGCGAAGGAATGGTGCGCCAGCGCGGCGGCAGGCACGGCCAGCATGACCGCGGCGGGCAGTGCCCATTTGGTGAACTTCTTCATTGTTGATCCCTCATCAAGATTGCCGGACTGCTAGCAGCATGGACGTCCGGCTACAACGTAGTGCGCTATCGCTTCAATGGGGCAGGCTGAATTTACCTGGCATTTACAAGGTCCGGCAATCTCTCCCGGAAAGACCCTGCTGCCAATCGCGCAGGGTCAGCCCAGCGGCACGCCCGGCATCTGCTTGGCAGTGCGGATCGTGAGCGATGTCTTGACGCTGGCGACATTGGGTGCGGGCGTCAGCTTGCTGGTCAGGAATTCCTGAAAGCTCTGCAGATCCTTGCTCACGATCTTGAGGATGAAGTCGATTTCGCCATTCAGCATGTGGCACTCGCGCACTTCTGGCAGCGTCAGGATATGCTCTTCAAAGCCGCGCAGGTCTTCCTCGGCCTGACTGCGCAGCGACACCATGGCAAAAACGGTGATGGCAAAGCCCAGCTTGGACGGATCGAGATCGGCGTGGTAGCCGCGGATCACACCAGCTTCTTCCAGCGCGCGCACGCGGCGCAGGCATGGCGGCGCGGTCAGGCCAACACGGCTGGCCAGGTCGACATTGGTCACTCGCCCCTCTGCCTGCAGTTCTGCAAGCAGCTTGCGGTCAATCTCGTCAAGTGTGGCCATTGCCAGGCTCCGCAGCAAATGAGTCAGGTACAATGTTGGGCGGGTAATGAAATAGCCACATTACAAGCCCTGTCAGCAACATTATTTTGTATGACGGTAATTGTCCCGCTTTGCAACGCACGAAGCGAGACGCATGCCCCCTTGCCCCGGACCGTCTATTGCCAGCCTGCGGGCGATTGTGCCCGTGCCAAACCGGGATTCGCGGCTCACGCCCATGCAATTCGACGATCGCCTTGCCACAGTGCTGCGCTCCGACGTGGGCGGGCCGCGTGCTGCGCGAACGCAATTCCGGCAATTGCTGGACCTGCTGGGCACTACACCTGACGAGCAAGCGGGCCTTCCGGCAGAGACTTACGGGCAACTGGCGGAACAGGTGGAGCGCCTCTCCCCTGCAGAGATGAAGGCGCAGATCCTGCGTCCGGCCATCGAACAGCGTGACCAGCAATTGCTGGTGCTCCTCGGCTATCACCGGTTGGGCGAGCTGGCAGAGGCAATTCCGTCCGAAGAACGTTCCCGCATCATTCGTGAGCCCGGCTTGCGGCTGCGCAACCGCCGCTTGCTAGCCTTCCTGGCCGAGGGCGACGCCAAACTCGCCGCCGCCGCAGTCGCCGGCGCCAGCCTTTCCGAGCAGGATTGGCTCACCCTGATCCCGCAACTGCCGGTGATGGCGCGCGGCTTCCTGCGCCACCGCCGCGACTTGCCGCATAGCATGAAGGAGCTGCTGGCGCAGATGGGTGTGCGCGACAATGTGCTGCCCCTGCCCGAAAGCGCGATCATTCCTGAGGAGGAGGTTGCGCCTGCGACCGCTCCTGCTGCGTCGGCACCGGCATCGCCACCCGCGCCCGCTCCCGAAAGCGAGGCGAGAAGCGGTATTCGTGAACTACGCCAGCGGATCGAGGCCTTTCGCGAGGCCCCCAAGGATATTCCCGTCGCTCCGCGCCTGCCGCTGGGCGATACCTTCGATGCCGAACATGACGGGCCGCTGGAATCCTTCGGCTTTGCCACTGACAAGCACGGCCAGATCGACTGGGCGGACGATATCGTTGCCCCGCTGGTAGTCGGCATGAAGCCCGCAATCGCCGGGCCGGGCAAGCTTGCCGTGCTTGACGAGGCTCGCCAGCGACTGATTGACCAGCGGCAGGTCCTGCGCGGCATCCCGCTCAGCATAGATGCCGCCAGCGCCATCTCCGGCGACTGGCCAGTGGATGCAGCGCCACAATTTTGCCCCGATGGTGGCGGCTTTGCCGGATATGCCGAGCGGATGCGCCGCTTGCCCGAAGCCCCGGCACCCGAAGCACAGCAAGCCACCCGCGCCGATAACGCCGAAGCAGACCGTATGCGCCAGGTGCTGCACGAATTGCGCACGCCGGTAAATGCGATCCAGGGCTTTGCCGAGATAATCCAGCAGCAGATCTTCGGCCATGCGCCCAACGAATACCGCGCCCATGCCGCGGCCCTTGCGGTGGATGCTGCCAAGCTGCTCGCGGGTTTTGACGAGATGGACCGCATTTCCAAACTGGAAACCGGCGCACTGGAGCTGGACGAAGGCAGCGCCGACATGCGCGAGGTGGTGCAAGAGACGATCACGCGGCTGGATGGCGTGTTGCGCGCCCGCAATTCGGGCTTTGCGCTTTCGGTTAAGGGGGATGGTTTCACCACCGCGCTGGACCGGGCAGAGCTACTCGCCATGTGCTGGCGCATCTTTGCCAGCCTTGCCTCCGCGCTCGCCCCGTCGGAAGTGCTGAAAGTGAAGCTGGCAAGCGATGGGCGGACCATCTCCATGCGCTGTCGCCTTCCTGCCAGCCTTGCTGTGAGCGGGGATATCTTTGCCTCACCCGTGCCGGACAAGCGCCCCGCTATTTCTGCCGGCATGTTCGGCAGCGGCTTCTCCATGCGGCTGGCGCGAGCGGAATTCCGTGCGGCTAGTGGCGAGTTCAAGGCGCGCAAGGCACGCATCACGGTTCAATTGCCGGTGATGACCGACGCCGCTGCGGAACATAGCACGCAGGCAGGGGACTATAACGCTGCCTGACCTTGGGAGTCGCCGGCAAGCAAAATGCAATGCAAGGGGAATACCGGGTGCGTAGCTTGATCGAGCGCCCTCCACGCCATGCGATGGCCGATTTCGCTGCCGGTTTCGGCCAGCGTTTCATCGTGACCATCGACACGGAGGAGGAATTCGACTGGGACGCGCCCCTCACCCGCGACAAGCACAGCAAGGCGCACGTCACGCGGCTGGAGGCCTTCCAGCAATTCTGCGAAAATTGCGGCGTGGTGCCGATCTGGCTGGTCGACTGGCCGATTGCCAATTCGCAGCTTGCAGCCGAAATCCTGAAGCCTCGCCTGCTTGATGGCCGCGCCGAGATCGGCGTGCAGTTGCACCCCTGGGTCAACCCGCCGTTCGAGGAGGAGGTGACGCAGTACAACTCCTTCGCGGGCAACCTTTCCAAGGAACTGGAAGCCGCCAAGTTCGCTGCCCTGCGGGACAGGATCGAGGAACGCTTCGGCATGGCCCCGATGATCTATCGCGCGGGCCGCTATGGCCTGGGGCCGAACACGGCGCAGCTTTTGGCAGACCAGGGCCTCGCCATCGATTCATCGGTGCGCCCGCTGTTCGATTATTGGGCGGCAGGCTGGCCGGATTACCGCACCTTCCCGCTCGCGCCCTATTGGCTGAATGACGAGAAGACGCTGCTGGAACTGCCGCTTACCACCAGCTTCTGGGGGATGTTGCGGCGGCAGGGTGACATGATCTTCCCGCGCATGTGGCGGATGCCCGCGCTGCGCGGAGTTCTGGCAAGGCTCGGCCTGCTCGAACGCATCCCGCTCACCCCCGAAGGCACCAATGTGGAAGAGGCCATTCGCGGCATCGACATGGCGCTGGATGATGGCTTGCCGCTACTGGTCTTCTCCTTCCATTCGCCCTCGCTGGAAATGGGCCACACGCCCTATGTCCGCACCGAGGAAGACCTTGATGGCCTGTATGATTGGCGGCGGCGGATATTCGCCTATCTCCAGTCGCGCGATGTGAAACCCACCTGCATTTCCTAAGTGATGGAAAAGGTGATCCGCGATTAGTGCGCGGCAGACGCACTTCCCTGCTTGCCAGCGACGCGGCCTGCGGCTAGTTCCGCGCCCGCAATGGGGTAAACCCAGGACGGTGACGGGCCTGTAGCTCAGCGGTTAGAGCTGGCCGCTCATAACGGCTAGGTCGCGGGTTCGAATCCTGCCGGGCCCACCATCCTCATTGCCAAAGCCCCGGTCGGGGAGTGGCGCAGCCTGGTAGCGCATCTGTTTTGGGAACAGAGGGTCGCAGGTTCGAATCCTGTCTCCCCGACCAGTTTTTCGTGACTCAAAACTATCCGGGGGATGGTTTTGGCGGAAAAACTCGCGACCGGAAGGGAGCGGTGCATGGCTAGTGAAAATGATTCGGGGGATCATTTTCCGCCAAGACTTCCGAGCGCAAGCGAAGGGCAGTGCCACACTACCCCGCTTGCAAAAGCCCGCTGAAGAGCTCCGCCTTACCTTTGGTTCTCCAGCCGATAGCCCAGCGGATAAAGCGGGTTCTCGCTGTCCGCTGCCGAACCGGGCCGCTGCGCTTCCACCGCTTCCATGCTGATCGGCAGTTCGTAGGGCAGGTAGCCGCGCGGATCGACCCGGCCTTGAAGCACATCCAGCAGCGCCGCATCGCTCGCCCCGAAGCTGGCAATCAGCATGTCGGCGCGCGACTTGAACGGCGCGAGGATCGCCGGGCGATCGAGCTGGATATCAGCCAGCAGCGGCAGATCGAGCGGCAAGCCATCCATGAACGCCCTTGCCGGATGGTCCGCCTGGAAGGCCAGGCTGCCCTCCTGATGCATCGCCCCGAAAACATAGCCCGGATGGAGCATTTCGGACGGCGAAACCGTGCGCAGGATCGCCACCTGCGCTTCTGCCGGATCGCTCACCGGTTCCAGCCCGGCAGCGCGCGCCGCATCCTCGTCCACCCCGAACAGCAGCACCCTGGTGCCTTCCGCTATGGGGAAGCCACCACCGGACAGTTCCAGCAACACCATCGATTCCGCCATCGCCTGCCGACCCATCGCGATTTCTTCCGCCGTGCCGATTTCGGCAGCCGCCGCTTCGGCATCCACGAAGGGGTCCTCGAAAAGGCCCAGCACGAAGCTCTGGATAAGGATGCGGCGCACGGCATCATCGATCCGCGCTTCATCGACCATGCCCATTTCGACAGTGGCGACGATCGGCGCGGGGTCCTCCACCCCGCCGAACTGGTCCATCCCGGCGTTCAGCGCCTTGGCAAAGCGTTCCTCGCGCGTCAGGTCCTGCACGCCCCAGCCGGTGGAGACATCGGCAAAGCTCGGCGCTTCGCCTACGGGCGCGCCGTTGACGCACTTCTCGTTGCAGTCATTGGTGATCGCCCAGTCGGACAGGATCACCCCGTCAAAGCCCAGCTCGTTGCGCAGCACGCCTTGGAGGATCTTCTCGTTATAGCCGACGCCCACCGGCTCCAACTCCTCGCCGAAAAGCTCCAGCTCCTCGAGGATGGAATAAGCCGGCATCACGCCCACAGTTTTGGAAGCCAGCGCGCCGGTAAAGGGGCGGATGTGCTGCTGCCATTCGTAGATGTTCAGTTGCGAATGGCGGCCATAGTAATTGTGCGCGTCAAAGCCGTTGGTGGAGGCGCTGTAACCGGCGAAATGCTTGATCACCGCCGCCACGCCGCCGGGCGCAATGCCGTCTGCCCCACCCTGAAGCCCACGCACGAGGGCGGCAGCCGTATCGGCAGCAACCTGCGCATCCTCACCCAGTGTATCGAAATTGCGCGGCCAGCGCGGTTCTGTCGCAAGGTCGATCTGCGGGCCGAGCAACATGGCAAAGCCTGCTGCGCGCAAATCGTCGCGCACCACTTCGGCATAGCTTTCGGCAAATTCGGGATCGTGCAGCGCGCCGATGCCGACGCCATTGGGCCACTGGCTGAACTGTCCGCCTTCCACGCTGGCACCGGCAAGCTCGGTATACCCGTGCCGTGGATCGGTCATGATAACAGCGGGAATGCCCAGGCGATGCGCTTCGGCGGCTTCCTGCACCGCGTTGTTGGCTTCTGCCAGAGCCTGCGTTTGGGTGGACAGGCGCGAGATGAAATGGGTCGCCCTGGTATTCGCCATGGCTTCGGAAAGCGCGGCGATGTCATATCCGGTGGAAGGCTGGCCGAAGGGCGCGTTGCCCGGCAGGCTGGCCACGATCATCACGCCAGCCTTTTCCTCCAGCGTCATGCGGGCCAGCAAATCGTCCGCACGCTCTTCAGGTGACAGCCGCCAGTCCTCGTAAGGCGTCAGCGCGCCATCCCGATCAAGGTCGCGGAAGGAAATGCCGTCTGCCTCGAGCACGGGGATGGTGCGGCTCTCGATGCTCGGGGCCGCCACCTCCGGCGAGGAACAGCTGGCCAGCAGCAAGCCGATGGCAAGGACAAAGGCGGAACGTTTCATGGATAATCCTCTCGCGGCGACATGATGGGCGTCAACGGCCTGTTGCCCTGACAAATTGCATCCCGCAAGGCCCTCCCCGCTTGCTCTTGCGCCCTTGCCCCTCTATCTGCGCCCACAAATCCACATCACTCGAATTTCCCCTGCAAAGGACCACAGATGGCCGCCCAATACGCATATGTCATGAAGGGCATGACGAAGACTTTCCCCGGCGCTCAGAAGCCGGTGCTGTCGAACATCAACATCCAGTTCTACCAGGGTGCCAAGATCGGCATCGTCGGCCCCAACGGCGCGGGTAAATCCACGCTGATCAAGATCATGGCCGGGATCGACAAGGACTTCACCGGCGAGGCATGGCCGGGCGAGAACATCACCGTCGGCTATCTCGAACAGGAGCCCGAGCTGGACCCGACCAAGACGGTGCTGGAAAACGTCAAGGACGGCGCCCGCGATATCGCTGACCTCGTCGACCGTTTCAATGCCATCTCCGCCGAAATGGGCGATCCGCAGGACGATACCGATTTCGACGCGCTCATGGAGGAAATGGGCGACCTGCAGGCAAAGATCGACGCGGTCGACGGCTGGACGCTGGACAACCAGCTGGAAGTGGCGATGGAAGCACTGCGCTGCCCGCCGGGCGACATGGGCGTGGAAAGCCTCTCCGGCGGTGAAAAGCGCCGCGTCGCGCTTACCCGCCTGCTGATCCAGAAGCCGTCCATCCTGCTGCTGGACGAACCGACCAACCACCTTGACGCAGAAAGCGTGCAGTGGCTGGAAAACCACCTGAAGGAATATGCCGGCGCGGTGCTGATGATCACCCACGACCGCTACTTCCTCGACAATGTGGTGGAATGGATCCTCGAACTCGATCGCGGTTCCTACTATCCCTATGAAGGCAACTACTCGACCTACCTCGAGAAGAAGGCCAAGCGCCTCGAGCAGGAAAGCCGCGAGGAAAGCGGCAAGCAGAAGGCATTGAGCCGCGAGCTTGAATGGATCCGCCAGACGCCCGCCGCGCGCCAGACCAAGTCCAAGGCGCGTATCCGCAAGTTCGAGGAACTGCAGGAAGCGCAGGACAGCCGCAAGGTGGGCAAGGCGCAGATCGTCATCCAAGTGCCCGAACGCCTTGGCGGCAAGGTGATCGAAGCCAAGAACATCACCAAGGCCTATGGCGACAAGCTGCTCTTCGAAAACCTCTCCTTCATACTGCCCCCGGGCGGCATTGTCGGCGTAATCGGCCCCAACGGCGCGGGTAAGTCCACGCTGTTCAAGATCCTCACCGGCAAGGAACAGCCCGATTCCGGCACCATCGAGATCGGCTCCACCGTCCATCTGGGCTATGTTGACCAGAGCCGCGACGACCTCGACCCCACGCACAATGTGTGGGAAGAGATTTCCGACGGCCTCGATTACATGAAGGTCAATGGCCAGGACATGTCCACCCGTGCCTATGTCGGTGCGTTCAACTTCAAGGGCGCGGACCAGCAGAAGAACGTCGGCAAGCTGTCAGGCGGTGAACGCAACCGCGTGCACATGGCGAAGATGCTCAAGCAGGGCGGCAACGTGCTGCTGCTGGACGAACCGACCAACGACCTTGACGTGGAAACGCTGGGCGCGCTGGAAGACGCCATCGAAAACTTCGCCGGCTGCGCCGTGGTGATCTCGCACGACCGCTTCTTCCTTGACCGCCTCGCCACGCATATTCTTGCGTTCGAGGGCAACAGCCATGTGGAATGGTTCGAAGGCAACTTCGAGGCTTACGAGGAAGACAAGCGCCGCCGCCTGGGCGATGCTGCGGATCGTCCGACCAGGTTGGCGTACAAGAAGCTGACGCGTTGATTTGAGGGTAAGCCTGGCCCCGGATCAAATCCGGGGCGACGGTTAGGCGATGGTGCTCTATTGCCTCCCCGTCGGCCCGTGCTTGACACTGGCCAAGGCTAATCTTTCGAATACCACTGACTCCAAAGATCAAACCACTCGGGATTATCCTTTTCGATCAACGCGAATTTCCACTCCCGACGCCATTTCTTGACCAGCTTCTCACGGGCAATGGCGCTTTCGATATCCTCGTGCCGCTCGGAATAGACGAGCATGGTCTTTGCAGTTTCGGTCACATGCTGAGAGCCAGTGCCGTTCTTGTGCTGGTGGATGCGGGCAGGAAGGTCAGCCGTAACGCCTGTATACATGCCCCCGCGATAGCGGTTCGCCATGATATAAACCCAGCCGCCCTTCGCCATCTAACTGGTATGACTGGGTTTCAGGAAAATGAGAATAGCTCTCTTTCAAGGCGCTCCGGACTTGAGCCGGAGCAAGGCTACGTCTTGAGACCTTGAGCAAGAAAGCCTTGCCCCGTGTCAAGCACGGGGCGACGGTTGAGTGATGCCGTCCTACATCCGCCGCCGTGCGCCAGCAACGCGGGATGAGCGCACATCATCCCTTCTCCAAACAGACGCAAACACGCGCCGACACCCCGCGCAGAATTTCCCCTGCAATACCGTGGTCCATGCGTTCCAAGCGTGCCGTACACGCGACCAGCCGAGCGCTATTACGGCACCACCCAGCTGCCCTGCCAATCTCCCGGACCGCCAGTGAATCGCGCACGGCGGTGGCCTTCATGGCCGAGCCACAGCCAGTCGAGTTCCTGCAATTCCACCAGCAGCACCGCGAAGTTCTCGCGCGCGGGCACAAGCTGCCCGTCATCCGGCTTTATGCCTTCCACTTCGGCTGGCAGGCCGGAGGTGGGTTCGTCGCTCGCCGTGCCCGGCCCGCTTTGCGCGAGATAACACCGCTTGGCGAAATTGGTGGCGTCGGCCCATGCGGCATCTGCCACCGGCCCTTCCCGCTCGATCCGGCCCGTGCCTTTCACGCGAATCTGGATCTTGGCATCGGCATCGTGGAACAGCAGGCCCACCGGCGCGCCATCGCCGATTGCCGCGCATTTGGGCGAACGAGCATCGGTATGCAGGCGGCAAGTCCAGCTCTTTGCATCGAAAGCACGCAGCACCATCACCCGAACATCGGCATCCGCCGTGCCCACCACCGGCGTGTGCATGGGCGAGCGGCGATTGCTGGCCGCTTCGGACAGGCTTTTGCGGATATCCTCGGCGATCTGGTCCAGCGTTTCGAACATGGTGAACCTCATGCGCTTCGCTTCAGGTGCGAGCAACATGGACTTTTGCATGAGATGGTCAGAAGACGGGTGTTCAGGAAATAGGCGACAAACCTGAACATTAAGCTAACACACTGGTTCAGTTAACGGACAGGGCGACTCGCGTAACTCTGCTTTCAGACAAGCCGCAAAGCCACTCGGCGGCAAGTAAACCAAACGAAGAGGATGCTGCCATGCGTCTTGCAAAACTTCTGAAATCCAGCGGATTGGCTGCCCTGGCGATCGCCATGGCCGCACCCGCTATTCCGGCACAGGCTGCAAGCTCTGCCGATACTTCTGCTGCCGAACAACGGAACCGTGACCGTGAAAATCGCGGTAACCGCGGTGAACGCCGGGAAGCCCGCCAGGAAAACCGCGGCAATCGCCAGCAGGCCCGGCAGGAGCGCCAGTCGAACAATGACAGCAACCGTGGCCAGATGCGTCAGGCCCGGCAGGAAGCGCGTCAGTTCGAACGGCAGGCTGACCGCCGCGCCGAACGTGTAGAAAACCGTGGCGACCGCCGCGCCGCGGTCGCCCAGTCGCAGGGCAACCCGCGTGCTGCCGCCCGTATCGACAACCGCAGCGAACGCCGTGCGGAACGGATCGACCGCCGCGGTGAACGCCAGGCGGCCAATATTCGCCGCGACGCCCGCCAGGATGTCGCCCGCGATCGGGACCGCGATAATCGCAACCAGCGCCCGCGCAACCTCGGCGAACGCCTTGGCGCAACGGACAGCCGCGCGATTGACCGGGCCGAACGCCGCGAAGACCGTCGCGACCGGAACGTGACCAATGCCCGCAGCACTGCCTATCGCGACAACGATCGCAACCGGGACTATCGTGACCGGGATCGCAACCGCCATTACCGTGACCGGGACCGCAACGGATCGTACCGGGATGGCTATCGCAACGGCCGCCGCGAAGCGCGCAGGGACTATCGCCGGTGGGACAGGCAGTGGCGCAACAACCACCGCTATAATTGGAGCAACTACCGTTACTCCAACCGCAATGTGTACCGCCTGGGCCGTTACTACGCGCCGTACCGGAACTACAGCTATCGCCGGCTGAGCATCGGCTTCTCTGTCGACAGCCTGTTCTTCGGCAGCCGTTACTGGATCAACGATCCCTGGCGCTATCGCCTGCCGGCTGTCTACGGCGACTATCAGTGGGTGCGTTACTATGACGACGTGCTGCTGGTGGACACCTACACCGGCGAAGTGGTGGACGTGATCTACGACTTCTTCTGGTAAACTACTCACAGCCAGTTGCCGGAAGAGTGGCCGGCAATCGGACCCCTGCCTTCACCAGATGGCGGGGGTTTTCGATTGTGGGTCGCGGTACCGCTTCGCTGCTTGAGCGCAGGCTTTCCTACTGCCTGTGTCAGCAGATACTTGAGCGCGTGATTATAGCTGGTTACACCCGTTTCATGGCAGTGAAAGTGAGACCCGAATTCCTGAAAGACCAGCCGCGCATGCGCAAGCTGGGCAAGGAAGTGCGCGAACGGCTGGCCGCCAATCCGCAAATGTGGAAGCTGCCTTCCGACAAGGCCGAGGTGTGGGCCTATGCCGATTTCATGACGCCGCTGGAATGCGAGCGGCTGATCGCCATGATCGATGCCGTGGCCAAGCCTTCCACCGTGTTCGACACCGAAAGCCGCGACGGGCTGCGCACCTATTACGCGGAAGGCTATCGCACCTCTTATTCAGGCGATGTCGACCCGCATGATCCCTTCGTGAAGAAGATCAACCGCCGCCTGAACGACCTGCTCGGCATCGAGCCGGGATATGGCGAGACGATCCAGGGCCAGCGCTACATGCCGGGGCAGGAATTCAAGGACCATCACGACTGGTTCCACCCCAACACCAACTACTGGGACTTCGAGATGAGCCGCGGCGGCCAGCGCGCGCTGACCGCGATGGTGTTCCTGAACGAGGTGGAGGAAGGCGGCACCACCGATTTCACCAAGCTGGAAATCTCGATAGAGCCCAAGCCCGGCGTGCTGCTGTTATGGAACAATGCCGATGTGGACGGCCTACCCAATCACAACACCATCCACGCCGGTCGCCCCGTGGAAAAGGGCGTGAAATACGTCTTCACCAAATGGTATCGCGCCCAGAAGTGGACGTGACTGAGGCTCAGGCCTTGGCCAGCGCGTCCGCAATCAGCTTGCGACTGTTTTCAATGCCATAGAGGGCGATGAAGCTGCCCATGCGCGGCCCCTGCTCGCTGCCGAGCAAGGTCTGGTAAAGCGCCTTGAACCAGTCGCGCAGGTTCTCGAAGCCGTACTCTTCCTTCTTGCCGATCTCGTAGACCTCGGTCTGCATGTCCTCGGCCGAGGTATCGTCGGGAATGGTGGCGAGCCAGGCATCGAGTTCGCGCAGGGCTGCAGCCTCGTTCGCGGTCGGTGCACGGCGATCCAGCGTCGGCGCCACGAAGTCGCGGTTGTAGGCGAGCGCTTTCTCCACCAGCCGGAACAGGTCCGGATGATCGGGAGGATCGGCATCGTGCATGTAGTTGCCGAGATAGGACCAGACCTGCTGGTGCGTCGCCTCCGCCCCCAGCACGCTGACGAGGTTGAGCAGCAGGCCGAAGGTCACCGGCAGGCTGTCTCCCGACCCTGCTGGCGGCATCACATTGGCCGGGCTGTCGGCACGCAGCAGGTGCCAGGCAGGATTGCCGAGCTGCTTTTCCACCGGCTGGCCGGGAATGGCGGCGCGGAACTGCCAGTATTCGTCCACCGCGCGCGGGATCCCACCGATATGCAGCTGCTTGGCGCTCTTGGGATTGGCGAACAGGTAATGGCCGAGGCTTTCCTCGCTGCCATAGGTCAGCCATTCCTCGATCGAGAGGCCGTTGCCCTTGGACTTGGAAATCTTCTCGCCGTTCGCGTCGAGGAACAGCTCGTAGATCATGCCCTCGGGCTTGCGCCCGCCGAGCACCTGCACGATGCGGCCGGACTGGGTGACGCTGTCGGTCAAATCCTTGCCGCACATTTCGTAATCCACGCCAAGTGCGTACCAGCGCACGGCCCAGTCCACCTTCCACTGCAGCTTGGCCTGTCCGCCGAAGATGCAGTGTTCGATAGTCTCGCCCTCGTCCTCGAAGCGCACCATGCCGGTCTCGGCATCGACCACCTCGACCGGAACCTGCAGCACCACGCCGCTCTTCGGGCTAACGGGCAGGATCGGCGAATAGGTCTTGCGGCGTTCCTCGCGCAGCGTGGGCAGCATGATCGCCTGGATATCGTCATACTTGCGCAGCACCTGGCGCAGCGCATCGTCGAATGCGCCGGAATTGTAACGGTCGCTGGCGGAAACGAACTCGTAATCGAAGCCGAAGCGGTCGAGGAATTCGCGCAAGCGGCGGTTGTTGGTGCCGGCAAAGCTGTCATTCGAACCGAACGGGTCGGGAATGCGGCTCAACGGCATGCCGAGGTGCTGGGTCAGCATTTCCTTGCTGGGCACGTTGTCGGGCACCTTGCGCAGGCCGTCCATGTCATCGCTGAAAGCGACAAGACGCGTGGGCGCAGGCGTGCCGTCCTCGCTCGCCACGATTTCATAGGCGCGGCGCACCAGTGTGGTGCGCAGTACTTCCTGGAAAGTGCCGATATGCGGCAGGCCGGAAGGCCCGTAACCCGTCTCGAAAAGCACGGGAACGACATTGCCGTCCTGATCCTTTTTGGAACCATTGAACCGCTTCACGAGTTTCATGGCTTCCTGGAAGGGCCATGCCTTGGAGGATCGGGCGGCAGAAATCAGTGCTTCGTCAAACATGGCGGGGCTTTTGCCCAAAGAGACGTATTTCGCAAGCGCGAAAGACCCTGCCTTGGCCCCCAGCGAAAATAAGGATCATTTCAGGAGCCAATTTTGGACCTCATTACCCCGATACAAGAACAGGTCGAAGCCATGATCATCGGCGCGGCCTCCATCATCCCCAACCTGATACTCGCGCTCGTCGTCGTCATCTTCACATGGCTTCTGGCAAAGTTCGCGGTGCGCATCGCCAACCGCATGACCGGCAAGACCCATCTTCGGACCGACCTCAAGAACCTCACCGCCACGCTGGTGCGGGTGTTCATCTGGATCTTCGGCCTGCTGATCGCCGCTGCGGTGGCCATCCCCGGCTTCACACCTGCCGGCATGATTGCCGGCCTTGGCGTGGGTGCGCTCGCCATCGGTTTCGCCTTTCAGGACATATTCGAACCCTTCCTGGCCGGCGTGCTGATCATGCTGCGCGACAAGATGAATATCGGCGATTACATCGAGGCTGACGGTATCGATGGCACGATGGAGCAGATCACCCTGCGCGAAACGCACATTCGCCAGTTTTCGGGCGAACTGACAATCCTGCCCAATTCGATGATCTTCAAGAACGCGGTGAAGATCTTCTCCGAGCGCCCCCAGCGCCGTTTCCAGCTGATGGTGGGCGTGGCCTATGACACCGACCTTGCCCATGCCGAAAAGGTGATCCGCGATGCCGTGGAATCGCTGGAAACCGTCGAGAAGGACAAGCCGGTAGACGTCCGGGCAGACACGTTCGGCGGCAGTTCGATCGATTTCCTTGTCCGCTGGTGGGTCAACACCGAGACCAACAGCCTGTTCATGGTGCATCACGAAGTGGTGCTGGCCATCAAGAACGCGCTGGACAAGGCGGGGATAGACATCCCCTTCCCCATCGTCACCAACATGTTTGCCGAGGCCCTGCCGGTGGAAGGGAAAGGTAAGGCAGCTGGAGGCGGCACCCGCTTCCAGCTGAGAAGCGACCAGATAAACGGGGCGGCCTTCGCGGACCGCCCTTTCTCCCTATGCCAATGAAGAACAGTGCAAGGTCCGCGCAAGCGACACACTGATACAGAAACTCTTGTTGGCAGGCTGATGGCCGGAAGCTAGCTTCCCGCGCAAAGTCAAAAAGGGGAGAGGAACCTTGAAGAAACTTGCCGCCGTCAGCCTGACGGCCCTTGCGCTTACTGCCTGTACTGCCGGCGAGGATGCTGAGGGCACTGCCACCGTCATCACGACCTCGGCCGAGGATTGTGCCGCATTCGACACCTCGCTGATTGCCGGAAACGGCACCGCAGAATGGGTCGATGCGAGCGAGGATCACCCGGCCTTTTGCGAGCTGAAGGGCACGGAATCGCCGGTCGAAGGATCGACCATCGGCGTGGTCTATCGCTTCCCGGCCGAATGGAACGGCAAGCTGCTCGGCCTTGGCGGCGGCGGCTGGGCGGGCAATGTCACGCTTCAGGCAGCCACACAGGGCCTTTCGAAAGGCTTTGCCACCATGCAGACAGATGGCGGCAACGCCGGCACCGATGTCTGGGCCAACAGCTGGGTGGCCGAACGCCCCGAAAGCGCGATGGATTTCAGCCAGCGCGCGGTCCACATCATGACAGTGACCGGCAAGGAATTCGCCGAGAAATATTACGGGCAGCCGCACAGCATGGCCATTTTCCAAGGCTGTTCCACCGGTGGCCGCATGGCGCTGATGGAAGCCCAGCGTTATCCCACCGATTATGACGCGATCATTGCCGGTGCGCCGGTTTACACGCTGCAGGTGCAGACCAGCGCGGTGTTCCGTAACCAGGCCTTCGCGCAAAGCGGCGGCTTCTCGATCGAGGACCTGCAACTGGCGCAGTCCTCCGCCCTCGCCCAGTGCGATGCGACGGACGGGCTGGAAGACGGCATCATCAACGATCCGGCTTCCTGTGACTGGCAGCCTTCCAGCCTGCAGTGCGAAGGGGACAAGGACGCCAGCTGCCTCACCTCCGGTCAGGTGGCGGCGCTGGAAAGTGTCTACAACGGCTCCAAGGCATCTGACGACAGCTGGACGATGCACCCGATGCGCAAGGGCGGTGAAGCAGGCTGGGCCTTCTTCGTCGGCACCGATGGCAGCGGCGCGGACCCGACCGGCGGCGGCGGCCTTGCCAATCTGTTCCCGCTGTTCTTCGGCGCGAACAACACCGTCACCCTCGGCAACTATAACGAGGCGAACTACCTCGCCACGCGCAGCAGCGACTTTGCCCGGATGTACGAAGCACAGAGCGCGGACCTCAGCGAATTCTTCGCCAATGGTGGGCGGCTGATGCTGTGGCATGGCGAAAGCGATCCCGGCCCCAGCCCGGTCGGCTCGAACGAATATGCGCAGGCGGTGATGGCGCAGAACCCGGCGGCAGCTGACCAGTTCCGTTATTTCACCCTGACCGGCGTGGGACATTGTGCCGGTGGCCCCGGCGCGGACATGGTCGATTACCTCGCCGCCATGCATGACTGGGTTTCCAGCGGCACGGCGCCCGAGAGACTGATCGGCACCAAGGCGGACGGCTCGCTCACCCGACCGCATTGCGCATGGCCCAATGTTGCCCGCTTTGAAGGCGAAGGCGACGCCAATGATCCCGAAAGCTGGAACTGCACTCCGCGCACCTGATCAGCTTGGCCTGAAACGTCGAAGGGGCGGGCATCCCTGCCGGGAGACCGCCCCTTCTCGCCGTGGTGCGACCCTCAGGCGGCCACGGTTTGGCTGTTGCCAAGCTCTGGCCAGTTCAACGGATACTGGCTGAAATCGATCCGGGACTTTCCGTTGGCGAACTTGTGGCCGAGCGATTGCAGGATCAGGCGGGCACGGCGGCGGCGGGCCTTGGTGCTTACGTTTCGCGCATCTGCAGCGCTCCCAACATGCTCGACTGGCTGCACACAGTGGCGCTCAACATTTCGGCCGAGCGGATGGATGCACCGGTCAACAATGCCAGCCAGATCGGGCTGCTCGTATCCGAACTGCTCACCAATTCGTTGCAGCATGGCTTTACCGAAACCGAGGGCGGCACGATCAATGTTTCCCTCGCCATCGATCCCGCAACGGGCGAGGTCTTGCTGGGTGTGGAGGATGATGGCCGGGGTCTGCCCGAGGGCAGCAAATGGCCGCAGGAAGGCAATCTTGGCGCCCGTATCGTGCGCGATCTTGCCGCACGCCTTGGCGCAAAGCTGATAGTCGACAACGCTGACCCGGGGCTGTCCGTCACGCTGCGGCTTCCCGCTTCGACCCTCAAAGAAGAGGCATAAGCGCAAGGGCCGCGTTTACTTTTCGTTCCGCCCTGCGCATGGTCATGACCAATGGCCGAACCCGCGCAACCGCTGCCCCTTGCCGCACTTCACGCCAGCCATGCCGGCTGCTGGCTGCGCCCCGCCAATGGCGAGACGCGCACGCTGGGAAAGGGCGAGGCGGTGATGGCTGCGGCAGATACGCCGCTGCTGATGGTGAATGCGCCGCTGGTGGCCACGCGACTGGGATATCCCGACCTTTCCGGGCTGGACCTGCTGGAACTGTTCGCCTTCATCCACCCTGCCCGCTTTTGCGTGCCCACGCCCAAGGGGCTGGCTCATGCGCTGGGGCTGGAAGAACCGAAGGATGGCGACGATGTACCGCGCTTCCTGCAACTGGCCGCAGGCGCGCTGTTGCAGATTTGCGAGAGCGCGGACTGGCCCGAACGTGAAGGCGCGTGGAGCGCGCTGCAATCCCACGCCAGGCTCCGTTGGCCCTGGGCAGGCGTGATCGCGCCACATATCGCAAAGCCGGAACGTGCCGAAAAATGGCTCTTCTCGCGTCTGCCCGAATGGGAAGAGCACGGCGAACGTCCGCAGCCAAGGCAGGTGGACTTGCCGGAAGACGCGGTGGAGCAGCAACTTTCGCGACTTACTGGCGAGGCTTCCGAATATCGCGAAGGCCAGCACCATTACGCGCAGGAAGTGGCGCGCATCTTCGCCCCGCGGGACAAGCGCGATGTGCCGCACATGCTGCTGGCGCAGGCTGGAACCGGCGTCGGCAAGACGCTGGGCTATCTCGCGCCGGCATCGCTGTGGGCCAGCGCATCGGGCGGCACTGTCTGGGTTTCCACCTATACCAAGAACCTGCAACGCCAGCTGCGCAGCGAAAGCGCGCGTGTATGGCCGGAGGAACGGCCTGACGGCACCCGCCCGGTGGTGATCCGCAAGGGGCGCGAGAATTACCTGTGCCTGCTCAATCTGGAAGATGCGCTGCAAGGCGGCTTTGGCGGGCGTGCGGCAATCCTCGCGCAGCTGGTGGCGCGATGGGCCGCATACAGCCGTGACGGGGACATGATCGGCGGGGACCTGCCCGGCTGGCTCGGCACGCTGTTCCGCAGCCGCGCGATCAAGTCGCTGACGGACCAGCGCGGCGAATGCGTCTATGCCGGGTGCCCGCATTACCGCAAATGCTTCATCGAACACGCCGCCCGTGCCAGCGCGCAGGCAGACCTTGTCATCGCCAACCATGCGCTGGTGATGGTGAACGCGGCACGCGGGCGCGATCATGCCCAGCGCCCCACCCGCATCATCTTTGACGAGGGGCACCACGTCTTCGAAGCGGCCGATTCCACCTTCTCCGCCGCGCTGACCGGCATGGAAGCGATCGAGCTGAAACGCTGGCTGCTGGGGCCGGAGCGCGGCTCAAAGGGTCGCCGCCGTGGCCTTGCCGCGCGGCTGGCGGATGTTTCCAGCTATGACGAGCAGAGCGCGAAAGCGATCGCTGCTGCCTGCATGGGTGCAGAGGCTCTGCCGGGTGGCGGCTGGCTGCAAAGGCTGGCCGATGGTGAGCCGTCGGGGCCAATCGAGGAACTGCTCGCCGCCGTGCGCGCCACCACCTATGCCCGCGATGAAAGCGGCGGACAGGAAGCGGGCTATGGCATCGAGACAGAGGCCGCCCAGCTTGATGGCAAGCTGGTGGAACTGGCGCAGCAGACCTCCGTGGCCTTGTCCGAAATTCGCCAGCCGCTGATCCGGCTCGGCATCAGGCTGGAAGCCATTGCCGAGGACGCGCCGGACTGGCTCGACGCGCAAGGCCGCGCCCGGCTGGAAGGCGCGCGCCATTCGCTCGGCTGGCGGATTGACATGCTCGGCGCCTGGGAGGCACTGCTCGAACGGCTGGGTGGACCTGCCAGCCCGGACTTCGTGGACTGGCTCGCCGTCGCCCGGTCAGACGCGCGCGAATATGACGTTGGCCTCTATCGCCACTTCCTCGATCCCACCCAGCCCTTCGCCCGCACTGTGCTGAGCGGCACGCATGGCGCGATGCTGACCAGCGCCACGCTGTGTGACCGGAGCGCCGAGGGTGAGGAATGGGATAGCGCCATCGCCCGCTCCGGCGCACTGCATCTCGAAGCCAAGCCGCTGATGACGCAGGCGGAAAGCCCGTTTGATTACGCCAGCAATGCCGAAGTGCTGATCGTCACCGATGTGAAGAAGGGTGATCTTGCCGGCCTTGCCGGGGCCTATGCCCGCATTATCGAGGCTTGCGGAGGCGGCGTGCTGGGGCTGTTCACCGCGATCCGCCGCTTGCGCGCGGTGCATGGCCGCATTGCAGACAGGCTCGCGCGCGCGGGCCTGCCGCTGTTCGCCCAGCATGTCGATCCCATCGATACCGGCACGCTGGTGGATATCTTCCGCGATGATCCGGCCTCCAGCCTGCTCGGCACCGATGCCTTGCGTGACGGGGTGGATGTGCCAGGCGAATCGCTACGCTGCGTGGTGATGGAACAGGTGCCCTGGCCCAAGCCCAGCATCCTCCATCGCGCGCGGCGCGCGGCAGGTGGCGGCGGGGCCTATGATGACCGGATCATCCGCGCACGGCTGGCGCAGGCCTTTGGCCGCCTCATTCGCAGCAAGGATGACAAGGGACACTTCATCGTGCTGTCCGCCGCCTTCCCCTCGCGGCTGCTTTCCGCCTTTCCTCCCGGCACGCCTGTCACCCGCCTGACACTTGAGGAGGCTTTACAACGCGTGAGCGCCAGTGTTTGGGTTCAACGCGAAGACGCGACCATTTCCGGGGAAGATATCAAGCCGTGAAGCTGCTCGGCATCCTGCGCCATGCCAAGTCGGACTGGGACGATTTGTCCCTACGTGATTTCGATCGCGGACTTAATGATCGCGGGCGCAAGGGCGCTAGGCTGATGGGCGATCACATCACCGATCACGGGGTGAAATGGGATGCGATCATCGCCAGCCCGGCCGAACGGGTGAAGCGCACGCTGGAAGCCAGCGGCCTGCCCCAGCCGATCACCTTCGATGCCGAGGCCTATATGGCAGACGCCGATACGCTGGTCCGGCTGGTGCAAACCCATGCGGGCGATGCCGACGCGCTGCTGCTGGCCGCGCACAACCCCGGCTTGCAGGAACTGGCGCTGGCGCTGGTGCCGCCGGAAAAGGAAGACGCGCTGTTTGGCGAGGTGCTGGAAAAGTTTCCCACCTGCGCCTTTGCCGTGTTCGAACTGGATATCGAAAGCTGGGGTGATTTCGGCCCCGGTTGCGCAAGGATGACGCATTTTGCCCGGCCGCGCGATCTTGACCCCGAATTGGGCCCGCAGAAGCTTCGCTAAATAACGCCGGGTTGCCCTCGGGGCGTTTCTGGCCCCGTTCAGGCCGCGTCGAGTGCCGCAGCCAGACGGCGGCGGATGGACTTCAGCTGCTGCAGCGCCTGGGCCTCGACCTCGTCGATTTCCGGCGCTTCCACGGGCTTTGCCGTGATGGGCGCTGCCGGCGCGGCCTTGTCGCCCTTGCCTTCCACCACCTGCCTTGCACCTTTGAGCGTATAGCCCTGAGCATTGATCAGCTGGTCGATCTGCACCACCAGCGCCACGTCCTCCGGCCGATAGAGCCGCCTGCCACCGCTGCGTTTCAGCGGGCGGAGCATGGGAAACTGCTGTTCCCAATAGCGCAATATGTGCTGCTTGATGCCAAGCCCGCTTGCCACTTCCCCTATGGTGCGCATGGCGTCAGCCGCCTTGCCATCATTGAAGGGAAAGGCGGAAGGCTCGCTCATGAAACGGAGGCGATCCGGTCTTTCAGCTTCTGGCTGGCACGGAAGGTCATCACGCGGCGCGGCGTGATCGGCACTTCTACGCCGGTTTTCGGATTGCGACCAATGCGCTCGTTCTTGTCGCGCAAAACAAAGCTGCCGAAGCCGGAGATCTTGACGTTCTGGCCATCTCCCATGGCGTCGCACATCTTGGCGAGAATT
>Ga0181606_10000900_pt1 | contig 25480 bp, 23 predicted proteins | sample 041ome_10_FD_132994 | JGI IMG/M metagenome (GOLD analysis project Ga0181606, IMG submission 132994) | Coastal salt marsh microbial communities from the Groves Creek Marsh, Skidaway Island, Georgia - 041412US metaG (megahit assembly) | ecosystem: Environmental > Aquatic > Marine > Intertidal... | reverse complement strand
TACAAGCTTCAAGAATATGCATATTTATTTTTAAATTTTCTAATATAAAGTCAAGCCTCTGGGTGTTGTTTGCAACAATTCCACCAACTTTTGCTGCAGCATTAATTACAATATCTGGACGAATTTTTGCAATGAACTTAGAAGTTTCATCAAGATTAAATAAATCAACATTTTTTCTACTACCTTCAAATACCTGATATAGATTATCAGCCGATAAATGTTTTACTAAAGAAGAACCAACTAAACCAGTACTTCCAAATATAATAATATTAATTTTTAGATCCTTTTTAATAAAGATTATATCAAAATCGATACGGTAATATACATACTATATGAAGAACAATAAGGTTGACTTAATTAACTTACCCCACTTTCTATTTCAAAATTTTAATGTACATAAAATGTCTACTCTAAAAAAAATTATATTTATAATCTATGGAAAATTAATACAAATTATTTTTAAATATATTAATGGAAAGCTGTTTTGTTACTTAATAAATCTTTTGATTCCAAATTCAACAAAAATTGAATTTAATAATAATTTCTATACAAAGTATATTGATGATAACATCACTATTCATTATCCAAATAAGAGAATCGTTAGAGTCCTCGGTGATGAAACAAAGCTTTTTGAAAAACTTTATGACACATATTGTTTAAATGAAATAAATATTAAAGATGGGGATTTAATATTGGATTGTGGAGCAAATGTTGGGGAACTAAATATCGCTTTTTATAAGAAAGGGATAAAAATTAATTATCTTGGTTTTGAGCCAGACATAACTACATACGATTCGCTAGTTAAAAATAGGGTCAACCTTACCGATGAGTTTGTTAATGTTGCTTTGTCTGATAAAAATGGAGAATCAAAACTATTTTTGGATAGTCAAGGGGGAGACTCTTCTATCATATTTTTTGGAAATGATAATTTTGAATATGTAAAAACTATTACATTAGACAGTTTAGGTTTGGAAAATCCAATTAAACTTTTTAAATTAGAAGCTGAAGGGTATGAACCAGAAGTTTTAATTGGATCCAAAAAAACTCTAAAAAAAATTGAGTATGTCTCTGTAGATTTTGGAGCAGAGAGAGGTATAAATTCAGACAGTACCATAGTAGATGTAAATAAAATTCTAACAAACAACAAATTTGAGCTAATTTCTTTCAGCAGGCACCGAATGGTTGGCCTTTACAAAAACACTTTTATATAAAATGGAGTGGTTAAAAAATTTAGATAAAAATATTATTTTTTTTCTAGATAACTTAAAGCATGAAAGCAATGAATTTAGATATAAGCCAATAATAAACAATCAAATAAAAAGTACTCAAGATTTACAACTAGGCTTTTCCTGCTACGCATTAAAAATAAACATTTTACTTAACAAAGTAGATGAGTTTAAAGATGAATTTATAACTCAATGGGCAACATATCTTAAATCATTTCAACACATAGATAAAGGCGGTTATCCTTTAAATTCATTTATTGATAAAGTATATGTAGAAATTTTACAAACGAACAAAGACTCAACATCAAAAAGTAGCTTAAAATATTTCTCTAATAAATTTCTTGATACGAATTTTAAAAATTATAACGTGAAGTTAAATAATTACATTAGAGCAGAAACTAAACAAACGATATCTACATTGAGTGAATTAGGCGTAATCTTAGACAGAAAGTATCTAGATTTTCCTACTAAAGAAATCGAAATAGATAAATTTCTGAACGATTTAAATTGGAAATACCCTTGGAGTAGCGGTGCACAGTTAGCTGCAATATCTTTGTTTGCTAAAACTCAATTAAGTAATGAAAATTTTTTAGAATCTAAAAAATATATAGAATCTTTTTTAAAAACAATTTTAGACAATAGAACTGGCTTTTATTTCAAATCCTCAAAAGCACTTTCATTTAAAGAAAAAATAAATGGTTCTATGAAAGTTATTACAGCTCTTGATTGGTTAGAAATAGACATACACTCACCAGAAAAAATTATTGATAATTGTCTAGAGGGAGATCCCATAAGCGAGGGTTGTGACATAGTAGATATAGTTTATGTATTGTTTAAGTGCTCGCAGGAAACAGATTATAAAAAAGATCAAATCATTGATTATTTAGTTAAATTATTAGATTTAATTAAATTACATTACAAAGAAAATCAAGGAGGATTTTCTTATTATCAAAATAGTAGTCAAAATTATTATTATGATGTGAAATTTTCTAGTTTTCAAAATCAAGCAGATATCCACGGCACTCTTTTAATGCTTTGGGCTATTGTTATGATATTAAAAGTATCAAACAATGAAATTTTTCAATGCAGGATATTAAAACCTTAATTTTTTTTGAAAATTGCTTTTATACTTAAGTAAATATATTGTAATGGTTTTTCTAATTTCAATATTCTAAGTGATAATATATTTTGCAAAAAAGTAACAATTACTTTGATCTTTAAATTAAAAATAATATGATAAAAACCTAAATTTAATTTTCTAAATTCGTTTTGATAAATTTGCGAACTATCGAAAGTTAAGTTCTGTACTTGCCAAGGCTTCCCTTTTCCATTGTAGTGTAAAAAATTGATTGTTTCGTGAATGAATTGTGGGTCATAACGGTCTTTATTATATATTGCGAATGCAAAGTTATTTATTTTTTCTAATTCGAAATATTTTCCATCATAATATTTATTCAATATATCTTGATCCCAATATAAAATTTTGTCATAGTATTTTGTCATTATATCTAAGAGTTTTTCTTCAACATTTTTCTTTTGCCATTCTTGAAAATTAATAACTAATACTCCAGCATTAAAATATTTATTATTTTCCATATCTAGCTCTATGAACCGGTCACTATCCACAGAAGAATTATTTTTGTAAACCATTTCTGTGACAGCAGATAATCCCAAAGATTCAACTTGCATATTTTTTATAGTTGATTCCATGCTTTCTATGGGGTCATTCAAGCATAAAATATCTGCATCTAGATAAATTATATATTCTAAATTTTGAGGTAAATATTTAGACAAGTAAAGTCTATAGTAGGTTGCTTTTGAAACATGAGCTCCATTTAGATTGGGAAAATCATCACTTACTTCAATTTTATATTTTTTTATTTCACCCCCATTATTTTGTTTAATGGTTTGAAGATTTAATGAATCTGGTTCTTCATGGATAATATAAATATTTATATCTTTTGAACAATTTTCAATTAAAGAATTTATCGAGGTTAAAACTTGCTGATTGTAATTTTTGTCTAGACAGTATACGAAATTCAACATTATTACATTATAATTCGTTTACACGATAGAAAAGAAAATAGGTATGACCTTTAAACTAAAAAATAGAAATTTTGTAAAAAGCAGCAATTTTGCTTTGAATTCTGATGTTGTTTACTCAGAAGTAATAAGTAATTCAGAAATTGAAAAATTAAGTAATTTAGACATTTATGTGATGGACAAAAATAAATTTTACACTTTTTATAAACTTAAACAATTCAAAGTAAAATCTGGTGATGTAATTTTTTGTAATTCATTAATGTTGGAATGCTTGTTTTATGATTTAAAAAAATTAAAGAATATCTCTAATTTGATAGTAATTTCTTCTCAATCAGATAGATTGATTGACAAAAAAATACTTAAAAAAAAACCAAAATGTGTTGAGTTTGTGTATTCCATTAATATTGATTATGTAAATAAAAATACAAAACCTTTGCCAATAGGCTTAGCAAATAATTACTCACCGAAAAATCTTTTATCAGACCAGATAGGAGAAAAGTGCGATAGGAGTTTTACAAAAGACTTTAAACTTTATTTAAACTTTAATGAAAATACAAATTTTAGACATAGAGGAAAACTTAAACCATTCTTTGAAGAATTTGAATGGACGATTGTAAGAAAAAACCAAATTTCATTGGGTGACTACAAAAATGATTTACAAAAATATCAATTTATTTTATGTCCATGGGGAAATGGAATTGACACACACAGAATTTGGGAAGCACTATATTTAGGATCGATCCCTGTAGTTATGGAACACAAAACATTTAGTAATTTAATCAATCTTCCAATTATATTTGTAAAAAATTATAGAGAAATTAGCTATGATTTTTTGAAAAAAAAACTGATTGAAGTAAAGAATAATTACAAAGATGATGATTTTTTAAATGTAGATTACTGGGTAGAAAGTATTAAATCTCAATCTATTCATAAAAAAAGAAACTTACCATTAACCGAATCTACCGTAGTATCCAGTTTTTTTTACTACAAATTATTTAGCTTTAAGAGAAAAATTAATTCAATAATAAAAAGAAAATTAAAACTTTTACTTTTTAGATATACTCAATTAAAGAGATTGTTTTATAAAATTTAGAACTAGATGGAGATTAAAAATAATTTGAAATCTAAGCATATAATAAGTAATAGATACACTTCAACAAGAACTTTACCCAAAAACTACTCAGAGAAAGATAACAACATTTTTAAAAATGAATTATCTAGGACAATTAATAAAACATACTACTTAAACAAGAAAAAAATTACTCTATTTAATTCATACTTATTCTTTTATAAATTTCTACCATTAAAGTCAAAATTTTACAGAATGCAAGGATCTTATTTGTCAATGATTAAGAATTCCATAAAAAATATAATTAATTATTCACAAAAAGAAATTCAAACAGAGTACATAGATTCTGCATCGTGGGTAGTTGATGATAAAAGTCATAATTATTTTCATTGGATGACCGATGTGCTGGGAAGAGTGTTTATATTAGATAATAAAATTCAACAATACCCAATATTATTGCCATCAGAGCTGAGGAATTCAAAATTTATTTTAGAGACTTTAGAAATTTTAGAAATTCCTTACAAATTGTTTGAAAGAGAAAAAAAATATTTAATTAAAAACTTAGTTTTACCCTCTAGAACAGCTGAGGTAGGAAATTATAATAAAAACTTTATTCATGATATTAGCAATCAGTTGGTAAAAAGTAGATTGGGAAACCCTAGAAATGAAAATATAAAAAAAATATGGCTAAGCAGAGAAAATGAATCTAGGAGGAGGATAAAAAATGAGACTGAAGTAAAAGATTTCCTCTTAAGTAAAGGTTATAAATGTGTATATCCAGATAAATTAAAACTTTCAGAGCAAATTGATTTATTTAAAAATGTAGAAAAAGTTGTTTCAATTCATGGTGCAGCTTTAACTAATATAATGTTTATGAACAAAAATTCCAAGGTTTTAGAAATTAGAAACAATAGAGATCTGAAGAATAATTCTTTTTTTTCTTTAGCTTCAGAATTTGAAATAGAATATTTTTATTTTTTAGCTGAATCATTATCAAATAACGTGCACGATGATTTGACTGTAGACATAAAAGAATTTAGCAAAACACTTAAATTATTTGAAAATCCACTTGAAATAAAATGAGTAAAATTATTGTTGACGTTTACGGTGGGGTAGGTAATCAAATATTCCAATATTTGTTTGCTAAAGAATTAAAGCTTAAAGGACATGATGTATTCATATCAAATTACTACAACACTGTTGATGATAACAAAAGTGTTTTTTTACGAAAAACCATACTACACCCATCAACTTTCGGTTTTAAAGAAATAGGAAAATTTTTAAAATTGTTATTTAGAATATTAGATTCAAGAATAATAAGAAAATTAGACAAAAAAAAGAAATTAGTATTTCTAATGAAAAATTTTTTTTCTTGGCAAAATGAAAGTACGTTTAATGAAACTCAATTTAAATCTGTAAATCGTATTACAGGTCATTGGCAATATTTTGAAAATGTTGTTCAGCATAAACAATATATAATTGATTCTATGAAACATAACATTAATGAATTCAAGCCAAGTAAATTATATCCAAAAAACAAAGTTGCTATTCATGTACGAAGAGGTGATTATTTAAATCTTAATCTAAATTTAAAAGACTCATATTATGAACAATCAATTATTGCTCTAAAGTCTATTATAAAAAACCCAGAGTTTGAAGTATTCTCCGATGATATAAATTGGGTTAAAAAAAATAATATTTTTGGTGAGGCCGTAAAATTTCACGATTACGTAGATGGTGAAAGTAGTAATTTGAAAGATATTAATAATTTGTTTAAATTTAGAAATTTTATAATTAGTAACAGCACATTTTCACTCATACCAGCAATTGTTAACTCTACTTATAATGGATATGTTGTTTATCCAAAAAACTGGAAGGATGATGACATAGGAAAAATAAATAATGATAACTGGATAGGTTTTTAATATGAACAACCCCAAAGTGAGTGTAATAATTCCAAGTTATAACAGGATATCTTATTTAAAAAATGCTTTAGATAGTGTTTACAAACAAACTTACTCAAATTACGAAATAATTGTACTTAACGATGATTCGACTCAACCAGAGTATAAAAGTTTTAAATTTCCAACCAATGTTAAAATTATACATATAAATAGAGATGAAACACCCGATTGGGGAGGTTCACGACAACCTTTAAGAAATATTGGTTCAAGTTACTCAACTGGAGAATACCTTGCATTCCTGGACGATGATGATATTTGGATGCCAAATAAACTTGAAATACAAATAAAAAGTATGCTTCTGAAAAATTACAAATTTTCTTCCACTGAGGGATACTTTGGTGAAGGAGTATTTAATAGTAGTACAAGTTATCAGAAATATAACAGCGAAAGATTTATAAAAACCTTAAAAAGTAAATATAGGTGGTCAAGATACCTTAAAAACAACAAATTTCCTGAGATTTGGGACTATAATTTTTTGAAAATTCACAACTGTATTATCTTGTCGAGTGTAGTAGTTGAGAAAAAACTATATGACAGAATAGGCGGAATGAGGGGACTACCAAAAGCAGCTGATTACGATTGCTGGTTAAGTATATTGAAACTTGAAAATCTTTTATATATAAACGAGCCTTTATTTTATTATGATTCTGGGCATGGAGATGGAAAACTGTACAGCTAAATCCATTAAATATCTATATTTTTCTTAAGCAAACTTTTTTTCTATTTTATCAAAATAATGGAATGAAGCAGTAGTAAATAAAAGGTATAAAATTAGATTTAATCTTGAGTAGCCATATACACGCAATACAATAAAGGTTGTTGAGATAGAAATCAAATTTATTAAAAAGTAAAAACTAATCCTAAAATAATGTTCCAAGAATATTTCAACAAATGGATTTAATAATTGTTTAACAATAAAACTAGTAAATGTAGCAATTAAAGATATTATGATATACAAATTATCAATTAGCAAGGTACTTTCAGTAAAGATATTAACGTCCTTAATAAACTGCTCAATATCAATATCAGAACTTAAAGTTAACAAGGCATAGTTCATAGTTAGAAAAGCTATAAATTTACAAAATTTAATTATTATGTACACGGTAGTAATATAGTCGATAAGCTGAAATTTAAAAAATTATTCATATACTTTATCAATAATCGAATTAATCAAGCTCTCATTTAATTTTGAGCTTTCCGTGGCAGTAATTACTTTATCAAAATGATAATTCTTTGATAGTTCTTCAGAATTATTTATGTTTTTTTGGTCATTAAGTACTAAATAAATTATTTTCTGATTATCTTTTTTTAATGAATTTATCTTTCTTAAATTTGATAAATTAGAAAAAATTATAAATTCTGCATTTTTATATGTTCTTGTAATAAATTCTTTTTTCGAAAAATTAGATAACTCTGTTAAGTTAGAATTCAAATCATTTATAACATCCGGCCAAAAATAAATAAGCCCTGGGTCGTTATGTATAGTTATTCCAAAAATTTTATGAGTTTTGCTTAAAAGTAGATTGAGCTTATTTTGATAAATCAGCATCGTCAGAATTGCTTGATCTTGCCTATGATTTTCTCTTGAACTCTCCTTAGGAGCAATAATTTCTTGATCTAAGCTATAATTAACCCATTCTTTTATGAGACTGTTAAACTTTTCTTTTTTTGGATTTATCCCCACCATACCACTCGCAAAATTTTTTTTGTTCAAGTATTTTTCCTCAAGCCCAAATTTTGTTCTAGAACTGATATGAGTCCAATCTATAATTTTTCCTACACTTGAAGCTATATATATCCCCTTATTGTTAAGTATTAACCTTACAAGAGATAATTTCTTTGTAATCTTACATCCAGCATCAAGCCACAATGTATTGATTTTATACGCATCTAGGCTTTCTTTTATTATGATAGATTTCCAAGAGTAAGAGCCAATCTTAGAGTCAGAATCTTTTTTTGAGACAAAAGATGGATATTTATCGAAATTAAAAAGTTTATATTCAACATTATTGTAATGATCCTTAATATAGTTAACTTGTGATCTTGAAAGTCCAAGATCGTAAAAAACTAATACTGCATCTTTTTCATATGTATTCAGAGATTGCATTAAATTACACACACTATCAAAATGAGACTCATCAGCAGCCGTAACAATACATAGTTTTTGAGTATGTTTTTGAAAAAAAGAAATAGTAAAATAATAAAATATTATGATTAAGTCATTGATCACTTCAGGGAGCGATCTTAATATAAAAACTTTAAACGATTTATATCTGCTGGAGTTATTTAGTATCTTCATAATCTTTTATGTGTAGATAAGTAAATTTTACAATTATTGCTGACAATAAAAACACAATTAGGGTTGTTAATAAAATTTTATAAAACTCTATAGTATCTATTTTTGTAAAAAGTGTTTGAAGATCACTATTGTAAACTTCAGCTGAAATAACTCCAAGTTTTTCATTTAAATTCGGAATAGACATAAATTGCAAAGCAACTGAAAAAATAATTAGACCCAGTAGACTTTGCGCTCCTATCTTTAGATATGCTTCCATAGAGGCTAAAGATTTAATAAATCCTATTAAATAATCAGGTTGGGAAAATTTTACAGTTCTTCCGAAACTATTAACAATAGAAACCAATGAAAGCTGGGTGCCAAGGGTTGTTTCAAAAAATAGTACAGAAAAGCAACTAAAAACTGACATATATTTGAGATACTGTTTCTCTAGAAAGGAAACATTGTTATTTATAAGTATATATAATATTGAAATGGCGCATAGGTTAAACGTGTATCTATACCCATATGAAGAACCAGTAGACCTCCAAAGAAGTACAAGTGAAAAAATTTGAGAAAAGCAAAAAAGATAAATAATATTTATTATTTTAGATTCTAAAAATTTTGACTTAAATAACAAATTTTTTATACCTAGGTAAAATCCAAAAAATACAATGGGTGAAAACCAAAATATACCAAACTCAAAAGAAAATAAAAAAACAAATAAATTTTTAATGTTCAAAACGATAAATCTAAAAATACTATTTTCCATCTCAAAAAAGCCCTGGAGAGAACCGGATGTATTGTATGTAAATTCAGGATTAAAAGTAACAATTCCATAAATTAAATAACTATGAAATGCAAAAATACAAATTGATAAAAAACTTGAAAGTAGAAAGTATCTATTTCTCAAATACTGTTTTGTGTCAACAGACAAGAGTTTTAGTGTCAGAAACGGAATAAAAAGAACATAAATGTTTACCCACCTTGTAAGGATAGAAAGTAGCACCAAAATAGGAATTATGAATGCATGGTTTGAACTTTTGGAATCACGATATTTAATTGTAAAGTATATAACTAGAGAAATTGAAAATATCTCATATACATGAGTCATGCTGTATCTCTCAAATACAAAATACCCAACACCGCTTCCAAGGATATATAGCTGTATTAAGTAAGGATGCACTTTGTTGCCAAGTAATGAATTAATCTTATTGAAGATTAAAAAAGTAAAAGTTAAATAAAATAAAGAACTAAGAGAGTAAAAAATAACAATAAAGTTATACATTAAATTGTTGGGAAAAGCTTTGTTAAACATATTCCCCAAATATACAAATGGTGCAGAAAGTAATCCGCTTCCAAAAAAACCTGACGGTGCCGACTTTCCATTATAAAAAAATCTAGATTCTTCATTTCCAGCTAATTGATTAGAGTAATCAAAATCTTTATCAATAGCTAAAGTTTCTGCATGTGCGTAGTAGTCATAGTCATCTTTACAGCAGTAAAAATCGGATTCGAGTCTGTAGTCGGTTTTTATAAATATTAAAGCAACTATAAAGATTAAGAAAATTTTAACTAAAGACTTATTCATAGTTTATAAAATAATTTTCATATACTTTTCTTTCATAAGCTTGTGAGTAATAAAATGAAAAGGTAGAAAGTAAAAACATAATTATAGTTAAGAAAAGCCAACTAGCTTTTGGTCTTTCAATAAACTGAAGAGTTATAAGGATTAAATTCACTCCACTGTAAATAGAACTTGCTAAAAAAGCAAGAGTGATTACATCAAGTAAAGCAGAAATTTGTAAGTTTGAATATTTAAATTTATAAACAATTTTCTTGACGAAAGATTTAATCGTAAAATAAATTAGCTTTAAAAACATTATAGATGGCCTAAGTTTGCTTTCTTCATCTCTGTATTTAACAGTATTTTTTAGCTGAAAGATTTTTATATCTTCAGAATAAATTTTCTTGTTCATGAATACATTAACATAGAACGGATAACCGTATCTCTTAAAAATTTTAGGAAGATTAAAATTATCTATACTTCTTTTTGAAAAAAGAAATAAACCATTTAATGGATCGTTTATTTTCCAATTTCCAGTTGATATTTTAATTAGTAAGGAAGCAAGAGAGTTTCCAATATATCTTACCAGTGGAATTTCACCCTCAATCCCATTTTTCCAAAAACGGTCGCACTTAATAAAATCAACTTTATTCTTGGTCATTGAAATCATCTTATTTATATCATCAATTTTAAACTGCCCATCCCCATCTACCTTTATAAGATATTCGTGATCTGTTGTCAGAAAATATTGCAACCCTATTTCCAGAGATTTACCTGCACCAAGATTTTTTTCATTATTTAAAATAGTGAGATTACTTAATTTAGAATTATTTAATATATTTAAAGTATTATCGCTACTGAAATCATTGATTACTACAATTTCATCAAAAATATGCTCAATACTATCAAGTAGAGCGTTTAAATATTTTTCTTCATTATAGGCGAGAACTAAACAGCAAATCATAAATACAATGGTAATTTTGAATTTTGTTATTGTCTTTAATTTCTTAAAAATTTTAGCTATGAAATGTTGAATAAATATAAATATAAATAATTTAAACATTTTTTATAATATACTTTTAGAATCGACAGAAACAAACTTTGAAAGTAAGCATCGGCCATAATTTTATAAATGGACCCTGGGGAGGGGGGAACAGCTTTGCTATTCAGCTAAAAGAATATTTAGAATATCAAAATGTACAGGTAACAAATAATCTTAAAGACTCTGATATAGATATTATTTTACTTACGGAACCTAGAGGTTCAACTAGATCATCAGCATTTTCTCACCATAAAGTGAAAAAATATATAAAAAATCACAAAGACACGATTGTAATCCATCGAATTAATGAATGTGATGAGAGAAAAAATACAAGAGGGTTAAACAAATTTTTAATAAATGTCTCAAAAGTTGCTGACCACACAGTGTTTATTAGTAATTGGTTGCAAGATTTATACATTCAACAGGGTTTTCAAAAAAAATCATTTTCTGTAATTAGAAATGGAGGAAATCCTGAGATATTTAGTTATTCCAAATCATTGCCAAATAATAAAATTAAAAAGATTATTACACACCACTGGGGAACAGATGTAATGAAAGGTGCAAACATTTATAAAAAAATAGATGAATTAATGGGAACTAGTTTCTATAAAGATAAATTTGAATTTATATATGTTGGAAATGTACCAAATGAATTAAAATTCAAAAATACAAAAATTATTGAACCTAAGTTTGGCACTGAGTTGGCAACAATTTTAAAAAGTTGTGATTTGTATATTACAGGTTCTTTAAATGAGCCTGCCGGCATGCACCATATAGAAAGTTCATTATGTGGATTACCGATTCTTTATGTCGAAAGTGGGGGGATCCCTGAATATTGTTCAGAATTTGGCGTACCTTACAATTACAACAATTTAGAGGAAAAAATAAAAGAAATAGTTACTAAAAGCGAAGAGTTGCACAAAAAGCTTGAATATTACCCATATACTGGTGAAAAAATGTGTAAACAGTACTTTGATCTTTTTCAAAATCTATTAACTAATAAATCAGAAATTTTGAAATCTCGTAAAATAGCTAAATATCAATATCTCAAAAGAGAGTATAGGATATTCAATAAAAATTTTTACATTTGATAAAAGAAAATGAAATAATATATTATATATTTTTACTTTTCTAGGAAACTTTATATTTAAGTTTTATAAATATTTTTTTTAAATATCCAAATATCAATTTTCTAAATACAATCCTAGTCTTATAAGAAGTAGAAATTTGTATTTTTTTTATTTGCTTACTAAATATTCCCTTTAGGGCAATCACACCAAGTGTATGCTGTATTATTTTATTTTGATCAGCAGTTGTTTTAAAGGCAGAATTTTCAATGAGTTTTAAAAGTGCAAAAAAGTAACAATATGAAATATTAGCTTTTTTAGCATTCAAAGTCATTGAATCATCTCCGGCCCATGAATTAGAAAGACTATTATTAATTAAGTAAGTTCCGTTGCCTAGAAAAGAAGAATAATAAGACATATAAAAATCAAATCCAAATAATTTTTCTGTACAGTCAAGGTGCTCTAAAGAAGAGTAAAAACTATTTTTGAATACATCACTTTTCATTAAACTTGCAGTTGGGGTTACTGGTAAAATACTATCTAATCCTAAAAAGGAATTAATAACTCGATATTGACTTATTAACCCTTCATCAAAATTGTAATAATCATTAACGACGCTCTTTTTTTTACTGAAATCTTTGTGTATTGTTATATTTGAAATAACACAGTCAACATTTTGATCTTTAATAATTCTTATTTTTTCCTCAATAAATTTTCTTTCTAGCCAATCATCATCACATATGAACTTACTAAATTCAGATTCTATGTCGTCAATTGCAAATATCCAATTATCTATTGGGCGAAGTGAATTAGAATTTTTTTTGTAGACAAGTTCAAAATTATTTTTTGTGACTTTAAAGGCATTTATTATTTTTTCAGTTTTTTGATTTTCTGAACTGTCTACAACGATACATTTAATAAAACCAGTGAATGATTGATTATGAATAGATTCAACGCATCTAAGCACAAGTTTGGGCCTATTTACTGTTGGAATAATTATTGTTACAGAATTCTCAATCATTTTATCAAAAATAATATTTCTTTAAATTTGTATTTACTCACTCTCTAATACTTTGAGTAAATTTTCAGAATATTCAGAATTTTCAATAGTTTTCATATAGTTTAATAAATCTTTCATTTCAATCCATCCATTCCTGTAAGCTATTTCATGAGGCGAGCAAACCAATAACCCTTGCCTTTTTTGAATAGTTCTTACAAACTGTGAGCAGCTTAAAAAATCATCTGAAGAACCCATATCAAACCAAGCCGTACCACGTCCAATAGAATTATGATTTATTTTTTCTAAACCGTAGCCTTTTATAATATCAAGAATTTCATACTCACCTCTTTTTGATTTTGAAATATTTGCAAAATGGTTATTGAAAGTGTCATCAAATATATATATTCCAATAACTGCTTTGTTTGATATGAACTTTTTAGGTTTTTCAGTTAGTGATAAAATATTATTATTTTGAACTTCTACAACACCAAAGTTTTCTGGATTATTAACGTTTTGACTAAAAATTGAACAATATTTACTTTTATTAAATATTTCTTCAAATCTTGTGAAGAATTTTTCACCAAATATGAAGTTATCCCCAAGAACAACTAAAAATTTATCAAAATTCTGAACTTCTAATGCTCTAGATATAGCATCGGGTATTCCATTTGGAGATTCTTGTTCAGAATATAAAATATTCATACCTAATTCAGATCCATCTCCTAAAAGTTTTTTAAAAATTTGAGTTTCACCTGTATTGCAAACTATAACTACATCCTTAATGCCGGATAGGAGGAATATTGAAAGTGAGTAATAAATCATTGGCTTGTCGTACATTGGCATTAAATGTTTATTCAAATATTTTGTATTTGGATAGAGCCTTGTACCCTTTCCTCCTGCCAACAGGACTCCACCTGACTTCATTTGCTTTTTTCCAAACCTTTCCTTTTACTTCTGTTACTTTCAGAAACTTTTATATAATCTTCAAACCACCAAGATTTATTTTTAACATACCACTTGACTATTTTTTCTAGCTCTACATCAAAATTTGCAGTTGGTTTCCAGCCCGTAGCAGTTAGTTTTGAAAAATCAGTTGCATATCTAAAATCATGACCAGGTCGATCATCTACAAATGTTAATCTATTTTCATTTAGATTAAGTATATTTAAAATTTTGTATGATAATTCAAGATTGTTCAAATAAAAACCTGAACCAATATTAAAAACATCACTGGTAGTTTTATTGTTTATAATTTGCAATATTGCTCGAGATGTATCTTGAGCATGAAGCCAGTGTCTAACATTTTTACCATCACCATAAACTTCAATATTTTTTCCGTTGACTAGATTAGCAACACTAAAGGGAATCATCTTTTCTGGTTGTTGGTAAATGCCATAATTGTTCCCAGGTCGAAGTTGAACTATATTTAGTCCATAAGTCGTTGAAAATGCATTACAGAAATGCTCTGCAGCTGCTTTTGATGCTGAGTAAGGCGATGATGGTTTCAAAATATCTTTCTCAAGAAAATTTCCATTTTCTATACTTCCATAAACCTCGTCGGTAGATAAGTGTATTACTTGTGAAACATCCTTGAGTTGAGCAAATTTTAAAAGTGCTACAAGGCCATAAACATTGGAGTTTACAAATTTTTCAGGATTATAAATAGAATTGTCAACATGTGTTTCAGCAGCAAAATTTATAATAACATCTATACCTTCAATTCCTAATAATCCAATATCTTCTATTTTGTTGTTATAAAATAAATAATCAGTTTCTTTTTGATCAAAAAATTCTTTATTTTTAATTGAACAGCTAGATTCTAAAGAATCTATGCATACTAAATCAAAATCATTTTTGAAATTATCTACAATGTAATTTAAAAAGTTAAAACCTATAAAACCAAATGAACCAGTTATTAATAATCTCATATAAACAATAATAATACTGTGTAAAGTTGATTTATTAAAAGTAATTAAAGGAATAAAACCTAGAGCAATTTTTACATTACTTATTATTATTAAAGCACTAATGGAAATTCAAAGCATCGATATAATTTCATCCAATAATATTGCTAGGAGGTGCAATGTTGTTTTTTCTGAATACATTTCTAAGAAAGATTTTAACAAGCTAAATCTAAGTGATATCAATGTATATGATTCAGGAGATAACTTTGTATTGTATAAAACCATAAAATTTGAACTTAGAGAAAATGATATTATTTTTACGACACACTTTTTTTTAAAAGACCTGATATCAAAATTAAGCAAAGTTAATAAACTAAAAAATATAAAACTAGTAACTCATTGGTCGGATGAACCTATTGATAAAAAGTTATTCGAGTTAAAGCCTTCCTGTATTTCTGAGTGGTATGGGATTAATGTAAACCATGACCATCCAAATCTAATTCCAATTCCACTCGGGATAGCTGGTGATTTTTCAACTAAAAACTTACTAGCAAATGATTTTATAAATTTTGAGAAGAGATCTTCAAAAGAAAATTTGCTTTATGTCAATTTTCAAAAAAATACTAATAACAATGAAAGGACTAACATCGCTCAAATTTTTGACGACAAGAAGTGGGCACTTTTGAAAGAACCTAATTTATCACTAAATGAATATAAAGATGATTTAAGTAAATCTACTTTTGTTTTATGTCCACATGGAAACGGGTTTGATACACACAGACTTTGGGAAACATTATATGCAGGATCAATTCCGATAGTAAAGAAACACCTAACATTTAAAACTCTTGAGAATCTACCTGTTTTATTTGTTGATGATTTTAATGAATTAGATTACGAATTACTGATTCAAGCAAATAATAAAATTAAACAAAAGTCTTATGATTATAGCAAATTGAAATTAGATTATTGGGTATCAATATTTAACTCAAAAAAAATTTCATCAGATAACTCGCAGTTTTTTTGTTTTAAAAAATTTGAAGAATTTCAATCGAAAATAAAATATAAATTAAAAAAATATTTTTATAGATATAAAAAAAGAATTGAATTTAGAATCAATCAGTTAAAAAAATTATATATTAACTTGCAGATTCATGATTGAAAAAATTAAATCAATTTGTGGTTCAGTTCCACCTGAATTTATTAAAGTCGACCCTACGGATTCAAGCTATATATTCGTAGCAGATCCAAATTACACACCTCTAAACCTCTATGATTTCTTTGGTCGCGCAGCAACAGTGAATTCATTTACAGAGTGTTATTACTATGTCGAGTTAGGTTTCGAACCTGTAAAGTTTACAATTTTTGATTTGTTATTTCGAAGTTTTTTAGGTCTATTTATTATTGGTACTTTATATATTGTTAAAAAGAAATCTGTTGTTTCACAAATTTTTTCAAATACGAAAAATATAGAAATAAAAAACATTGCTTCAAATTTTCAACAACGTGTTATTACTAATGGTAACTCAAAGATTATTTTTATAACCTTTTTTATGATTCAGATGGTGTATTTATTTGAATATGTCAAAAATAAATCTCAAAAAATTCCACAGTTTATCGATGAGTACTTAGCTATAACTTCCGGTGTGAATTTTTATACGACTTTAGATTTTAATGCTGGAGATTTTCTCGGCGGAAACTACAGTGTTGAATTAACTTCCGGACCTATATCTTCTGTAGGTGCTGTAATTGGTTGGTTGTTATCTGAGAATTTATATATTACTAGAGTTTCTAATTATTTTTGGAATTACTTTTTGATAGTAATGTTTCTATACATTCTAAACAAAAATTTTTCTTTTAATACAAAATACCTTCAATCACTAACCTTATTTTCTTTAATACTAATTCCATGGTGGCAAGGTTCTTTATATTCGATTGGCGAGATACCTTCCATGATTATATTTTTAACAGCTATCTTTATGTTTTCTAAAAACAGAAAATCTGCTTTAATCTTATTCTGTATCTCAATTTTTTATGGAAAGATTTTAAACCTAGTTTTATTCGCAGGTTTTTATCTTTGCATAATAGTTAGAGAAAAAAAGATAAAGAATATATTATCTGATTTCACAATTTTTTTGTCAGCTTATACACCATGGCTTTTGTTGGTGTATTTCAAATACGATAAAGGGGGTGTTGTAGACTACATTAATAATCAAATTATTTTTATTTTTAATCATCAAAGCTCAGGAATTGAAGATAATAGAGGGAGCTTTTTTGAAAATTTTATACTAAACCTCGATTCTTCTGAATATTCAAATTGGAATACGTATGACAAAATTAGACTGATATTAATACCTATTCTATTCATAGTTCTACTTTTAAAAAATAAAAAAAATATAGATGAGTTTTTTGGTTTCATTACTATTCCTGTTGTCTCTTCTATTAGTTTTGTTTATGTTTGGTTTTGGGTATTTAATTCAACTAAATGGATGAGACACACCCAGCACTATATGGTTATTATTATCCTCATATCGATGTGTTTATTAAGCACAAATTTATTGAATGATAAAATTGATATCGTGTTACTTTTATTTCTTTTAGCTATGTTTATAGAGAACAACAAAAATCTAATTTACATCTTTTTTGCTTTAAGCTTATTTTTTATTTATTTTGGCAAGCTTCAAATCTCTAAATGGCTATTAATTATTTTCTTAATAATAGATATTTTTGTACCATATTCTTATATGGAATGGTTCAATTTTGAGAAAGAAGTAATTCCAGGTTGTGAGTTAGTTCTTGATTCTGATGATTGCCGAAGTTCATATTTAAATTATTAATTTAGCAATTAGAGAATTCTTCCTCCAAACCTCCAGAAATGAAGTCTTACAATACTTGTTTTGGTAGAATACGTTTCAGTATAAAGAAGGATTGCTGTGATATGGAGTCTTGTCTTACTGTTAAAATTTGTTATTTTTTACTATAAAAAAGAATAAATAAAAGTTAAATCTTTTATACAAATGAAATTATATATTTTTTATCAGTTTTGTATGTTGGCATATCCAAAGGATGTGGAAGTTCCCTAACCTTATATTTACTACTTAAACCTCTTACAAAAGTCAATTCGAGAACTCTTGGTGTTTGATCAGGATTAAAACCCCCACTTATATTTACATGAGTATGAGATAGAGCAAGGCTAAATTTATTAATAAAACTTTTTAATATTTTATAATTATTTTTTTCTAAATCATGGAATTCAATAATTAAAGATATAAATCTATTTTGATATTTTACTATTGAATCTAATAAAGAGTACTCGTCTCCCTCGATATCTATTTTAAGAAAAATTTTTTTTTGGATTTCTTGATGTTCTATTATTTCTTTGAATTTAATAAATTTTGGTTCGTATCCATTTTTTTTAACAAAATAATCAAAATCTATATGTTTTTTATCTTCATAAACAAATAATTCATAATGCTTTTTTGCTTTTCTAAGATTCAAATTATTAAAAAATGAAAAGAATCTTAAAGGAAGAATTAACCACCAGATTGTTTTAAACAAATAAGTAAAACTCAAATTTTTTAAAGTATTCTTAATACGATTTTTTGCCTTTGCATAAAAGAACCTCAAGCCAACAGAACCATCGAATGCAACAATTTCGCATTTATTATGTTTGAAAAAATCTTTTTCAAAAGACCAATCATAAGATATACCAATTGATATCAAAATATCAGATTCTTTCACTATGCTTTTGTCAACTAAGTAACCACCATCGTATTCATTTCCCAGTCTAGTTAAATTCTTATTTTCATAGGGACGAAGAAATTTAGGTAAATTTACTTTTTCGTTCATATTTTTAAGTTTACAAGAGTACAATTTTTTACCTAATTAGGTAAAAAGTAGCTTTATTTGAAGATTATTAATTAACTAAAATGCAAGGGATTATTTTAATAAATTAAAAAAGTGATTTTCTGAAAAACCCTTGTGGGCGCTACAGGATTTGAACCTGTGACTTCTTCCTTGTAAGGGAAGCGCTCTGCCGGACTGAGCTAAGCGCCCTGAATGTAAATTGTATTAGTCTTTAAAAATAATATAAGAAAAATATGAATCTTTTGTCACGTTTTTATTCCGAACACACTCTAGATTTACCCAACATTGGTCACCATTCTCTGGCAAGACTCCAAACCCATTTTCATTCTCTATATATTGAATTTTCTGAGATCTTATTTTTACTAGCGAAATATCTTTATAACTATCTGCAAATGCAATATAGTTATTTGTTTGAGGTATCAGTGCTACAACTAAAAGATAAAAAACCATTAGTAATTTGTGATACTTAATTATTACAGAAGGGACTTTTTCACTGTTAAAAATATTACTTACTACAAATACAGATGATAAAAATAATCCTACTCCCATACGAATTCCGGGAGCAGTAATTAGCCAAATTGATATTGAAATTAAACAATAAATTAATTGAGTAACTAAATAACGATTCTTCTGTTCTTTAAATATAAATTGATTCAAGATCAGTAGAATCAAAATAACTGAGAATGTAATTATAAAATTCTTAAATACAATAAGATTTACTTCTTTCGAGGTCCAATCATTAAACCATGATTGATAGTTTTTAGTTGTTAGCGCAATGTGAAAGTTAGATAAACCCGCACTTTCTGCACTTGCGCTTGAATAACCACTAACGGAAGACCAAGGAAGAGTTTTCACACACAGCTGTTTTATAGGATATAAAAAGCAGCCAGAAGTTAGTAGGTTTTTTATCAAGAAGAGAATGCCAAGAAAGGATAATATGAATTCATTTTTAAAGATAATTTTAATAGTTTCTTTCATACTAAATTTATAAATACAAATCAAGACAAACGATACCAGAGCTATAGCTCCAAGAATTCTTAGTTGTGTGGCAAATAATGTGAAAATAAATAAAAGCCTTATTTCTGATTTGCTTATACTAATTTTGTCTTTGCTTAAGAAACAATAAAGCATAAATGTAGATGATAAAAAGATTACTGCAAAAGGTGTGTCTTGCTTGGTAATGGACTCAACTTCAATGAATCCATTTTTTCCACCATTGAATCCAAAATTATCTAGAAAACCGTATATTAAAAGTGAAATTGAGAATTTATAATATTTTGAAGTTAACAGCTTCAAAATTAGCTGACAAAAAAACACTATGAATATGATATTGGTGAAATGCAAAAGGATAAAGTTATAAGTATCATTTTTATCAACCAACCAAAAATTTACATTTATATGCTCAATAATTGATGAATAGCCATAACGCATATGATTATTAGCCAGGCCAAGAACAATTTTGAAGTTTTTTATCCAATATTGATGATTTAAATGATACAACCCAGCATCATATGCAATATTAATATTTGCAACACTAACGCCAATAATTATTGGTGTAATTAGGTATGATACTAAATTTTCAATTTTTAAATTTAAACTAGATAGATTTTTAAAATTTAAGAAATTAAACAGCAAAGGAATAGTCAACACAATAAGAGATATCAATTCCGCTATATCAATAAAAAAATTTAAAACAATTGAGATGTTTCCTATATAAAAAAGACCAATTATTGGGTAATACATACTTAAAGGTAAAAAGAAATACTTTTTATCTTGAATTTTAAGCAATATAGAAATACCGCGTCCGGAAAAAAATATTACAAAATAAAAAAATAAAAAAAGTGATATTGTTATCATATGGTGTTTACTTACTCTTTAGATGTCATTGTACCATTCTACAATGAAGAGCGTTATTTGAAGAAATCAGTTGAGAGGCTGCTGAGTGCAAACATTCATAATAAAATTTATTTAGTTAATAATAACTCTACAGATTCGTCAACAATTATTGCAAAAAAATTTGCATTTGAAAGTCAAGATATTGAATACATTGAAACAAGCAATCAAGCAGGAAAAGGTGTAGCAATCAAAGAGGCAATTCCATATTTAGATGGAACACACGCAATTATCCACGATGCTGATTTAGAGTACTTTCCAGATGACATCATTGAGATGAAGAAAATTTCTAAAGATAATATTGACACAATGGTGATTGGTTCTAGGTTTATTGGGAATAAAACAAGAGAAAATAACTACATAAGAACGATTGCAGCAAATAAATTACTTTCTATCTTTTTTTCTATAGTTTATTCTAAAAAAATCTCTGATATTGCCACGTGTTATAAATTATTTCCTACAAAGTTTCTTAAAGAAATTGAACTAGAAGAAGATGGGTTTGCAATTGAAGTTGAGATTACAGCAAAATTTTTAAAAACTAATAATTTTAAAATTTTGGAAGTTCCAATTAAATACGAGGGAAGAACTTATGCAGAAGGAAAGAAAATTACTACGTTAGATGGTTTAAAGTACATAGTCGCGTCACTAATTTATAGATTATAGTTGCATATTTTGAAGTTGAAAAAATTTAAAATTTAAATTTACAATATTTTCAAATGTAATAAGTACTTGAGCTAGAACAATCCGGGAGCCATTAAGAAGCTTATCAAGAGTTTTCTATAAAATTACTAACCCTTCAAATTTTAATTTTTACGTTTACTGTGAAAATCTTTTTATATTTTATAATCAAAAATAATGGAAGATAAAAATTTTAAAAATTAGTTAATGAACAAATTATGACATTCTTTAGAGGGACTTTTATATATTTTAATGGAATACATTGTAGAATATACACATGTCAAAAAATATCAATTCTTTAGATTTATTTAAAAATTTCGAAGAACTAGTAAATATGACCACTGAAAATTATGATATATCACAATATGAAGCTGAAAAAATTGTTGAAAATCTCATTTGTACCAATATTATTTCAACAATGGAGGATGTATTACAGTTTTATGATTCACAAAGAAAATCTAATTTAGCAAAAGTAGAAGAAAAAGATATTAAAAGACTATCGAAATGGAAAATTACTGATCAAAAAATTTCACATGAATCAGGCAGTTTTTTTCAAATAATTGGAATCTCAACAACTAATTCAACATCAAGGGAAGTAGGGAATATGGGCTGGGATCAACCGATCATTCAAGAAAAAAATAATAAAGGCGGATTACTTGGTTTAATTAGAACTAAAATTAATGGACTTCCACACTACCTTGTAGAGGCAAAGTTTGAACCTGGTAATTTTCAAGACATCCAGTTGAGTCCAACGCTACAGGCAACATTTTCAAATATTGAAAGAGCACATGGAGGTAACCCCCCAAGTTATGTTGAATTTTTTCGTGACTATGAACTTAAAAAAAATTATTTATTTAATAACTGGATGACTGAAGATGGTGGGAGATTGTATAAAAAAAGAAATTTAGGATTAGTCAAATTTGTTGACTATAAAGAAATAGGCCCATTAAAAAGCAGTTTTATCTTTTTAAGTCGTCATCAAATAATTACACTCTCAAAAACTGATAGTATTATTAATCCGCATCTAATGAGACTAATTCATTTTTAAATGAAAATATTAGTTGTTGGCAACGGGAGGCATGCGAAAAGGAGAGTTGTACCAGCTCTAAAAAAAATTTCAACTATTAGTTCAATACATATTCTTGACAGAAAAGCTAATAATGAATCAGTAAAATTAAGCGACAAAATTAAAATTATTAATACAAAATACCTTAACCACAATACAAAAAAATACGATCTAGTGATTATATGTAGTTATCCATCTGCACATATAGAAAATTTTGAAAGCTTAAAAGAGATGGGTATTCGTTTTATCATAGAAAAACCTATTTCCAATGATTTTGACTTTATTACTAGCGATAAATTCAAAAAAATTTATTTGGAAAGCAAAATAATTGAAAGTCTTCCTTATTTTCATCACCCCTTTTGGGGATTCCTGAGCAATACAGTCAGAAATCACAATTTTGAGATTCTTGAATCTAAATTTACAATACCAAATAAATTTAATGAAAATGATTTCAGGCTAAATAAAGAACTGGGAGGAAGTGCAATACTTGACAATGGGATATATCCAGTTTCTTGTGCCAGTGCTTTGTTAAACATAGATATTGATAATCTTATTGAAAAAAAAATATCCTTTGATCATAATCTTAAAATTGACACTAGTGGAAAAGCCACCCTGAGTAGCGATTCAGTTAAAAAGATACATCTTGAATGGGGGTTTGGTAACGAGTATCAGAATTATATTAAATTAAAGAGTAAAAAATTAGAAATATATATACCATTTTTTTTTAGTAAACCTGAAAAATTTATTCCAAAAGTATTTATAAATAATTCAGCAGAAGTTTCATTTAGAAATATTGATCAATTTAGAAAACTTTATTCACTAGTTTTAAATGACCGTGAACAGAGTGGGCTTCATAATACCTATAGTTCAATATATAATAGGTATTATTTAATGAAAAGAATTCTTGATGATTAGATTCAACGAAACATTTAAGTCGAGTTCACTCAATAAATATCTAAATGATATTTCAAAATCTAACAATTTTCTCAATAATAAATATCGGCAATTGAGCTCAGACTTTATAAGTAAACATTATGATTATAAATATTTTCTACTGACTCATTCAGCAACGGCTGCTTTGGAGATAGCTGCAATGGTTTTAAAAGAGGATGTCAAGTTAAAAAATTCTAGAGTAGTCATGCCTTCATACACATTTTCCTCAACAGCAAATGCATTTTTGAGATCAAATTTCAAAATTAAGTTTGTAGATATAGACCCAAAAAACATGATGGCTGATATAAGTAAAGTTATTTTTAAAAAAGATGACATATTTGTACCAGTTCATTATGCAGGATCTTATTTTGATTTTGATAAGCAATTTAGTTTAGTAGACAACAAACCAGTAATTATTGAAGATGCAGCACAAGCATTTGGAGTAAAGTATAAAAATCTAGAAGCTGGCAACTTTGGACGGATGAGTTGCTTTTCTTTTCACCCGACAAAGAATCTTCATTCTGGTTTTGGAGGAATGTTGACATTTAAATATAAAAAAGACTATGAACTCGCACAGTTCATTTATGAGCGAGGCACAGATAGATCTAAGGTTATCTCTGGACAAAAGAAAAAGTATGAATGGGTGTCTCTTGGATCAAGTTTTGAAATGAATGAATTAAGTTCTGCAGTATTATTGAGTCAACTTGAAGATTTAAAAATTATTCAATCTAGAAAAAAATCAATTTATGAGAGATATCAAAATAATTTGCAATCATTATTTTATAATGAAATTTTTAGCACACAAGAGATACCAGATTATATTAATTCAAATTATCACTCTTTTTATCTTTTATTGAATGAATCAAATTATAATTTTATTAATTATCTATATAAAAATGGGATACAGTCTTATATAGGGTATCTCCCCCTTCATTCCTCAAAATATGGTAAAAAAAATAATTTGCACAAAAGTCTCAAAAATACTGAAACTTATCATAAAAGGCTTGTTCGCCTTCCATCTCATCCTAACTTAAGCATCTCTGAAGTAGATTTAGTTACAAATGTTATTAGAAAGTATTATTCATAAATAGTAAATTTAAAAAAATTTTTACTAATGCTTTTAACTGCAACCCAAAGAATTACCGCAATTCAAACATTTATAGCATGAACCATTTCTAATAGTTATGTGGCCACAGTCGGGACAAGCAGGTGCATCTCCCATCATATCTCCAAGAACTTCTTGTACAGTGGCAACTGAATTTTCAGCTTGTTCAACAGCTACAGGTTCTGCTGGTTGTACAGGCGCTGTTGGCTGTGGTTTCTCTTCAACAGCTACAGGTTCTGCTGGTTGTACAGGCGCTGTTGGCTGTGGTTTCTCTTCAACAGCTACAGGTTCTGCTGGTTTCTTATCTTTTGGTGGAACCTGAACAATATCTGTTCTATCTAAATACTCAAGACCAAGGGCCCTAAATACATAGTCTATGATTGAATTACTCATTTTAATATTTTCATGTCCTTCCACCATACCCCTTGGTTCAAATGTTTGGAAAGTAAATGTATCTACAAACTCTTCTAAAGGAACCCCGTATTGAAGACCTTTTGAAACAGCTATAGCAAAACATCCAAGGACACCTTTGAGGGTTGCTCCTTCTTTAGCAATGTCAATGAACACTTCTCCCAATGTTCCATCAGGATATTCACCGGTTCTCAAATACACCTTATGTCCAGCAACTCTGGCTTCTTGTGTCCACCCTTCTCTTCTCTCAGGTAGTAAGAATCTTGGTCTATTAACTCCTGCATACGCGCGTGTTGGGCTTGTACCAGGTGCAAAGTTGCCTTGAACAAGCATTGCCTCTTCTTCAAGAATCTTATTAACTTCAGGATCACTT
>Ga0181606_10000893_pt1 | contig 25545 bp, 27 predicted proteins | sample 041ome_10_FD_132994 | JGI IMG/M metagenome (GOLD analysis project Ga0181606, IMG submission 132994) | Coastal salt marsh microbial communities from the Groves Creek Marsh, Skidaway Island, Georgia - 041412US metaG (megahit assembly) | ecosystem: Environmental > Aquatic > Marine > Intertidal... | reverse complement strand
CGGACGGTTTGGCGCCTATATTCAGCTGGGTGAAAGAGATGAGGACAATAAAACGCCGAAACGTGCGGGCATTCCTCAAGGCTATAGTGCTGCTGAAATGAACCTCGAGACGGCGCTCAAATTGCTCTCGCTTCCGCGCCAAGTCGGGCTTCACCCCGAAACCCAAGAAGAGATCACAGCTGATATTGGTCGGTACGGCCCTTATCTGCGGAGCGGCAAGCAATCCGCTAGCCTCGAGAATATTGAGGATGTCTTCACTATCGGCGTCAACCATGCCGTCACGGTGTTAGCCGAGAAAAAAACAGCCCGAGGGCAACGCGGACCAAATAAAAGCGTTATTCAAGAACTTGGCGAACATCCGGATGACGGCAAGCCCGTGCGGGTGATGGATGGTCGGTTTGGCCCCTATGTGAAACACGATAAAATCAATGCCACGATCCCAAAAGACGAGAACCCAGAGGACCTCACAATGGAACGTGCGTTAGAACTTGTCGAAGCACGCCGCGCCAAAGGCCCCGCAAAGAAAAAAGCGCCAGCCCGTAAGAAAAAAGCATAGAGCCAAATGGGAAGGTTCAGGTGAGTACTCTCCCGACGCGCGCGGACATCTTGTCCTTCATTCGTGACAGCGACGAGAAAGTCGGCAAACGAGAAATCGCGCGCGCCTTTAAAATAAAAGGCAGCGATCGCATTTCGCTCAAGCGCCTGCTCAACGAGATGCAAGAAGAAGGGTTGATCGATGGCTCGCGCAAGGGTGGTGTTCGCCCGCATGACCAACTGCCCGCCGTCACCGTAATTGAAATTATTTCGCTCAGAGACGATGGACACTTACTGGCACGCCCGATCGCGCAATCCTCTGATGCCGGCGCCAATGCGTCCCCTGACGCCAGAGCCAATACGTCGCCTCATCGCCCAAAAGATGATCGCGCGCCGGTCGAAATCATTGTTCCGCCGCAGCGTAAATTTCGGCAGGGACGTGCCCATTCACTGGAACTCGCGGTCGGCGATCAAGCGCTGGCCCGCCTCACACATGAGCAGGGCCCACGTTATCGTGCGCGCATCATCAAAAAATTATCTTCAGATCGGGCCGAAAAAATTATTGGTCGGGTTCATGTGAACGCCAATGGCACACATCTTGTCTCGGCCAATCGTCGGGATCGAACGGATTATCGGTTGAGCGGACCCGAGCATGAGCTTGTTCACGACACGCTTATTATCGCCGAAAAAATTCCCGGGCGACGTCGCGATATGCCCTCGGCGCAATGGATCGAAACCATTGGCCCAGCCAATCATCCCCATGCCTATTCTTTGATCGCTATCGCCGAGCAAGATCTGCCTTTCGACTTTCCGCCCGAAGTGATCCGCGAAGCTGAGCAATCAAGTCTAAGCGCGGACATTGCGCGCGAGGATTTGACCGACCTGCCCTTCATCACCATTGACCCCGCCGATGCCCGCGACCATGACGATGCGGTTTGTGCCAGCCGAACGTCGAGCGGCTTCACGCTATGGGTCGCCATTGCCGATGTCGCGGCATATGTTCGCCCGGGCTCACTGCTCGATCGCGAGGCGCGTCGGCGCGGCAATTCGGTTTACATGCCCGATCGCGTAATCCCGATGCTGCCGGAGCATTTATCGGCAGACCTATGCTCTTTGCGCGCCCATCAGGAGCGTCCGGCGCTGGTGGCCCAAATCCAGATCGACCCGCAAGGCGCGCCGCAGACGTTTAGCTTTCATCGCGCCACCATTAAAATTGATCAAGGCTTGAGCTATGAACAAGCGCAAGCCGCTTTCGACACAATGATGCCGGGGGAAGATCTTGAGGCAGATCAGGCATCTGGTTATTCTCTTGAAAATCTCTGGGCCTGTTATCGAGCCATGGCGATCGCGCGCGACAAGCGCGCTCCGCTCGACCTCAACCGACCCGAACAGCGCGTTGTGATCAGCGATGCAGGGCATATCTCAGAAATTTATTATCCGCCACGGCTTGAGGCGCATCGGCTGATCGAGGAAATGATGGTGGCCGCAAATGTCTGCGCGGCAAAAATGTTAAGCCAAAAAAACATGCCACAATTGTTTCGTGTTCATGATGGCCCCGAGCGCGAACGGCTCAGAAATTTCGCTGATTTTGTCAGGCCTTTCGGGGTTACGGTTGATTTGGGGCAAACGCTCCTGCCCCGTCTTTTTAATCATGTCCTGGCACAAACCGATGATCCGTTCCAACGCGATATGGTCAGCGAAGCGGTTTTGCGAACCCAAGCACAAGCCGTCTATGCGACCGAAAATATTGGTCATTTCGGTCTGAATTTAAGCCATTATGCGCATTTCACCTCGCCCATCAGACGGTATTCCGATCTGTTAACCCATCGAGCATTGATTGCCGCCTTGCACCTTGGCCCTGACGGGCTGAGCCAATGGGACATGGATCATTTAGACGAAACCGCGTCGCTTGTTTCACTGACCGAACGCAAGGCCATGCTCGCGGAGCGAACGGCACGCGAGCGTTATTTGTCGGCCTATATGTCGGATAAAATTGGTGAAACTTTTGAAGCGCGTATTTCAGGCCTATCGCGTGCGGGCCTATTTGTTCGCCTTCAAGAGAGTGGCGCAGAGGGGTTGATCCCAATTTCACGCCTCGGAAATGAGTATTTTACAGTCGATGAAGACGGCTTCACCATGCGCGGGTCGAGCGGGCTGTGCTTCAGAATTGGCAGCATCGTGGAAGTTCAATTACGCGAAACCCTGCCACTCAAAGGAGGCATTGTGTTTTCCTTTGTCTCCGGCGGCGAGGTTCTGGAAACGAGAGGGCATCCCCTCAAGAAACGTAATCCTGCACGCGATCGTTCCATGCGACCGCGCGGTAAAAGCCCGAAAATCCATAAAAAACCAGGGGCCGACCTCTCCCAAGAGGGAAGCGACCCACGCCAGAGCAAAGCTTCGCAGAAAACCGCTAAGATGAAATCGCAGAACAGTAAGTTGAAATCGCAGAAGAAAAAGGGAAAACGAAAATGACGGACACCACATCACCTCGGGGATTGGGCAAATCCATATTGCGAGGCTTTCGTCAAACTTGTCCCGCCTGTGGGCAAGGGTCATTGTATCGGGCTTTTTTAAAGACGCATGATCAATGCAGCCAGTGCGGAGAGATGTTGGGCGCGCATGAGGCCGATGACGCTCCCCCCTATTTCACCATTTTTATCGTTGGCCATGTTGTCATCCCTTTGGCTTTACTGGTGGAGCGGTTCTACGCACCCCCTTTATGGATCCATGCAACCGTTTTTTCATTCGTGGCCATTATCACAGCCCTACTTGCCTTGCCGCGCGTGAAAGGCGCGATCATTGGCTGGCAATGGGCGCTGGGCATGCATGGCTTTGCCGAAAATTCTGATTAAGATCAGCCAATGCGGTTGAATCAGCCTATTTTTAGGGGTCTTTGTTGAGAGGTTTTTATGTCGTCTAACTACCAGCCCGTATCGGGCATCACCCCGGGTGCGCGATCAGAATTCCGAGGCTCAGCGGGACGGTCTGCCCGCCCACGCGATGCTGCGACCTTGATCATTATCCGGGAGCTGAAAGGGAAACCTTTTATTTTGATGGGAAAACGCTCGCCCAACCATAAATTTATGCCCAATAAATATGTTTTCCCAGGGGGACGGGTCGACCCTTGCGATTCGCGCCTCTCGCTGCCCACGGATTTACGCGCGCCCGTTCGACGACGGCTTGCGAAGCATGTCGACAAACGCACCACGGAAGCGCGCTTGCGGGCCACCGCATTAGCCGCAATTCGCGAGACATTTGAAGAAACGGGCCTCGTCGTCGGCGCGCCTACGAAAACACCTCTGTCGAGCGCCAACGCCGATTGGCAAAATTATTTCGCACATGGAGTTCGTCCGCCACTCGAAGCCCTTGATTTTATTGCCCGCGCCATCACCCCACCCCAGCGCGTTCGCCGCTTTGACACTCGATTTTTTATGATCTCTGACCAGTATCTGGCCAGCGACCCCGAAGATATGAGCCGCGCATCGGGAGAGCTCACGGGCTTGCATTGGATTTCGCCCGCCGAGGCGCATGATCTCGATCTGCCCCTGATCACCAAGCAAGTCTTGAAAATCGTCGAGACCCGCCTGACCATCGATCCCGCGAAACGCCACGCAAAACCTGCCACTTTTGTTCGGTTTAGACACAATAAATCGGTGATATCGGATCTTTAGCCAAAAAAACTTGACTTGTCCGTAAGATCCTATAGTTTCCGCCGCAAAGGGGTCTGAGACCACCTCAAAAAGGGATGTATCATGGCAAAACCGACCACGATTAAAATCAAACTCGAGAGCACAGCGGGAACCGGCGCGTTTTACGTGACCAAGAAGAATGCCCGCACCATGACGGAGAAAATGGTGGTCAAAAAATACGATCCCGTGATCCGCAAACATGTGGACTTTAAAGAAACAAAAATTAAGTAGGCCATTTGGCTGAACATGACTGAGAAGGCGCCGTTGGGCGCCTTTTTTTATGGCTCCTTTTTGTTTGGGTAATGCCGAGCAAAGGTGTAAAACACGGGCATGACTTTTTCTTCATCTTCCGACCGCTTGCTGCCCTTGGTTCCTGAGCTTGCTGAAGTGTTAGCCCTTCAGGCCCTCACATGGCTCGCCGAACAAACCGAGCTGTTTGACCAATTCGCGGCCACAAGTGGGGTCTCGGTTGAGGATGTCACGTCGGGCGCGCATGATGCGACGTTTCTGGGCGGTGTCCTTGATTTCATTCTCGGAGATGAGCAAACATTGCTGAAATTGTGTCATGACCTCAATATCGCTCCTGACACACCGATGCGAGCGCGTGCAGGGCTTCCGGGGGGCGATGTCCCCCACTGGACATGAACTGAGCTGGATCTAGGCTGGATCTGAGCAAGATTAGCGCAAGATGTGAGAATAGACGGCGCATAGACTCGACTTAGGATAAGAAAGTCTTAGAACTACCGCATACACCTTTTGACCAGATTGAGTATCGTTGACCATGTCTCCCACACGCCCCACGCTGTTGCCCGAAATTGAACGTCAGCTGAGTGAACTGACACTCGCCCCCGGCCGACCCTTAATTATCAGTGACGCAGATGAGGTGCTGGTGCATTTCATGGAAGCCATGGAAGACTATCTCGATCGACAAGGGCTATGGATTAATCTCAACAACTTCGCCATTTCCGGAAATATTCGATCCAAAGAAACCGATGAAGTTGTCGAGGTCCCTAATTTATTGGATGATTTTTTTGCCGATCGTACGCGTTCCATGCGCGCGGTTGATCATGCCTCTGCCAGCCTGCACTCCCTCGCCGAGCGGGCCCAGATCGTTATTCTGACCAATTTGCCAGAAGCCTATAAGCAAGACCGTATCGATAATTTGCTCGATCATGGCATGGAATATCCGGTGGTCATTGGGTCGGGTCTGAAGGGCCCCGCGGTCGCCTGGCTTGAAGATCGCATCTCGGCGCCGGTGTTTTTCCTCGATGATATTCCGCATAATATTAACAGTGTAGACCAATCATGCCGACAGGCCCACAAAATCCATTTCGTTGCCGACCAACGCCTCGCCAAGCGCATCGATGCCGCGAGCGGTGCCTCAACGCGTATCGATTGCTGGAAGCAAGCCCATGACTGGATCACCGCCCGGCTCGACGAAGCCGGACATTAACGCATCCGGCTTTTGCCGCGATTGCCTTACGGATCTGATGCAACCGCAGGTGCGGTGCCCCAAATGTCGTTCACCGCGTCTCCTTACTCATGAGGAGTGGCCCGATTTATCGATTGCCCATATGGATTGTGACGCCTTCTATGCGGCGGTCGAAAAGCGCGATCATCCCGAACTCGCTGACCGCCCCCTCATCATTGGCGGAGAAACCCGTGGGGTCGTCTCCACAGCATGTTATATCGCCCGCATGTATGGGGTGCATTCGGCCATGCCAATGTTTCAGGCAAAGCGTTTATGTCCGGATGCGGTCATCCGCCCTCCCAATATGGCGCTTTACCGGGAGGTTGGCTATTCGATCCGGCGGTTAATGGAAGAGCTGACGCCATTGGTCGAACCGGTTTCCATCGATGAGGCGTTTTTGGATCTAACGGGCACACAGCGGCTACACCATCTCCCTCCCGCAAAACTTCTCGCACAACTCGCTCAAACCATCGAGAAGACCATCGGCATATCGGTATCCATCGGCCTCAGTCACAATAAGTTTCTCGCCAAGCTGGCCTCGGATCTTGATAAACCGAGAGGGTTTTCGATCATCGGGCGTGCCGAAACAGTGAGCCGCCTTGCACCCATGCCGGTTTCAAAAATTTGGGGCGTGGGTCGAGCCACGCAAACCAAATTGAGCCAAGATGGCATCTCCGTGATTGGGCAGTTACAAACGATGGATTTGCGCGATCTCACCAAACGATATAACAGCTTCGGACTACGGTTGAGCGAACTGTCCCAAGGCATTGATCGACGGCGCGTCAATCCTGTTTCTGAAACAAAATCAATATCAAGCGAAGAAACCTTCAGTTCCGATATCAGCTCACTTGCGTCGCTTGAACAGCATTTATGGCGTCTATGTGAGCGTACCTCAGCGCGCTGCAAATCGAAACAATTGGCTGGCCGCACAATCGTTTTAAAAGCCAAAACCAGCGATTTTCGTCAGCGGACCCGCAATTTAACACGCAGCAATGCAACACAAATGGCAGAGGCGATCTATCACGATGCGCGGCACATGTTACACAGCTTGGTCAAAGACTATCCGAAGGATGCTTATCGATTGATCGGCGTCGGTGTCACGCATCTTGTTGACGCCCACGATGCCGACCACCCCGACCTAGCTGAGCCCGACCGGCAACGGCAAATTGATACCGAGCGCGCCATGGATCGATTGCGCGAAAAATTTGGAACACAATCGGTTCGCAAAGGGCGAGACCTGCTCTAGACTGGGTCAGCTCGCCCTTTTCGGGACCCGCACGCAAGAAAGGACTACCATGCCTGACGCTGATCAATGCCCTATTCATCATTTTCTGACCGATCAAGGGTTAAGCCTTCCGACGCCCAATGCTCCCCTGGCCAATTATCTTGGATATGTCGATGCCAATGGCTTTGTCTTCATATCGGGGCAAGGGCCCGTTTATGATGGTGTCGAAATCCAAGGTAAGGTGGGCGATGATATTGATATCGAAACAGCTGTAACAGCGGCACGCTGGGCTGCTGTGAATGTTCTTGCTCAACTCGGGCTTGCCTGCCAGGGAGATTTTGAACGCGTCACAGGATGTGCAAGACTGTGTGGGTATGTGAATGCCCATCCCACATTTGACCAGCATCCCCTTGTGGTGAATGGCGCGTCCGATCTGATTGCGGGTGCATTAGGCGATCGGGGCCGCCATAGCCGAGCCGCCATTGGCGTTGCAAGTCTGCCGCGGCAATGGGCGATTGAAATTGACGCCGTCTTCACAATTGCCATCTAAGGAAATGGCATCTAAGGAAATGGCATGAGCCTGACCGTTCGAACTGTTTCATCGGCGAGCGACATTGAGGCGGCGCGCTGGGATCAATGCGCTAACCCTCAGAGCCAAGCCTATCACCCTCTGTTGCGTCATGATTTTTTTGTGGCCCTTGAAACCAGCGGATCAGCCACAGCCAATACGGGTTGGGTCGCATGCCATCAAATTGTGCAAGATGGCGCCGATATATTGGGGGTCATGCCGCTTTATTTAAAAACGCATAGCCAGGGAGAATATGTTTTCGACTTCGCATGGGCAGATGCGTTTGAACGAGCCGGGGGACGGTACTATCCAAAACTATTGAGCGCCATTCCCTTTTCACCTGTAACCGGGCCGCGCCTGCTCATCCGCTCTCCCGAGCGCTTAGAAGAAATCGAAGCCTCGCTATTGGCGGGCGCCCTCAACCTCTTGGAAGAGCATCATCTTTCCTCATTGCACATTAATTTCATTGAAGAAGCCCTATGGCACCGGCTCGGAAATCAAGGCTTCTTGCGTCGCAAAGACCAACAATTTCATTGGCAAAATGATGGATACATGTGTTTTGACCAGTTCCTAGATGCCCTGAACGCCCGAAAGCGAAAAAACCTTCGAAAAGAACGCGCGCGGGCGCTGGCCAACAATATTACGGTGGACTGGGTAACGGGCGAAGCGCTTACCCCCGCCCATTGGGATGATTTTTATCGTTTTTATCTCGACACGGGTCGGCGCAAATGGGGCTCCCCCTATCTCACACGCGCTTTCTTCGACGAGATCCATCATCGAATGCCCGAAGATATTCTGCTCATTATGGCGCAGCGCGATGGGCGGTATATTGCAGGGGCCCTTAACTTCATTGGGGGCGACGTTTTATATGGACGAAATTGGGGATGCATCGAAGACCACCCGTTCCTGCATTTTGAGCTGTGTTATTATCAAGCCATCGATTTTGCGATCGCGCATGGTTTATCCACTGTTGAAGCAGGGGCTCAAGGCGCTCATAAAATTGCCCGGGGCTATGCGCCTCGCCCGACCTACTCCGCCCACTATATCGCCCATGATGGTTTCCGCGAGGCTGTATCACATTATCTTGAAAGCGAGAGAGAATATGTGGACAATGATATAAGTGAGCTGAGCAAGCTGGCGCCGTTTAAACACAGTGTTGAGGACGAATGATTAAACTTGATGACGCGTATCATACGGACAATATTTTCGCCAAAATACTGCGCGGCGAACTCCCTTCTATTCGCCTATATGAAGATGCGGAAACGCTCTCCTTTATGGATATCATGCCCCAAGTTCCGGGCCATGTTCTTGTTATTCCGAAAACGCCTGCGACGAACATCCTGACATTGCCCGAACCTGCCGGTGCGGCACTGATACGGACGGTGCAAATCATGTCCCGAGCTGTGCAAGTAGCCATGGATGCTCCCGGTTTGCTGATCGCGCAACTCAACGGTTCCGCCGCTGGACAAACCGTTCCCCATATCCACATGCATATTTTACCACGCCATGATGGATTGGAACTCGCATTTCATGCGCGCGAGCCCGCCGACCCATCGGAACTAGAAGAAATCGCCAAAAAAATTCGGGCCGCTTTATAGTCGCCCCTCTTTAAACATCGAACGGACCAACAAAATAGTTAGTGATCGACCGTCTCACGCGAGGCGGTTTTACCAATATCTAATTCACTATTGGGCGACACGGTAACGAATACCTTTCCGTCCTTATCGAGATCAACCTTGGCCACCCCACCTTTTGTAAGATCACCAAATAAAAGCTGGTCCGCCAGTGGTTTTTTGATGTGCTCTTGGATAAGGCGGGCCAAAGGACGCGCCCCCATAAGCGGGTCATATCCCTGATCAACCAGCCAATGCATCACTTTCGGCGTGACATCAATAATGACATTTCGATCGGAGAGCTGGACTTCTAACTCGAGAATGAATTTCTCAACCACCTTGCTCACAATTTCCGGCGACAAGCGTTCAAAGGGAACAATCGCATCTAACCGATTTCGGAACTCGGGAGAGAAGGTTCGATTAATCGCATCCAAATCTTCTCCATCACGCTCTTTCCGGCCAAAGCCCATAGGCGCTTTCGCCATGTCAGCAGCGCCGGCATTGCTGGTCATAATCAACACCACATTGCGGAAATCAACTTGTCGGCCATTGGCATCCGTCAATGTTCCATGATCCATCACTTGCAACAAAACATTGAACAAATCGGGATGGGCTTTTTCAATCTCATCCAGCAATAATACACAATGCGGATTTTGGTCCACGCCGTCGGTCAACAAGCCGCCTTGATCATAGCCCACATAACCAGGAGGCGCGCCGAGCAACCGAGAAACAGTGTGGCGCTCCATATATTCTGACATATCAAAGCGCAATAAATTGATCCCCAATAATCCAGCCAGTTGGCGAGCCACCTCAGTTTTGCCAACCCCCGTTGGGCCGGCAAACAAATAATTGCCGATCGGTTTGTTTGGATCTCGCAAGCCCGCGCGCGACAATTTTATGGACGCCGCTAACGCATCAATAGCGGCATCTTGGCCGAAGACAACGCGTTTCAATCCTACATCAAGATCCCGCAATTTCTCAGTGTCCGATTTGGACACATTTTTTGGCGGAATCCGCGCCATGGTCGCAATAACGGCCTCGATCTCCCGAACACCGATTGTTTTCCGCCGTTTCGACGCCGGCACTAGCATTTGAGCCGCACCAACCTCATCAATCACATCAATGGCCTTATCGGGCAACTTGCGATCACTCATGTAACGCGATGATAATTCTGCGGCAGCCTTCAGGGCATCATGCGTGTAACGCACACCATGGAATTTTTCAAAATGCGGCTTTAATCCGCGCAAAATCTTAATCGTGTCCGGAACAGAGGGCTCCGCCACATCAATTTTTTGAAAGCGGCGTGCCAATGCACGGTCTTTCTCGAAATGCTGACGATATTCTTTATAGGTGGTCGACCCCATGCACCGCAGCCCACCGCTTTGCAAAGCCGGCTTCAGCAGGTTCGACGCGTCCATGGCTCCGCCCGACGTTGCGCCAGCGCCAATCACGGTGTGAATTTCATCAATGAACAAAATAGCTTCGGGCATTTCCTCAAGCTCGGACATGACCTGTTTCAAGCGTTCTTCAAAATCGCCGCGATAGCGGGTGCCGGCCAATAATACGCCCATATCCAAACTATAGACCACATTATCGGCTAAAACTTCCGGCACCTCATTTTCGACAATGCGCCGCGCCAGACCCTCGGCAATAGCTGTCTTACCGACGCCAGGATCCCCAACCAAAAGAGGGTTATTCTTGTTGCGGCGGCACAGAATTTGGATCGCGCGTTCGACCTCTTTCTCGCGGCCAATTAACGGATCAATTTTGCCGTTGCGCGCTTTCTCATTTAAATTGACGCAATAAGCCGCCAATGCCTGGCCATCGGAAGCCACCTCATCATCGAGCTCATTTTCATCAGCGCCCGAAACATGTCGATCCTTCGATTTGCCGGGCTTTTTCGCAACACCATGCGAGATGAAATTTACCGCGTCGTAGCGCGTCATTTCTTGCGATTGAAGGAAATAGGCTGCATGGCTCTCGCGCTCAGCAAATAAGGCAACAAGCACATTGGCTCCTGTCACCTCATCGCGACCGGAGGACTGAACATGAATGACGGCGCGCTGAATAACCCTTTGGAAAGCAGCCGTCGGCTTACAGTCCTCATTATCTTCATTAATCAACCCCACCAGCTCTTCATCTATATAGCTATGCAATTGATCAATCAGCAGATCAATGTCCACCCCGCATGCATCGAGCACCGCCCGCGCGTCTTCTTCCTCGGTCAGCGCCAATAATAAATGTTCTAATGTTGCAAATTCATGGTTTCGTTCATTTGCATAGCTCAAAGCGCGATGAAGGCTCATCTCCAGCTCTTTAGAAAATGCAGGCATGTTGATCTCCTATCACTCTTTCTCCATGGTGCATTGCAAGGGATGACCATGCTGACGCGCCAATTCCATGACTTGGGTCACCTTGGTTTCGGCGACCTCATAGGTAAATATTCCACATATTCCGACACCATTTTGGTGTACATGCAACATGATCGTCGTTGCTTCTTCTACAGATTTTTGAAAAAAGCGCTGAAGGACATAGACCACAAATTCCATCGGGGTGTAGTCATCATTGAGCAAAATAACACGGTAAAGCGCAGGTTTCTTGGTTTTGGTTCGCGTTTCGGTAATCACGCCTGTGTTGTTCGGCCGATCATCGTCACGATCGGCACCGGCATTCAACTGCTCTACCTGAGACAAAAATCCTTTAAAAACGGTCATATGTCTAATCAATATCCTATATTGCCCCATGAAATGCTAAATTGCCTGCCAACGCAAGCCCAGAACGCTGTTCACTAGCACTTCAATTATTCTTTATTCGCCTCATTATAATATCAAACACATGTCCCCAATTATCTGGGGTTTTCTCTTTAACGTGGCAAGATATTTGCTTACAGTCTCTTCATGTTACGGAATTTTTTTTGGGCACATCAGGCTGCCACGCTTGGTTTACGCGCCCTTGGCCTCGTTATGTTTTGTGTGATGGCTTTGTCGATGGCTCTGCCCGTCACGGCGTCATCGGCCTTTGCCGCGCCCCCTCAATCATCGATTGTCATAGATGGACATACCGGCGCGACCCTATCGCGCTCACGTGCCGATCAAAAACGATATCCTGCTTCCCTCACCAAGATGATGACCATTTATATGGTGCTGGAGCGTTTACGCTCGGGAGAGCTGACGCTCGACAGTAAAATGATCGTATCAGCGCGGGCCGCGAACCGTCCTGCCAGTAAGCTTTATTTAAAAGCTGGCGAGCGCATCAGCGTCTCCCTCGCCCTAAGTGCGCTCATTGTCCGAAGTGCGAATGATGTCGCAACCGTGGTCGCCGAACATATTGGGGGATCAGAAGACAGCTTTGCCCGCATGATGACACGGCGCGCGCGGGAACTGGGCCTGCTCGACACTACCTTTAAAAATGCATCCGGACTCTATAATTGGGGGCAAGTCACCACCGCCCAAGATATGGCCCGATTGGCCTATTCCCTGTTGAACGACTTTCCAGAATATAAACATATTTGGTCGCAGACCTCGATGAACTATCGGGGCCGAAGCTATCGCTCTCATAATCGGCTCTTGACCCGACTCCCTGGGGCGATCGGCATGAAAACCGGCTATATTCGTGCATCAGGCTACAACATTGTGAGCGTTGCTGAACGCGATGGCAAACGGCTTATTACCGTCGTCATTGGCGGAAAGTCTTCCAAAGAGCGGGATCGTAAAGCCATTTCTCTAACCGAGAAAACTTTGCATCGGGCCTCGTCGAAAACGGTCAAACAACGGCAACTGACACCGCGTCCACGCCCCAATTTCTTTCCTGCGACAGCCTCTATGGAGACACGAAGCCCCTCTGGAGCCAGCCGCGCTTCGGCTGCAAATTATGCACCGATGATCGCGCAAGCCGCCTACACGCATCCCGTCAAAACTGATGACCGCGTGTCAAAGCCTGTCAAAACGGGGTGCCACCCGGTTTCTCAAGATCGCCAAACCGGCTGGGCCGTTCAATTAGGCGCCTTTCACGAACAAAAAGAAGCCAGCGCCCATATCAACCGCGTCATGTCGCAAATGGTCAGCGAAAAGCTTCCACAAGATGTCTCGTCCAGCACATCGGCGGTTGAGTGTAATGGACATCGACTGTATCGCGCGCGCTTAGCGGGACTCACGCAAAAATCTGCTCAAGCAATCTGTTCTTCATTGCGCCAGAACAATGCCGATTGCTTCACCATTTCTCCCTAACGCGATCAGCCTTTATTAATATGATCAATAAGGACGCGTCGGGCATCGCTGAGGCGCGCTGCCATCCAATCTGTTCCACCGTGATCAGGGTGCATTTTCTGGATCAGACGTCGAAAAGCGCTCTCGATTTCGTCTCGATCCGCCTGTTCAGATACCCCTAAAATATCACGAGCCTCGGCAAGGCTGAGCGAGTTCGTGGTGGAATGGGCGCCGCGAGATGGGTCATCGCGCGCCTGATCTTGACGGTGTGCCCTGCGCGAGCGTCCCACCAGCGCTGACACAACACCGAAGCCGATCGCCACGGCCAATCCCCACCGACCTGTCAGAACAGAGAACAGAATTGCCGCACCGGTCAGAGCCGCGAGAAACCAAAATGTCATGCGCCGCAAAGCATGCGAAGGTAATCGGGAGAACAGCAGCATAACGATCACCAGAAAGGTAACACTTACGACACCCAGCAGTAAGACAGGCATTAAATTTCTATTCCTGGTAACGCCAATTCTTTAATCATATGGCGAATTTCTGCGCGGGCCGCCACATGAGACATGGTCAAATTTGTATTGGCTTCATCTTCTGTGAGATCAAGCAACGTTAAACCGGCTGGAAACATCTCACGAAAAATAACCCGCTCGGACAGCCCGTTAACAACCCTGAACCCTAGTCGCTTCGATAATTGTTCTAATGCCAGATCCACACGCTCGCGGTTCTTAGCATGTATATGGCTGGTCCGATTGCGCATCACGACCCAATCAATTTCTCCGCGATCCGCCTGTGCACGCGCCTTACGACATTCCCAGACCATTTCAGAATAGATGCTCGGCCCCTGTAAGGCCAAAGTGTCGGGGTCGACCCGCGCTAAGAGGTCAAAATCAACAAAGCTATCATTGATGGGGGTGATTAAAGTGTCCGCCATCGCATGCGCGAGCCGCGACAAGTAGCTGTCAGCCCCCGGACAATCGACAACAACAAATTGGCATCGCGATCGCAGATGCGCCATCGCCCGAATAAAATTATTCTGCTCCGCCGCTTGGATTTCCGAGATGCGATCCCCTTGCGCTTTTGGAATTTCAATATGCTCGGGCATCGCCATCCGTCGCCGATCCGCCCATCGCAGCCTATTTTCAATATAGCGCGAGAAAGAACGCTGCCGGATATCCAAATCGAGCGTACCCACACCCAGCCCGCGTCCTAATAAAAATGCGGCAATATGCATGGCAGAGGTTGTTTTACCCGCTCCGCCTTTTTCATTCCCTACCACAATAACATGTGTTTTTTCGTCGGGTTTATCCATCGTGCCCACGCGCCTTTGGCTCGTTTGTTTTATAACCGTTGATATAACGATGATTCTATCTCTTTCGGCAGTTTGATTATCAGCCGGCAGAGCCCCAAATTTTAGTGCCAATTGGGGATGCCAAAACCGTTAGGTCAGGCTATGTTCTGACCATGTTAACTGATGCCGTCATTATCATTACGGGAAGCGCCGGGCCTTTGGGTCAGGCAATTGGGCGCCGGGCCGCCAAATGGGGGGCACGCCTCGCTTTGTTTGAACGTGATGACGCGCTCGCCCAGCGCGCTCAAGAACTGCTCGCGACAGCTGGCGTTGATAACAAGCAAATGCAGGCCTATAGCGCGGATGTGCGCGACGCCGAGGCTCTAGAGCGGGCAATTTCGTCCGTCCACGCAGATTGGGGCGCCATTAATGGGCTGGTCAATAATGCGGCCATTCTCTCTCCCGAAGATTACGACCCCGTCTCGACCCCTTTATCGGTATGGAATGACACATGGGCGGTTAATGCAACCGGCAGCTTTTTAATGTGTCAATTGACGTTGCCTCATTTGCTGAAAAGCCAAGGCGCAATTGTGAATATGTCATCCGTGGTGGCGCATGCAGCATCGGCGATCCCGCAAATTGCCTACACAGCCTCCAAAGGGGCGATTGAAGCCATGACGCGTGAAATTGCGATCACCTATGCCCGTCAAGGCGTGCGCGCCAATTGCGTGGCACCGGGGCCAGTTCGTACTGAACGCAATGCGCATTTGTTTGCCTCACAAACCGCATGGGAAAAGCGTCAGAGCTATATTCCAATGGGGCGCATGGGCGTGCCGGATGATATATCGGGGATGGTGTGTTTTTTGCTGGGGTCGGAAGCACAATTTATCACTGGCGGTACGTTTTTCGTTGATGGCGGCATATCGGCTGCCTATATCGCGGATCCTCAAATGCCAGAAACATCGGCTACCTCCTCAGAAGACAGCTCCTCAGAAGACAACACCTAAAATGCCAGACGCTCAAATCATATCGCCTGTCGACGGCTCAATTTTCGCAACCGCCCCCTATGCGAGTGCAGAGGAAATAGATCGCACATCTCAAAAGGCGCGCTCGGCCGCGAAAACTTGGCGCGCCATGTCGATTGCTCAACGCAGCACCTTGTGTCGTGCCTTTGTCGATTATCTGGCCCAACGCGCCTCCGACTTGGCCACAGAGTTAAGCTGGCAAATGGGGCGCCCCATTGCGCAAACTCCGTTTGAGATTACCGGCGGCTTCGTTGAGCGCGCAACCCATATGATCGACATAGCGCCCTCGGCATTGGCCCCATTGTCGCCACCCTCCGACCAAACGGTTGCCCGCAAAATTGTCTTTCAGCCGCATGGCGTCGCGCTGGTAATAGCGGCTTGGAACTATCCCTATCTCACGGCCGTCAACACGCTGATCCCTGCTCTCATGGCTGGCAATACCGTCATTTTAAAACATGCCCAACAAACCTTTCTGGTGGGCGACCGTCTACAAGAAGCCGCGACAGCCGTTGGTTTTCCTGATGGCGTCCTCACCCATTTACGCCTCACTCATGAGCAAACCGCTCGCTTGATCGCTTCATCGGCTGTCGATTTCGTCAATTTCACGGGGTCCGTCAGCGGCGGCCAAGCCATTCAACATGCAGCCGCCAACCGCTTCATTCATCGCGGACTTGAACTGGGGGGAAAAGATCCGGCCTATGTGTGTGCGGATGCCGCCTTAGAACAAACAGCATATCAGTTGGTTGACGGAAGCTTTTTTAATGCGGGCCAATCGTGCTGCGGTATTGAGCGCATCTATGTCGACGAAGCCATATTTGAACCATTTTTAGAGGCCTTCATCGAAGAAACCAAGCGCCTAACGCTCGGCAATCCGCTTGCGGCATCGACCACGCTCGGCCCCGTCATCTCGGTACGTGCCGCACAAAATATCAAAGATCAAATTGCCCAGGCTCGCGCCATGGGCGCCGTGGCCCATTTGTCAGAGAGCGACTTCGCGGGAGACTTACCGGCTAATTATCTTCCCCCACAAATCTTGACCAAAGTTACACATGAGATGGATGTGATGCGCGAAGAGAGCTTCGGCCCTGTGATTGGCATTATGCCCGTCAAAGACAGTGCCCACGCTGTTCAATTGATGAATGATAGTGCCTATGGCCTCACAGCCTCTATTTGGACACATGATTTTGAAAAAGCCGAACAGATTGGGTCGCAAATCAAATGTGGCACATTCTTCATGAACCGATGCGATTATCTCGATCCCAGATTAGCCTGGGGAGGCGTCGGTGACAGTGGATATGGGGCCGCCCTGTCGACTTTAGGCTACCAAAACGTGACACGACCTCAAAGTTTTCATATGCGTCGGAGCCTGTAATCGATGATCCAGATTTGTCGCACAGTGGAGCAGCTTCGCAGCACCGTGATGCATTGGAAGGCAGAGGGGTTAAAAATTGGCCTTGTACCTACCATGGGCGCCTTGCATGAGGGTCATTTATCTTTGATCGAAGAATTGAAACCCCATGTCGATCGGGTTGTGGTTTCCATTTTTGTTAACCCCACACAATTTGCGGCCCATGAAGATTTAGACAAATATCCGCGAACGGAAAACCAAGATTGCGAACAAATCACGGCTTTTGGCGCAGACTTGGCATTTATTCCTCCAGCATCTGAGATGTACCCAGAGGGCTTCGCCACCGCGATCCACATGACCGGTCCCGCGCTCGACCTTGAGGCCGCCCATCGCCCGCATTTTTTCAGTGGTGTCGCTACGGTCGTATCAAAATTACTAATTCAGAGCGCCGCTGATTTTGCAATATTTGGAGAGAAAGATTACCAACAACTGTTAGTCATTCGTCGCCTTGTTCGAGATCTCGATCTGCCTGTCACAATTTTAAGCGGCAAGATTATTCGAGAGGCCGATGGGCTCGCCATGTCATCGCGCAATGTCTATCTGACCGCCGAGCAGCGCGCCATTGCGGGGCGACTTAATGCGATTTTAAAAGACCTGGCCCAGAGCAACGCGCCCCATGCGGATGCAGAACACGCCGCCACCCAAGCGCTCCTTGAGGCGGGTTTCACTGCGGTCGATTATGCCGTTATTCGAGATGCGGACACATTGGCACCCCCGCATGCGGGAACGCGCGAACGACGAGCCCTGATTGTGGCACGTCTCGGTGACATTCGTCTCCTCGACAATATGCAAGCGCGTTAGATCAATCCAAGCTCGACGAGCTCGCGCCGCATGTCATCCGGTATTTCCTTCAGCGTGTCCCCCGACACAGAGAGATCGCTCGGGGCCGCTTCCGGCATTAAGTAACGCCATCCTTGGAAAGGTCGATGCGGCTTGGGGCGCGTCAACACTAAGTCGGGATCGAGAATTAAGTGACAGCGTTTGATGCCATCTGCATCGGTGAAACGTTCAATGTCGAGAAGACGCTGGCGCACCGAAATTACGCCGCCCATAATCCAATAGATTGACCCGCCATCGATCAACTCATCAACCCGCTTTGGATACATGCGGGTTGTATGAAAACATTGCCCATACCGACGCATCAGGCCAGATTGCCAGTTCGAAAGCTCCTCAAGACTACTCGAGCCGACGCATAATTTCATCAAATGCAGGGTCATTCGTCCGATGCGCTGTACACATAAAGTTGGTCAGAGCCCGTAAAGAAACGGAAAAAACCATCTCCCGCCGCACCGCCAATCACATATAATTTATCGTCGAGCACGGCAGTTGCCATGCGATGTCGACCTTGCGGCAAATCAAGTGCCTTAAGCCATTTGCCGTTTTTCAACACGTAATGTCCAGGGGATGCTTTCTGCGCCTGCACATCATAACCGCCAAGGTAGTGTAATTGCGGATCGGACTGAGCGCCGAGTACAACCAAAGAACCACCCGCCGCCGCACTTGCCAAGGCCGGCAATCGAGACCATTTTTTCGCTGCAACGTGATAGCGCCAGATGGCGGGTTGGGGCTCGCCACCCACCAAAAATAAATCGGTTCCATCGCTGACCATACGGACCGCAGCATCTTTAAGGGGCAGGTCACCCACCTCAGACCAACTGCCCTGCGCGCCAACCATGCGCCACATTTTATTATTGCCGGCCAAATATACCGTGTCATTCAGGGATATAATCGCATGATTGATCATGGCCTGGGGCAATGGAGGCAATTCAACCCATACCGCCGCAAAGGGAACGTAGAGCCAAACCGCATCACTGACATCCCCTGTTTGGCGATCGCGTCCGCCCACAACCATCATCCGGCCGCCAATATTTGTAACCGCAAAATCACTAATATCCGCTGGCAAGGGCGTCAGCGGACGCCACCCATCATCGACAGGATCATAGACCTCGAAAAAATGCCGTAATCCGTGCCCTACTGAACCGCTCAAAACATAAATTTGTTGGTTAATCACGGTCGCTTCTGCCGTTGGCAAAACCGCAGGAATATCGGCAACTGTCCGCCAGCGCTCAGCCCCGAATGCCGGGAATACAAATAAGGTGAAACAAATAACCCAATGAAATGATAATGCTTTACGCATTAGCCCCCCTGCACCAACAGAACGGTTGCAAACCCAAGAAACGCAAAGAAACCGATCACGTCAGTTACGGTTGTTACAAAAACGCCCGAGGCAATCGCGGGATCAATTCCAGCCTTATCGAGCCCAATGGGTATCAAGATTCCAGCGAGGGCCGCAATGATTAAGGTCACAATCATGGCCAAACCCAAAACAAAGCCGAGCCACATATCGGAAAACCAAAAACCAGCAACCAAGCCGCCAATAACTGCGAACATCAAGCCATTCAGCAATCCCACACCCATTTCGCGGAGGATGACACGACGCGCATTCAAAGATAAGAGCTCGCGTGTGGCCAAGGCGCGCACAGCAATGGTAAGGGTCTGGGTGCCTGCATTTCCGCCCATCGAAGCCACAATCGGCATCAACACGGCCAAGGCCACCATTTTTTCGATCGATGCATCGAACAAGGCAATGACAATGGACGCCAAGACGGCAGTCCCCAAATTAATCAGCAGCCACGAAAACCGGCTTCGTGTTGCCTGAATGACATTATCCGTTATCGTCTGCTCGCCCGACACACCGCCAAGGCGTAATATATCTTCGCCCGCTTCTTCCGTTATCACTTCCAAAACGTCGTCCGCCGTGACCACGCCCACCATGCGTTGATCCTCGTCCACCACGGGCGCACTGACCAGATTATATCGCTCGAAAAGCCGGGCGACCTGTTCGCGGTCCATGCTGACACTAACAACGGTGAACTCACTCTCCTGCAAATCGCTCATACTGCGCGGACGTTGGGCCCGCAAAATTTGATTTAACTGCACCACACCGACGGGCGTATGCGTCGGATCAACAATATAAATTTCGAGAAAACTATCGGGCAAATCGGTTCCATCGCGCAAATAGTCAATGGTCTGGCCAACGGTCCAGAAGGGAGGAATGGCCACATAATCCGACCGCATCAAGCGACCCGCGCTATCCTCAGGATAATCGAGCGCTCTTTGCAAAATGCGTCGCTCGCTCTCTGGAATTTTCTTCAGAACTTCTTGCTGATCGGCCTCGTCCATGTCCTCAAGAACAAACACCGCATCATCTGTCTCGAGATCTTTCACCGCTGATACCAGCGTGCGGAGATCCATGAGCTCAACGACTTCACTTAAAGTACCGGGGTCGAGCTCAGCAAAAACCTCAGCCGGGATTTTTTTACCCACCAGCCCGATCAGTTTTTCACGCAAGTCAGGACTGAGAAGTGTGATCAGCTCAGCAATATCGGAGGGGTGTAGCTCGTCAAAATCGCGCAAAATCTGACGACGGCTTTCGGTCTCAATGAGAGCTGCAAAATTCTGCAGTTCATCATAATTGAAGACTTCGCCATCGATGAGCTCAACATCATTGATTTCGGGTAGCTGTTCGGACATCACCTTTTTCCTGTTTGAACCCCATCACGTGACGTGATCCATCCCGACCTAGTCGTTTTCGAAACAAAACTGTTTGACCTGCGCGCAAATAACGTAAGCTCACTTAGGTTAACCTACGAAAGGACCGAACATGCTAGACCTTCTTCTCTATGCCATGATTTTAGCAGGCTTCCAAGTGATGCTCCCCAATGTTATTGGGCTCATGAATCAAAAATATACGCTTTCCTTTTTACTGTCGGCTCGCGATAACGCGCCAGAGATCACATTAATGAATGCCCGCGCCCGGCGCGCTTGGCTTAATTTAATGGAATCCATGCCTTTTTTCATTGCGCTGAGCATTATTGGGCTCATGCTAGGGCAAGACTTATCCTATCTCATGCTGGTTTGGCTGATCTCGCGGGTTATTTATGTGCCCGCCTATGTTTTTGACATCCCCTATCTGCGCACACTGACCTGGTTGGTTTCCATCGTCATGCTCGTTCAAATGGGGATTGCCGTCAGCGCCGCATAAACACCCGATTGGTGAGACGAAGACGGGTTTTGACGCTTCTGGCGGAGAAGATTAATCTTTTCGTATTGTCCCATGACGGGGTCCATGACGGGGTCCATGACGGGGTCCATGACGGATCTGAGAGATGAGTGAGCAAAAGAGGTGGAGGATTTAAAATGAGCGAAATTACGCAGGTCATAACCATTGATTGGGCGAGTTTTACGCCCGTCTCAGCAGCCCTCGGAGGCAGTCTGATCGGGCTCGCCGCTTTTTGTCTGTATCTTTTCAACGGGCGCATTATGGGCGCCTCTGGCATTTTGAACCAAACCTTATCCACTCTGACGGGGTCACGGGGTTCGGACGCGGGTAATTGGCAGTCGATTTTCTTGATCGGGGTTATTCTGGGCCCGATGCTTTATTACATTCTTCTCGGTGAGTGGCCAGCGCATGAGATGGTCACAAGTTCAGGCTTTCTCGCTCTGGCGGGGCTGTTGGTTGGGCTCGGCACAGGCATTGGTTCGGGATGCACGTCGGGGCACGGAATTTGCGGGCTCGCACGTTTTTCAAAACGTTCCCTGACAGCCGTTCTCACCTTTATGTCAACAGGCATGATCACCGCCTATCTAATCTCGACATTTGGAGGCTAATAATATGGCGCTTCGTTTGATTGCCCTGATCACGGGCTTAGTATTTGGCTTGGGGCTGGCCCTATCCGGCATGCTCAACCCCACAAAAGTTTTCCAGTTTCTCAACATAACGGGCGCATGGGATCCCTCACTCGCCTTTGTGATGGGAGGTGGTCTTATCGTCAATGCAATTGGTCACCTCATCATTCGGCGACGCGCTTCGCCGCTTATAAGCGAAACATTCCATCTTCCGCAAAGCACATTGATCGACCGTCCTCTCATCATCGGGTCAGCCATATTTGGTGTCGGCTGGGCGCTTGGGGGGTTATGCCCCGGCCCTGCCATTGCAAGCCTTGCCTTTACTGAGCCGGAGCCGCTGATCTTCTTTGTTGCTCTGTGCGGGGGATTGCTGCTCTCAGGTCGCGCCAAACTTCTTCTGACACATTCTAAATCGAGCATGGAGGCCTAGATGCTTTCTCAAGACAGCTATAAACGACTTCTCATTGAGCGGCGACCTGATGGCGTGGCTATTGTTACTCTCAACCGACCTGAGAAAATGAATGCCATCGACAATCAGATGCATCACGAATTGATGACATTCAGCAGAGATTTCCAAAATGACCCTGAAATGCGCGCCTTAGTGCTCGCCGGCCAAGGTCGCGCCTTTTGCGCGGGGGGAGATTTTTCCGCTGACACGGCCATTGAGTTTCCATCAACAGATGAAGCTCATCGAATTGTCGATAATATTCTCCTGTGCGACAAGCCAATTATCGCGGCTGTTCAGGGTTATGCGCTCGGCTTGGGCGCCAATGTAGCCCTCTTATGCGATGTGGTCGTTGCGGGCCCTGAGGCCCAATTCGGCGATACACATGTCAAAATGGGGATCGGCGCAGGGGATGGCGGTCAATTGATCTGGCCGCTTCTCATTGGCGTCAACCGAGCCAAATATTATCTGATGACGGGCGACATGATTAACGGCAAACAAGCTGCCGAAATGGGTCTTGCAAGCTTTTGCACCGATACGACCGAAGAGGTTCTTCCCAAGGCCATCGCCATCGCAGAAAAGTTAGCCGCAGGTCCCCCATTGGCGATTGCCGCCTCCAAGGCCGCCATTAACGCCTATATGCGCAGCATTGCCGCAACGACGATGCCGATCAGCTTGCAAGCCGAAGTTTTAACGGCCCATTCTAAGGATCACAAAGAGGCTGTTGCTGCCTTTCAAGGTAAGCGAATACCTAAATTTACCGGCCGATAAAAAGCTTATCCACAATTATAGGCCATCAATCGCCCCTCAACAGCTTCGCCATTACGCCGAACAAACCTAATGTGGTTGGCATTGTCAGGGCATAAAATGCATAGGCAGGGGAGCGGTCTTTTCGGTCACTTCTTAGAAATATTGTGTCCGTTCGACCGCATGTATTAAGGAGTGAGTAAGATTTCTGATCATCCCAAAAATCCAGATCACCGATATGTTAATGACCTGCGACGGCTCGATTATTCGCAAAGCCAGTCACTGGCCTTTCTATCCTCTAGCTTGCCATTATCGGCGGCTGCTCTCTTTTTGGGTCTCGTTGCCCTCATTGTTGGCACTTATATTTCCGATGATGCCACGCACACCTTAATTCTAGTTATCGCGGCAATGGTGGGGGGCTACATGGCCCTAAATATTGGGGCGAATGACGTCGCCAATAATATGGGTCCAGCTGTTGGTGGCAAAGTGATCACGGTCACCACGGCTGTTCTGATTGCCGCCATTTTCGAAAGCGCAGGGGCGCTGCTCGCCGGCGGCGACGTGGTCAACACCATTGCTAAGGGAATTATAACCCCCGACCCCAGTTTGGCCGTCGGCGATTTTCGTCTACTCATGCTGAGTGCTCTGTTCGCCGCCGCTTTGTGGATTAACCTTGCAACATGGTTAAATGCGCCGGTCTCGACCACGCACTCAATTGTGGGGGGCGTTTTGGGCGCAGGTATTGCCGCCAGTGGTTTCGGCCTCGTTAATTGGCCGATGATGGGGTCGATTGCGGCCAGCTGGGTGATCTCACCGTTCCTCGGTGCGCTGATCGCCGGCATGTTGCTCTATCTCATCAAGCGCTTGATCCTTAATGCCGACGATCGATACGCAGGGGCACACACCTGGATGCCTGTTCTCTATGCGCTGATGGCGTCGGCCTTTGTCGCTTATATGGCGACAAAAGGCCTGAAACGCCTCGTTAAATTCGACATGGTTGAGATCATTTTGGCTGCCACTCTTGCCGGCCTCCTCACATACGCCCTGTCGCGCCCTTGGTTGCGGCCGCGGATTAACCGAACCGGCCCCAGCAAAAAAGATTTCTACACCCTTTTTAACATTCCGCTTCTGTTAGGCGTGGCCCTTCTGTCTTTCGCGCATGGGGCGAATGATGTCGCCAATGCGGTTGGCCCTTTGGCCGCGATTGTGTCGACCCTGGAAAGCGATGCGGGAATTGCCAGTAAAGCCGCGATCCCCATTTGGGTGATGATGGTCGGCGCGTTGGGGATTTCCTTAGGGCTGCTCTTATTTGGCCCACGCTTGATTAGAACGGTTGGCGAGAAAATTACCCGCCTCAACGCACCGCGCGCCTATTGTGTTGCCTTGTCCTCGGCGATCACAGTTCTCATTGCCACCTCAATGGCCTTGCCCGTGAGTTCGACACATATCGCAATTGGCGCCATTTTCGGGGTGGGGTTTTTGCGTGAGTTTTTGGAAAATCCCAATCGGCAAAAATTACGACCTGGCCACAAGCTCAACGCCACAGCGCAAGATGCATTTAACAGTATTGAAGCGCGCTCACGCCGACGTCTGGTTCGCAGAAGTTTCGCGCTCTCAATCGCCGCTGCTTGGGTGATTACCGTGCCTTGCTCCGCCGCGATTGCTGCCGCTCTTTATCACGCAATGCAACTTCTGTAATCCACGGGCGGAGTGCCTCAAAATTTTTAAGAAGATCCAGAAAATCTGCACGATGGACCGCTCGATGGGCCTGCTCAATGAGAGCCCAATGGCGTTGGCGCTTTTTACTCTCGGGCCATTCATCAAATTGATCATAGACCAAAAAGGGATAATAGGTCACAGGCACCACGCCTAATCCGTCATTCATTTTTTTACTAATCGGAACGGTAAAGGGAAACTCCTCAAGAACATGCCCTTTGATACCAGCTTCCTCAAATGCTTCGCGGCGCACAGCGTCAATGGGATCTTCCGATTTCTTAACATTCCCCTTCGGCAATATCCAACGCCCTCGCGCCATAGAGGTGACAAACAAAACAGCAATTGCTTCATTTTGGACGTCGAACGGAATGAGACCCACTTTACGCATAGTCAAAAATCCTCAAAAATTTTGATAGGTAAGGGTATCCGATTCGCCCATAATTATTGCTACGCAGCAAAATGCTGCGCCCGCCCCCCTGATGTATTGGACATCCACCTGCTTCATTTCATCCATCGCTCACGCGCAAAAAAAGAGCGCGGCAGTCTCGCTACCGCGCTCTTCAAAGTTCTATTGCGCTAATTCTAATTAAAAGCGGAAGAAAAAGCCCAAACGAAGATCTTGAGACTGCACGTCTTTGTCATAAGCCGTTGACTCTGTCGTTGCACATAGACCAGTGTCCTCGTCGATATCTTTCAACTTCATATCCCCATAATTGGTATGGGTCAGACCGGCGTAGAAACCATTTTTCTCTGTCAAATAATATGCGCCGCCGAGGCCTAAGCGATAAGACACACTGTCTTTAGACTCCGAGCAAGTAACCTGTTCGGGGCCGTCTTCGAAACCAAAATAGGTCGGGTTCGACTCGATATCCGCATAACCAATGCCGGCAAGCGCGAAAAGCTGAAACTTCGGTGAAAT
>Ga0181606_10000889_pt1 | contig 25574 bp, 23 predicted proteins | sample 041ome_10_FD_132994 | JGI IMG/M metagenome (GOLD analysis project Ga0181606, IMG submission 132994) | Coastal salt marsh microbial communities from the Groves Creek Marsh, Skidaway Island, Georgia - 041412US metaG (megahit assembly) | ecosystem: Environmental > Aquatic > Marine > Intertidal... | reverse complement strand
TATGTCCAAGCCCAAGTACAAGCGCATCATCTTAAAAATAAGTGGAGAAATCCTTGGCAGTCGGAGTGCCGGTGAGCCAATTTTTGCCGAGTCTTTAGAAAAGATATGTGGCGAGGTCAAGGCGGTTGCCGATATGGGGGTTGAGGTCGGATTGGTTGTGGGAGGAGGAAATATATTTCGAGGTTTACAGGGTGCCGATAAAGGAATTGATCGTACCACCGGAGATTCCATGGGAATGCTTGCCACGGTGATCAATGGCCTTGCCCTGATGGACCGCCTCGAAAAGATGGGTGCAGTGGTGCGTGTTCAAAGTGCAATCCCGATGGACAAGTTGGCCGAACCATACATTCAACGCCGTGCGATCAGGCACCTTGAAAGGGAAAGAATTGTTATTTTCGTTGCCGGTACTGGAAATCCCTATTTCTCTACTGATACCACAGCCGCCCTCCGGGCTAACGAAATTTCTGCGGACATCATTCTTAAAGCAACCAAAGTGGACGGTATTTACGATAAAGATCCTCACAAATATGAGGATGCGTCGAAATTTTCTGCCCTCTCATACATGGACTGTCTGGAAAAACGGCTTTCAGTTATGGATTCGACCGCATTTTCCCTCTGCATGGACAATAAGATGCCCATCCTTGTCTTCAATCTTCAGGAAGAAGAATCGATACGGAAGGCAGTTTGCGGAGAGCAAATAGGCACCATCGTACATTAATATAAATTGCCCGTAACCTAACCTTGAACCAAACTCAATTTACCTATGGATACTGAACTCGTTTTTAAAAAATTAAATGAGGACATGAGAAAATCTGTCGATCATGTCCTTCATGAATTTTCCACCCTTCATACTGGCAAAGCCAATCCATCCATGGTTGAGGGGGTGACTGTTGATGTCTACGGCTCAAGCATGAAACTTCGTGATGTGGCTGCCATCACTACACCTGATTCGCGCACCATACAAATTCAGGCGTGGGACAAGGGAACGGTTGGCCCGATTGAAAAGGCATTGCTAGAAGCCAAGCTCGGCATTACGCCCCTTCTTACCGGAGAATTGATTCGTCTGCCCATCCCGGAACTCAGCGGAGAAAGAAGGGAGGAGTTGTGCAAGATGGCCCAGGGGTTCGCGGAAAATGGCAGAATTGGAGTACGGGCCTCCCGCAAGGATGGGCTGGATGCACTGAAGGCACTACAGAAAGATGGACTCCCTGAAGATGACTTTAAACGAGCCGAAAAGGAAGTGCAGAAATTGACCGATGATAGTGTCAATGAAATCAATCGTGCATTGTCCTCCAAGGAATCTGATCTACGAAAAGTTTAAGCAGTCCTCCTCTGTTTCCCTCAAAAATCCGATTATCTTTGAGGTTGGGATTGCCCTAGCTTACTTTTCGCCCATCTTTTACACACAGGTGTATTCGGATGAGTAGAGTGGTAATTAAATTGGGAACCGGACTATTGTCCGCTGGAGATGGTAATATTCGGGAAGAACGAGTATCCCAAATTTGTTCGGGTATAGAATCGTTAAAGGATCAGGGCACGGAGGTCATAATTGTTAGCTCTGGTGCGGTCGGCTTAGGCATGGGTAAGCTCGGTCTTGAGTCGAGACCTACTGAGCTCTCCTTGCTTCGCTCCTGCGCCTCGATCGGCCAGAGTGAGTTAATGCACGCGTGGAAATCCGCCTTTAGCAATTATGGTATTATGACTGCCCAAATTTTACTTACCCGGGAAGATTTCAACCAACAAACAAGATCCCGCAAGGTGCAAGAAACAATAGAGACTCTGCTTGCCCGGGGAGTTGTGCCTGTAATCAACGAGAATGACTCCATCAGTGATGAAGAGTTAAAGTTTGGCGATAATGATGTGCTCTCTGCCCTACTCGCCTCCCTTTGCCTCGCCGAGTTACTGATCATACTGACCACAGCGAAGGGATTGATGACTCACGCAAGCTCTGGAGTCCTTGTCCCTTTCGTCAGTGAAATCACCCCCGAGATAGAGGGCATGGCAGAAGGCACCACCAGTTCCACAGCAGTGGGTGGAATGGCAACCAAAATTGAAGCGGCAAAAGTGGCCACAAAATCCGGTTGTGCTGTATTTATTGGCAGCGGAGAAACGCCTGGCAGGCTCCCCCAGATTATTGATGGCAAGGCAGAGGGCACTTTTTTTGCTCCTGCTGGATTGGATCTTAACCAGCGAAAGAAATGGCTGGCTTTTTTTCCCAACCCCAAGGGTTCGATCGAAATTGATCAAGGGGCATGCGAAGCCATTCTCGATAAAGGAGCCAACCTTCTTGCCAGCGGAATCGTTCGGGCAAGCGGCCTCTTTGGCAGGTCAGAGGTTGTTTCCATTATCAACCCACTAGGAAAAATTATTGCCCGGGGGATATCCCGCTTTGCCAGCCATGAACTTGAGCAAGTCATTGGATCCGACAATGAAACCATTTTGAAAATTCATTCGTGGAGCAACCGACCCGAAGTTGTCCATCGAGACTTCCTGGCTCCCCTGATCAATAAATGTGACCCTTCGGAAAATTAATAATGTACGACTATGAAGATGAAGAGGACGATTTATTCGGCCCACCTCCGCAAGCATCCAGCCCTGTTGCTCAGCAGAAGATTGATTTTAAAAATGAATTAAACAATGATCAGTACCGAGCAGTCACCGCACCATTTGGCCCCGCCCTTGTGCTTGCTGGTGCCGGTTCTGGCAAAACCCGGACCCTTACCTACCGCGTAGCCTACTTATTGGAACAAGGCATTCAACCCGAAGCGATCCTCCTTCTTACCTTTACTAATAAGGCATCCAAGCAAATGCTCGAGCGGGTCGAAGAATTAACAGGCGTGGGTGGCCACCGCTTCCTGGGTGGCACCTTCCATCATGTCGGAGGACAAGCATTACGGCTCTTTGGTGACCTTCTTGGATTGCCCAGAAGTTTCACTATTTTGGACGATGGAGATTCCGATGCCCTCCTCAATGAAGTAATCCGAGATATCGATCCAGATTTCTTCAAAGCAAAAGAAAACCCCAAGGCCAAACCTATTAAAGGCTTAATAAGCTACGCCCGAAATGTAGGAAAAGATGTCCAGGAAGTCGCCCGAGCCCGCTACCCATCGAACCGGGAATTGATCACCAAGATGGATCAATTTTTTGAAATCTACACCCAAACAAAATTAAGCCGTGGACTCACGGATTATGATGACCTACTAGTCTTTTGGCTCGATCTGATGGAGAAGCATGAGGATGCCAGATCCTATTTCCAGAATCGATTCTCCCATGTCTTGGTCGATGAGTATCAAGATGTAAATTCTCTCCAGGCACGTATTGTTGACTGCGTTGCGTCCAACCACCAAGTCATGGCAGTTGGGGATGATGCTCAATGTATCTACACCTGGCGCGGGGCAGACCTTGACCAGATCCTTTCGTTTCCCGAACGCCACCCTGGGGCCAAGATTTACAAGATTGAAACCAATTATCGAAGCTCACCGGAGATTCTGAAACTTGCCAATGGCATCCTGGCAAACAGGACCGCAGAGAAAAGTTTTAGCAAGGAATTAAAGGCATCACGCCCCCATCACGATTTACCTCAGGTCATTCCCACCCTAGATGCATACCAACAGGCAGATTATGTCATTTCAAAAATTGAGGACCTCTATGACTCTGGGGTTAACTACGACCAGGTTGCCATTCTCTATCGTGCCCATTACCATGCGATGGAATTGCAGGTCGAGCTTTCCCGAAGGGGGCTCCCCTTTCTCATTACCAGCGGCTTACGATTTTTTGAGCAGGCCCATGTAAAAGACTTGGTCTCCCAACTCAGGTTTGTGGCCAACCCCAAAGACAGCACCGCGTTTTTGCGCTTTGCATGCCTCCTGCCCAAGGTCGGGGAGAAAACAGCTATCAAACTTCTTAAGATTGCCTCTTCGATCGCCACCGAAAATAAGAAATCACTTTGCCAGGCACTTGGTGATGAGAAGGTGCTGGCTAAAGTGCCCAAGGATGCGATCGATGACTGGAAGGATATGTCTGACACCCTCTCCCATGTGCATGAGGTAGCAGGAAATGCGGCACCCTCTGTTGTGGTTGAAGAAGCGATTAGCGGATGGTATCAAACTTTTCTCCGGGCCACCTATGAAAATTGGCCAAGGCGCGAGGAGGATTTAGAGAGCCTAATTGACTTTGCGTCCAAGCACGAAAGTCTCGCTGAAATGTTGTCCCAATTGGTTTTGCTCAGTTCAGAATCCGGGGACCGGGTGGTTAAGCAGGGAGAACGGTGTATTCGGCTCTCTACCATTCACCAGTCTAAAGGCCTCGAATACCCCCATGTGTTTATCATCGGACTGGCCGATGGACTCTTTCCCAACAAGCGGGCCATCGATGGCGAGGGAGACCTGGAGGAGGAAAGAAGATTGTTCTATGTGGCATCCACCCGAGCAGAACGATCCTTACACCTTCTCTTCCCTACCCTAGCCAACCAAAAAGGCACGCCGGTACGGCTGATGCAAAGCCGCTTCATCAAGGAACTGCCCGAATCAAGGTATGAATTAATCAATGCTCACTCCCATCACCGCTACGGCAAAGAAAGAGCATTCGGAAGCTCAGGCTGGGGGAAATCCGGCGGCGGATACCGAAAATATAATAATTTCTAACTCCTAATCTCCCAAAGCTTCGCCCAGAGCCATCCAGCAAAGCATCGCACAATCAACCCGTTCAGGAAACTGCACGATGGATTGATAAACCTTTAAATCGCCAACCCACTCCCCTGGAGATTTATGGTGCTCAACCCATTCTCTAATTTCAGAGAGAGTTGACCGGGTATCCCTAAGTTCATCCCCTGTGAGGGAAGCACACATGATAGAGGCGCATGCCTTTGCAAGAGCAGAGCCCTGCACATTAGCCACCAGTTCAACCAATCGGTCATTCTCGATTCTTATTTCCACCCGGCATATATTCCCAGTCTTTGTACTGATCCATTCCGAAGAGCGCGATGGATTAGCGATGGATCCTCGCCCAAACGGATTGAGGGCATGTTCCTCGAGAATATCACGGAGAAAACTCTGGTCCGTGCTCACTAAAACGCGTTCTTCCACATCATCGATTCAACGGGCAGGGAAGATCGCTGGTTGTATTTGGCGGAGGCTTTGTTGGAGTAATCCACCTCCACTTCTCCTTCGACAAGGAAGTAAATTAATTGGCCAATGGGCATTCTCGCGTAAACCCTGACCGGCTGGGAGACCGAAATCTCTAAGGTCCAATGATTGCAGAAGCCAACATCCCCTTTTCCGGCAGTTGCGTGAATATCAATGCCCAACCTACCCACACTCGATTTTCCCTCAAGAAAGGGAACATAACGGCGGGTTTCGGTGTACTCGAGGGTCGAGCCCAGATAAGTCTGCCCAGGCCGTAAAACATATCCTTCCTCCGGAATAGAAAAGTGCTCCACCTGGTTGTGCTTACGGGCATCGATCACTTCATCGACATAGCAGGCTAAATGAGGTGAAAGATGGACATCGTAACTATTAGTTCCCAGGCAGGATCGGTCGTAAGGCTCGATCACAATATCTCCACGATCGATTGCATCCAGAATGGCTCCGTCTGAAAGTATCATGATTTCTTTGCTAAAGCTTAATTCCTTCGGGTCAAAACAAAGCGACCCTGAGCAGTAAACTCAGGGTCACAAATAAATCTATACTGGATAAACTGAGGGGGGTGTAAATTACACCACACGCGTTTTACCAGGCACGGGAGCATCATAGCCACCAGCGGAATTAGGTTGAACGGGTGCTTCACTCTCCCATGTTAATGAGTCGATCCCCGGACAAAGCTCAACCTTAGAGGTGAGTGCCTGATTCCAGCTTATCTCCTTACCCGAATAAGTGGCACATCTACCCAAAATGTTGGTCATGGTGCTCTTCGCTCCATAATCTCCCTCATTGTAGACTTCTCCCTTGGCGAGTGCATCGATCATATTGAGTTGCTCTTGCTGATGTCCACCCACTCTTTTGCCTGGGTAGCGCCATGGATCGCCTGATTTTGGGAAAATTTGATGGCGACTAATAGCACTATTACCTTCAGAACCATAAATATGCTCGGAAACATTTTGCCAGCAATTACTGATGTGCCGGCACTGGCTGTACATACGGAACCCATCGGCGTACTCAAACTCTACAAAGTGATGGTCGTAGATCTCCCCATGTTCCTTCCAGTCAGGATCATTGGCGGGGTTACCCCGAACCTGCCTGCCTCCATGACCATTGGCTTTGATCGGATAGGAACCCTTGATCCAGTTGATGATATCGGTGTTGTGAATGTGCTGTTCCACAATGTGGTCCCCACAGAGCCAATTAAAGTAGAACCAATTACGCACTTGGTATTCCATCTCATTCTGGGCAGGAGTTCTCTTTTTCGTCCATACTCCACCACTATTCCAGAATACCCGGGCATAATTAAGATCACCAATGGCACCATCCTGAATCCGTTTAACGGTCTCAATATAATTATCCTCGTGGTGGCGCTGTAATCCAACCGCAACCATAAGGTTTTTCTTTTTTGCCTCTTCATTGGCAGCTAATACCCGGCGCACACCTGCTCCATCCGTGGCCACAGGCTTTTCCATGAACACATGCTTGCCCTTATTGATCGCATGCTCGAAGTGTAACGGGCGGAATCCTGGTGAGGTGGTCAAAAGCACCAAGTCCACATTATCCATCTCCATGACTTTTTTGTAAGCGTCGAGACCAGCAAATATAGTATCATCTGTAAGCTTAAGCTTATCCTCATGGCCCACGTGCTTTAGGTAGTTCTGAGCCCCTTTCGCTGTATCCATAAAGGCATCTGCCAAAGCCACGCATTCGGTCTTGTGAGGCGAATTCATAACCTGTGCCGCAGCTCCCTTGCCCCGGCCTCCACAACCAATTAAAGCGAAACGGATTACTTCTTTCCCTTTACTTTCTGCGGTAAGCACATTGGGAAATGAAACTGCTGCACCGGCAAGAGCTGCAGACCCCATGAACTTTCTTCTACTTACTGATTCTGTATTACTCATTATAGATGATTCGTTATTATAGTGTTGTGATTTGAAAACTTTACTTGGTTAAGGTAAGCTCTAGGCTTGCAACCGGGCCATCGATTTCTCCGACCGACCAGCGGATTCCATGTAAGAAATGCTTCAATAAATAAGGAGTCCACCAAGTTGCCTTATTATGACCAAAGTTCGTGTAAAAAACTCTTCCTTTGCCATACAACTTTACCCATGAAACTGGGTAATCATTTGTAGGAGACTTACCCACCTTGCCACTTTGGGGAGCATCTAAGCTGACCAATACCCGTAAGTTTTTCCGGTCATACCCTTTGTATTGATAAATTTCGTCCGAAAACTGAAAGGTCGTAGAATTAAAATTTTTACACAAAGGATGATCCGGGTCTTCCACTGTAAAAGGCCAGGTGCCTCCTGCATTCCATGGATGACCATCAAAACATCCTCCAATCATTTTCGTATACGCTGGCCACTTAGGCATACCCGCATCCGATGCACCGTGGAATCCGCTAAAACCCTTGCCTGATTTAATAAAATTTCGCAGGCTGTCTCTTTGCTCATTGGTGACAAAAGTTTTTTCAACCCGGGTTGTATTGTTGAAAATAAGTCCGTCGTAGTTGGAGAGATTATTGGTGGTGAAATCTTCCACCGATGTTGAAAAATCAACGGCAAAGGCATGGGTTTTTTTAGATAGTTCCCGTAATGCCTTAATTCCAGTTGGTATAGATTTATGAGCAAAACCACTGGGATGGGAGTAAACGAGAAGTTTTGGTGTCTTTGGGCTGTTGAATGTGTCAAAACCCTGTAAAGCAGATTGAATTTTTTCTAAATCTTCGTCCTTTTGACCCCAAATTGAAGAACAAATCAAGATGAAGGAAAGAGATAAAAGGATGCGAAAAATCATGGAATATTTAAAAAACATGTATATTTTATAAAAAAACAGGGGCAATCAAGGAAGAACCCAACGAAAAGTAAATTTTCTTTAGACAGGTAGACCCTTTAGCCTAGCTTGCGCAGTCCGGACAGTTTCCGAAAAGCTCCATAACATGAGTCAGATTAGTATAGCCGAATGATCGACCGACTTTTTCGAGCTCATCGCCCATACAAACATCAACCCGCTCAGTCCGTCCGCATAAACGACAGGTTAAATGATGGTGATGATCATGACCGTGAGATAGACAATACACCTTGGTTCCATTTTCACGCACTCCCAGTTGCAACACTCCAATCTTTTCGAATTGTTCCAGGGAACGGTAAACTGTAACCAAATCACAAGTGCCTTTGACTAGTTGGGCGTGGGTCTCTTCAGCAGACAGTGGATTATCCGCATCCGCCAATGTGCACAGCATGGCTTTTCTTTGCTTGGTTACCCTTAAACCAGCCTCGCTAAGATGAATTAAAGTTTTTTCTACTAAAGATTCTGTCATACGCTGAAAGTATGTTTTTCCCATTTTAGCTCAACGGCAAGCAGGAATCTATTTGGCTGATTGCCATCTTCCCAACCTTCGTGCAATAGGTTCATTGTGATACCTTTACTTTTAGATAAGTCTTTTGAACAATGGGATATGGGCAAAGTACCTTCCTACCGTTTAGAGCAGGTTAGAAAATGGGTCTTCGAGCATGGATGCTTGGATTGGTCCAAGATGACCAACCTACCCCAGTCCCTCACGGATGAGATCTCACAAAATTTTGACTTAGTGCCCATGGAACTTTTACGTACCCAGGGGTCGTCCGACACCACTCAGAAACTTCTTTGGAAACTTCGGGACAAACAATTAATTGAAAGCGTATTAATTCCAGCTACAGAAGGGACCAAGGGAGTCCGGTCTTCGCGATTAACCCTTTGTGTATCCACTCAGGTAGGATGTGCCATTGGTTGTAAATTTTGTGCCAGTGGACTGGATGGTCTCAAGCGCAACTTAACTACAGGTGAAATCGTTGGCCAAATCCTCTTGGCAAGAAATGAAGCAAACCGAAGAATTGACAACCTTGTCTTCATGGGTATGGGAGAGCCCCTCGCCAATTTACCTGCCCTCCTGCCTGCCTTGGACCAAATCCTTTCCCCTAAAGGGCTCGGTATTGGTGCCCGGCACTTAACCCTGTCAACCAGCGGGTTAGCTCCCAAGATTTTAGAACTCGCGAAATATCCTGCCCAGATAAGACTGGCGATCTCCCTGCACGGCGGAGATGACGAAACCCGTCAAAAAATCATGCCCATCAATGAGCGTTTTCCTTTAGATGAGCTCCTTAGTGCCTGTGAGCGTTTTATCGAGGAACGCAAAAAGATGATCACCCTAGAATATATCTTGATCGATGGAGTTAACGACGACTTGGAGCAAGCGGAACTGTTGGCCGCCCATGCCAAACGATTACATGCCAAGATTAACCTTATTCCCTACAACCGTGTGGAAGGGCTCCCCTGGGAAAGGCCCCCACTCGACCGCATCAAATTGTTTTACAACCGGGTAAAGGATGCAAACCCTCCACGGGTTACCCTGCGCATGGAGAAAGGACACGATATCGATGCCGCCTGTGGCCAACTTCGATTGAGAGAAATGAATCAGCTCCAAACTAGCTACTGAGTTTTTCCCTGCTATTTACAGAAGCTGCAGTTTACAGAGAAGTATTAATAAACAACTAACTAAAATTAACATTTGACTCTACAATTCCGTTGTTCATGAAGTTTAATATGAAATATATATCTATTGTAATAATGGTTTCATTGTGTAGTTGTGCCAAAAACTCTCAAGATATTGTAAACGACGGTAGACCCATGGGTGTATTTGAGCCCAAAAGGGACTATGTAGTCGATATTCCTATGGGGAGCACAAAAGTTACTGGTAAGTCCTCGGGGATGGAAATTCTAGGCATTTTTACAATTGGCGCCAGCGAGACTGCCGAAGGAGTAGATATATCCGGTCGAGGAGACAGCACACTTCGAAACAACTCTGCAGGCGGTGCTGTGTTTAACCCAGTTGCAGCTTTGGGACCTGCACTTGCCCTGATCCCTAAATCCTCTAAAGAAAAGTTTAAGTCGGCAGCTTTGCGTGATGCTTGCGAAAATAATAATTGTGATGTTTTGGGTTACACAATGTACAATGTGAATGAGAAAAACTACTGGCTCTTTAAAACATATGATGTACAGGTTTCGGGGTTCCCAGGAAGGGTCGAAAGTTTAGAAAATGTTAATCGTATATATAGACCTACTGACTCCTATTGGCGTTCCTCTGTAATCTCTCCTTACATACAAAACAAGTAGAATTTTCTAAACTTCAGCCTCACTCCTTATAGTTTAGGAGAGCAACATTTCTTATGATACCCGTTGTATCATAAGTTGAGAAACCCAACGGAGCAGACAATTCGATTTCCCCGCTCCGCATTGTAATCGCACGGTCCTTCACTTTGCAATCAATCAGTTTCTCCTCATCAACCCAAAACCTGAAATGTTCGGTGTTAACCAAGAGGCGACATGCATACCACCGATTAGAATGAAAGCGGTGGGCCGTTGCGGTTTCGTTTTCTGAGGCATCAAAACCATCCACGCAGGAAATTCCCACAAGAGCACCGCCCCATCCCCCTAAAATTAAGGTCGCATGATTTCTTAAAAAAGGGAATGTCAACGAACCAAAGAAGTCAGAACCCATCTCTTTCTTCGCCTCCCACCTTATTTCATAGTTGTTTCGAGGAAGTTCGTGTCCCACCCAGTGGATTCCGGTAAGTGCAACCCCAAACTCTAGCCTCACACTACCATTCCCATCGAGGCTGACTTCGCCCCGTCCCGCATAATCGGTAATGGACCAATTCTTTAGGCTCTTTCCATCGAAAAGTATGGTTTCATTGATTTCATTGCCGATGGCAGAATGGAAGCTGAATATTGAAATATGAGCTACCCATGTTAAAACGATAACTGTCTGCTTGACTGGCATGAATAGAAAGGACCCCGAATGATCCAGATGAATCCTCACCTTGGTCTCTCGATCACCTCAATCTCGTACCCCTCCGGAGCATCCACAAAGGCAAAAATAGAGCCCGACGAGCTTTCTGTGGGCCCATCGCTTAAAGGCACTCCGATTTGATCAAGGTGCACCTGGAACGCCTCCATGCTTTCAACCTCAAAAGCTAAATGCATCAAATCTTCCTGAACCTTGACCGGACCGGAGCGTGGGAAGTATGTAATTTCAATTTCTTCGTCACTGTTAGGCACGGACAAAAATGCAAGTTTTGATCCACGGGGCGATTCATGCCTGCGTGTGACTTCTAAACCAAAAACACGCTGATAAAATTCGAGGGTATGTTCGAGATCATTAACCCGCATGCGGGTGTGCAAAAATTTTTTAACCAATTCGGGCATCTCAGTAATACGAGGAGTGAGGTCGCCAGACTCTAGTTGAATGCAAATGTAACTTTAAAGACCTTGGCTTCCGCACAAGCATTGAGCACACTAATCGCTGCCTGATGTTCGGCAATTCCAGAGGAGGCGATTTCAACTTTCAGTTCGGCTTCCTCTTTGGACTTAGCACCGCTATTGATGAGTTGATCACGCATCGATTTCTGGGTTTTCAAATTTCCGACCAAATCTGGCATCTCCAAATCAATACCATCTTCAATCATGGAACCGTTAAGATAGACCTCTCCATCATCACCTATGCGCACCTTCAACATCTCCATAGGAGTAATATCGCTGCTGGAAGCTTTTCCAGGAAGCTGGATGGATAATTCCGCCTCAGGCTCTTTAATCATCGTGGTAACCATGAAATAGATGAGCAAAAGGAAGGTCACATCGATCATTGGAGTCAAATCGACCTCATCAACATCGTCCAATATTTTCTTAAAGGTGTCCATTGATTAAACAGAAGAATTACCTGCCGCTCTTGAATGTGGCAAAGATCACATCTGCCTGCCCACCATTACCGATTTCTTTGAGAGCATCTTGAACGACGGCATGGGTAACCTGGGGGTGCACCCGTAAAAACACTTTCCATTCAGGGTTTCTTTTAACTGCAGTTGAAATCTGCGAAATGTCGATTTCCTGTTCCCCCCAATAAAATCTCTGTCCTGCCGGCGTCTCATCAATGCTAATAATGGTACGGGTTGGAGGCTCTTCCTTCACCGAGGAATTACCGGCAATCGGCAAGCCGGACAATTCAATATACTGTTCAGAAAGTCTTTGTGCGACCACCATGAAAAATACGATCAGGAGGAAAACCACATCGATCATAGGAGTCAAGTCAGGGGACTCATTCGAATTTGGCACTTCAAATTTTGCCATGGGAGTGAGCGGTTTGGATTTTTTCTCTTAGCCTGCGAAAATATCCATCAGGTAGCAGCTTCTTCCTCGTATCCACCCTCTTCGTAATACTCTTCTCCGCCTGCTTCCCCTTCTTCAGCAAATCCTCCACGGGCGGCACGAACCAAGGTAAAAACCATGGATCCAGTCACTTGATTCACCTCGGCAACGATATTACCAAATTTTGTTTTAAAGAGGAAATAAGCCACAAGGCATGGTATGGCAACCACCAGACCTGCGGCAGTTGTCCAAAGTGCACTACCAATGTTGCCCGCCATTTGCTTGCTCGCTTCACCCCCCATGCCCTGAGAGGTCAAAACTGCAAAGGCTCCAATCATACCGACAACCGTGCCCAACAGACCAATCATCGGAGCAATGGAACCGACCGTGTTAAGCATGTTAATCCAAGTAAAGGGTTTGGCCAACTCAAGGCCCGAGTTCTCATCCAATCCTTTCTCAATAGATTCAATGTCAAGTTCATCGTCTTGAATGCGCTCCAAGCCTCCTTTAAGGATGGAGGTAACAGGAAGTTTGTACTGGTCACACAATGCCTTCGCTCCTTCGATGTTTAGGTTCTGTATCTCCTGCATGATAGGCTCGATGACATCATCCTTTATAAAAGCCTTCCGGCGGACGGCGATACTGTTGAAGATAATCAGAGTGATGCCTGCAAGAATGAGAATGAGGAAGACAATGAAAAAAGTTGCCCCAAGGTTGTTCCATGCTTGTGCGAAAAGATTGGTATCCTGAGCCATAGCCTGGCTAACAAACATTCCCGGCGACAGGAAAAGGTAGGTTACAATAAAGAGTGAGGGAATGCGGAGCTTACCAAGTTTCATAATTTATAATTTGTCGATATGAGTAAGAAAAGTGTGAAATATTGACTAGGTCAATGAGGATTTGATCATGACTGAGGGAGGGCGTCCAACCTTGCCTGGCTCATTTTCTCCCACTTTGTCTCTTTAAAAAAGACCACGACTTGATTATAAACATTCATGGCAGCCTCATTGAGATCAAGTTTTTCGTAGGCATCTCCAGCCATCATTAGAGACTCGGGTAACCAATCAAGCCCTATTCTCGCATTGACAATGCCCTCGGTCACCTCGAGCACAGATTGTCGGTAATATTCGGAAGCTTTCAACTCTTCGCCCGCGTCTTCATAGCGACGGGCATATTGAATGCGGATGAGAGAACGGATTAGCTTGTAAAGGGAAAACTCATTGCTTTGCCTGCTTGGAGGATTCTCGTCTAACTTCTTCAATCCCTGCACTGCAGAGTTAAACATCTTACCAGCCGCTTCCCCGTAGCGCTTATCTTTTTTGGCTGCCGGCGCATACATTTCGTATAACTTGATGTAGCAATAGATTGGCCAGATTTCTAGAATTTTACTGTAAGGACTATCAGGAGACTTATTTACGATAGGAGTAAGCCGGGCATATTCAGTGATTGCCTCCGTGTACAGCCCCTGTTGCCTGAGAGAATCTGCCAGTTTGAGATACGCTTCATGATCGCCACTGTTATCTCTAATGGTAACCCTTTGCAAAAGAGCACGGGAGGACTTTGCGGAAGACGCATTTACTGCAATCATTTTTGCGCACAATTCAAGGGCTGATTCAGAAAATTCGCGAAAACCAAAATCATCCAGCTTGGAAAGATTTAACCTCGAAAGCACATAAAAAGCCTCCGCAAATTGCCCCATCCCCAGAAGTCCTCTGATGTAAGTTAGGCAGTCATCATGAATAGGAAGGTATTCATAAGGAATATCAAGGAATAGCATCGCTTTGTAAACCTCCGGACGCAGGGCATCAAGAACCCTGGGGTCATACTGTTCATTGGAGAGATATTTCAGGTATGCCTTCGCTGCTTTGGGCCAGTCGAATTCAAAGCGGGCAATATTTTGACGATTGAGATCACGAAGTTCCATTTCGATCCTTCCACCCCCCTGAAACTTAGCAAAAATGATTCCTTTCTGCGGGTCAACGCCGAGTAACTCCATAGGCTTGACCGCCAAACCGGAAGTGTAATGAGCCTTGACGGGAATGGGTCCTGCGAATTTGCGAAAGTAATCCTCGTTGGCATAACCAGCAGAAACTAAGCAGGAAAATATAGCGATTATCTGGGGAAATTTCATTTTAGGAACTTTCTTTGCCAATCGGTGTATTGTTTTTCAATCATCGATACCTGATCCGCCTGCCCCGCCTGCTCGTAACAACGGATTGCCTGCTCAAAAGATTTAGGTGCCCACTTTAGGGCACTGGGGAAGTTAAGCGTTGTCTCGAGAAAGAGAAAGGCTGCACCAGCATAATCCTTTTGTGCCTTCATACACTCCCCCATCATGAATGCAGATTCAGCTCTCATTTCCAAGCTAGCTTCAGTATCACCTCTAACTTCTTCAAAAGAACTTCTTGAGCGTTGATATGACTCCGGATCTTTCTCTGCCTCGGCCACTTCAAACCAAGCATGGCCACGGCGTATTCTGGCATCATTTGCTTGAGGGTGCCAGGTGGAGTTGGTAAGGGCAGAATCAAAACTACTCGCGGCCGATAGGTAGTCCCTTTCTTTCTCTTTGGCTTTTCCAATCAGATAATGGGCATCAAAAAGGAAATCTCCGCCGGAGTCGCCATAGAGTTCAACCAGCCTTTCCATGGCGGAAATTGCATCTCCAAGGGAATTTTGGGCGAGCATTTTCTCGGCCATCCAAACCAGTACACCAGCACTCGCAGCAGGGAAATCACTGCTTTGCGGATTATAATCACCGCCGGCCCGGGAACCCACCCTGTCCAAATTAGCACGCATTCTGAGTTCCAAAGTCTTCTGGCCAGAACCCACCGCATCTTCAAGCAGGCGGGCAAACGCCTTTTGCGGGGACAATTCCGAAGGGAAGTTGTCGTTATATTCTTTGTATTTCTTGAGATATCCCTGAAACTTAGCCGCGTAGTCTGGGTTGATGAAGATCGCCCCCCTAAATTTAACAACATCCGAGTAGATCTTCGGATCCATCCCATTGTACTCGGTGCTTAAAAGAGCAAGTACCTTCCTTCGATCTTTGACTATTTCCTCAATGGTGCCGGAAATTTCCTCTTCAATGCCTTTACGATTTCTAAAGGTGAAGGATACTGGCTCTGCAGGATTTTGCAGTTTTTGGAGGAGGTCCAATGTCAGACCAAACAGGTCTTCATATTGTTTGTACTTATCGCAGTACTTTTTCAGAATTGCATCGATTCCAACACTGGTGGGGTCATTGCCGAACTTTTTAATATCCTCAAAATAGAGGTTGAGCATCTTGGAAGGCTTACCTTGTTTTTCCAGAGCAAATCCGATTTTTTCGGTAGCTTGGGCAATCTGAGCTCCTTCCATTGAGCCAAACTTATCCACATAACTTTGGTAAATCTGCTCGAGATTTTTGTAGGAACTCGATTCAGCCACATCGTACAATTCTCCAAAATCAAGGGATCCATCCGTGCTCAGGTCGTAGGTTTCAAAACTGGAAAAGTCCGGAAACTTAGATTGGATTGCAGCGAACTCGTCCTTGGAAATAACTTCATCCTCGTCCTTATCAAATGTAAAAAAGTAGTTGAGCAAGCCCTCCGGGTTTTCCGCGACCCTCTCGACGAGTCCACCCTCGTTAAATGTGGAATCGGAGATCAGTCCGATCTCTCTGGATTTCTCTCTCACCATTGCATAATTTTTACGCGCCTGCTTTATCTGCTCAAAAGAGGGCTGGCTGTCAGGGCTCACCCCGCTGATGGCAAGGTCACCGAGGCCGAGATATGCTTCAGCAATCATTTTGTCGTCCGGGAAAAGGGTAACAAATTGTTGATAGAGGCGAATGGCATTTTCATTATCCTCAGAACCCTGATAAGCCACGGCCAAGCGAAACATTGCCTGCTTGGTGTATTCCTCATCAGGTGCATGCCTTGCCCTGCCCCCCCCCGACCACGGATCAAGCAGTTTTTCACCTCCGGTCGAGATAACGCGGCCCCCACCCAACTTGGTGGAAATTTTCCAATTTGATCCGTTGGACCACATAAAGTATCCCTTACCGTTGGAGTAAACAGGCTTGTTGTTAAGTTGGGATGCAACCTGCTTTCCTCCGCTTTCTTCATAAATCGGCAGAAAGATACCGTTCGGGTTCGGTGCATCCTCTTTCTTTTTCGGAGAGGGCGGGGCAACTGGAGTTAGCGGTTCTTCGATCGCTTCGGTCAAGGGGCTTTCATCTGAAACAGCTCCATCTGCTGAATCCTCTTCAGCAGGAATTGCCGTTTCTTCTTTGGAATCCTCTCCTCCGCAACCACTAAAAAAAACGAAGGCCGCTGATAACAAGAGTAAGAAAAGCATTCTATTCTTAAGAACATTCTCTGCGAAAAAGTTCCGATTTGCCATAGCAATCATCGATTAGTACTCACTCAATGCGGCCTCATCGAGTGGCAAGTCCTCGATACTCACCCCTACGATCGAACCAAGCAATGGCTTAGCTTGGTCGAAATTTCCCGTCGCCAGAAGAGCCAGGCCACTCATGTAGCTTGCTGTTGCCATCGCGGCAGTTCCACGAAGAGCAGTGTTGTTGATGAAACCAGCTTGTGGGTCCATCGAGCCGTTTTTCAGGCCCGCAAATTTCTCCAGCAATGATTCAAATTGCCGCCGCTTGAAAAATTCTGCCCCCATCATAGCAATGAATTCCCGAGCGTATTTATGGTCGGGCATGAGACCGACGAAATCATCGCATAGCTGAAAAAAGCGTTCATAATACTCTTGAGCTGTCTGCTTGGCTAGAGCTGCTTTTTCCTTATCGACCGTGGAGAGGGATGTTTGCAGTTCTTCAACTATTTTGAGTTGGTTTTGTGCTTCCTGCCTGTAGGCATTGGCCATGATAAAAGTAACATCGGGACGGAATGCGAGCAGTTGTTTGTTGGCAAGGTATTCTTCGCCTAGCTCGATTGATTTTTCACGGAACTTCACCGTATTTGCAGAAGCAAATGCAGCGTAGAGAAAATTCTCCACCATTTCGTGCTTAGGGAAATCTTTGTAGAGCCAATAAAAACCCCAAAAAGACTCCCACTCCCTTTTAGTAATTTGAAAGTTATCCGCTTTACGCCATCGCAGAACCGTCGTGAATGATGGGGTATTCTTGGCCAGTTTCAAGTGACTACGGGCACTTGTAGCTTTCATTGCCAAATCGTTTTGAATATTTTTCAGAGCCGTTTTTCGGCGGGGTGGAATTCTGGGGCCTTGGGTGACCATAAAAGACTCAAGTCGATCGATTTCATTTTGCAGTCTCTGTTCCCTGGTCGTGTAAAAACCGACAATCTCCTCGGTGGTCATGGTCAGCGCATAGAGCAAGGATGCCTCCACATGCCTCTCCTCCTCCTTGAGGATTTCGGCACCTTGCATCAGGTTGACATTAAGGCGAAGGTCAAATCGTGCAGGGGTATCTCCCGACAAACGGGGAAGTAATGGGAAAATTTCATTGATCCGGCGATTTTGAACAAACATTTCTGCCATGCAGGAAACCGCATAAGCAGCCCGGTCTTCGTCCTTGGCCGCATCGGCATATTTGAGCAGCTCCCGGAACGCACTCTCCCCTTTTGCCCAATTCTGGGTAATATGATAGCATTGAGCTCTGCCGTGATAGAGATTCATCAGCTCACTTCTTTTAACAATTTTTTTCTTGAAGGGCTGGTTCTCATCAAGCAAGGCTTCGATCACCGCAGCCGCCTCAGGCCAATTTTGCAGGGCCCGCAAGCAGGTGGTTCTTTGTTGCATCGCGGAAACCGCATTTTCGTTTTGCGGGTACTTCTCAGCAAACTTCCCAAAGGCATCGGCCGCTTTCTGCATGTTGGACATGTCACCGGTTTTGCCAAAGTTCTGCAGGTAGCCAACCCCGCGGACGAATCCAAACTGCTCGAGGATTTTTTCCACTTCTGGGTTGCCTTCCCCGGCAAATCTTATCTCAAGCTGGTCAAGGTAAGGTGCCGCCGAAGCATAATCTCCCGAGCCAATCAGTTCCTGAGCCTCACTCATCACTTGGCGCATAGGCATGTCCGCAGGGTTTTGCCCGATCAGCGGTATTGCCACTACAAGGGGTAGGAATTTGCGGAAAACCAAGGGCTTAAGAAGATTGAACATTGAGGGATAGAGAGAATCTACCCGGATAAAAGAGAGTGGCTTAATTTCCCGCAAGCATTTTCTTGGAATCTCCTCTTTCTTGCATGAGAACTTTGACATCTTCCCCGCAAGCAGAAAACAAGATTCGTAATTGCCTCGATAGTAACACTGCAACTCCTCTCCTTTTGCTTGCCTATTTTGAGCACCTATTTCCTATGTAGTTTGTATATTTTATGGAAGCCAACAAGCAATCAGCTTTGCCTGCCATCAGCATCTTTTGGATTATCCTCTTCGGGTGGACATGGTTGGCATTGGGCTGTTCCAAGCCATCCAATGTTGAAACCGCCATCGATGAACAGGTCCTCCATTTTGGCCTTGGTGCCGAACCGCAACATCTTGATCCTCACTTAGCCACCAGTGTGGCAGCTCATAATATTCTTTCCGCCCTTCTTGAGGGGCTGGTCTCGGAAGATCCAAAAACTTTGAAGCCACTACCCGGAGTTGCTCAAAAATGGGAAATCTCTGACCAAGGCAGACAATACAAATTTTCACTTAGGAAAAATGCTCGATGGAGCAACGGAGACCCCCTAACTGCCCATGATTTTATTTATTCATTTAGGCGCATCCTCAACCCGAACCTTGGGGCTCCCTATGCCTCAATGCTCTATGCCCTGAAGAATGCCGAGTCTTTCCATCAAGGAGGTAAATCTTGGCAGGAGGCCGGGGTGGGTGTAGTCGCGTTGGATGAGCACACTTTGGTACTTACCCTTAAAAATCCTATTCCCTACTTCCTCGAACTGCTCAACCATTATGCTTGGTTTCCTGTTCACCAGCCCACCATTGAAAGTTTCGGGGCCTACGAGAAAATCGGAACCGCATGGACGAAGCCGGGCCATTTCGTGGGCAATGGCCCATTCTCTCTGACCAGTCATCAAATAAATTCCGTGATCGAAGTGACTAAGAATCAAAGCTACTGGGATGCGGAAACGGTTCGCTTGCAGGGCATTCGCTTCTACCCCATTGAGGCCGTCTACACCGAGGAACGAGCTTATCGTTCTGGATTTCTCCATTTAACCCAGAGTGTCTCCGCGGACCGGATTGACTTTCTCAAAGAAAAATATCCTGACGAGTTGCACTTTGAGCCCTACCTAGGCACTTACTTTTATCGATTTAATGTAAGAGCAGCCCCCTTCGATGATGTTCGGGTTCGGCAGGCATTCAGTCTATCCATCGACCGGCAAAGGCTGGTTGATAAGGTTTTGAGAGGCGGGCAGAGTCCGGCGACCACATTCACCCCTCCAGGCACAGGCGGATTTTTTCCCGCCCCCGGATTCGCATATGATCGTGCCAAGGCCCGTGAATTGCTCGACTCCTACCTTCGGGAGAAAGGGCTGGATTCCCTTCCCCAAATCGAGCTCACCTACAACACCTCGGAAGGGCACAAAAAAGTGGCCGAAGCCCTCCATGCTATGTGGAAAGAAAACCTTGGGGTGGAAATTCGTCTGCTAAACATGGAATGGAAGGTCTTTCTTTCCACCATTTCGGGGGGAGATTTTTCTCTGGCCCGGGCCGGGTGGATCGGGGACTATGTGGACCCTCACACTTTTCTGCAAATGTGGCGATCTGGGGATGGGCTAAATATGACCGGCTGGGAAAACCAATCCTATGATCAAGCACTCCGCCTCGCAGAAACTTCCACCGGGACCGCTAAGCGATGGGAAAGCTTTCAGCGCTGCGAAACCATTTTGGCGGAGGAGGCTCCCATCCTTCCTCTTTATTTCTATGTTCACTTGACCCTTCGTCACCCCTCCGTTCGCGGGTGGTCCCCTACCCTGCTTGACCACCACCCCTACAAATATGTCTACCTTGCGAAGGAGGCTCATCCATGAGCAGGTTAATTTTTTCGCGTTTACTCCAGGCAATCCCCACCCTCTGGGTCATCGCCACCCTGACATTTTTTATGACACGCTTTGCTCCGGGCGGGCCTTTTGATTCGGAAAAGGCAATTCCCGAGGAAATTAAAATAAAACTTGAAGCTCATTTCGGCCTCGATCGCCCTCTTTTTGAGCAATACATACTCTACATACAAAATCTACTGCGAGGTGACCTCGGACCATCTTTTAAATATCCGGAGTGGGAAGTGTCTGAACTGATCGCCACCGCATTTCCCGTTTCCCTAACCCTGGGTGTTTTGTCTTTTATCATCGCTCTATTAATCGGCATACCCGGGGGCATGATCGCTGCCCTTCGGCGCAATACCTGGATGGATTATTTACCCATGGGCTTATCAATGGCCGGGATCTGCCTACCCACATTTGTACTCGGTCCACTTTTAATTTTTGTCTTCTCCACCCAGCTTGCCCTCTTCCCCCCTCTTGGCTGGTACGGTGCCTCAGACTGGGTTTTACCATCGCTTACCCTTGGTTTGTTTTACGCCGCTTATATTGCCCGACTCACCCGGGCCGGCATGCTCGAAACTCTGCAGCAGGACTATATTCGTACGGCCCGGGCAAAAGGAGCATCATCTTGGCGCATTCTCACCAAACATGCGGCCCGCGGAGGACTTCTGCCTGTAGTCACTTTCCTTGGCCCTGCTTTTGCTGGTTTGATCAGCGGATCTTTCGTAATCGAGAGTATTTTTTTTATTCCTGGGTTGGGTAAATTTTTTGTTACTGCCGCATTCAATCGAGATTACACTATGGTTTTGGGAACCGTTCTATTCTATGCTATCCTGATCATCTGCTTAAATCTGGTTGTTGATCTTATTCAGGCTTTGCTTGACCCCAAAGCCAGGCAGGCCAAATGAAGCCAGAAAAATCATCTTCCTTGGGCAAGGATGCCTGGCTAAGGTTACGGGCAAACCGTATGGCCATGGTCAGCCTTTTTATACTCGTGGCCGTTGGTCTGCTATCTTTGCTTGGCCCTATGCTCTCCTCGCATGCCTACGATGAACAAAATTTGGACCGGATCTTTGAAAACCCGAACAGCACATACTTGTTTGGCACGGACAACCTTGGACGCGATCTTTTTGCCAGAACGACCTATGGGGGAAGGATTTCCCTATCCGTTGGTCTACTTGCCACTTTCGTCTCTCTGATCATTGGGGTAACCTATGGGATGATTTCCGGGTATGCCGGAGGCCGTGTCGATGCCTGGATGATGCGAATGGTCGATGTGCTTTATGCCCTGCCCTTCATTATCTTTGTCATCTTGCTCATGGTCATGTTTGGACGAAACTTTCTCTTACTTTTTTTGGCGATCGGGGCAGTGGAATGGTTGACCATGGCTCGTATCACCCGTGCCCAGACCCTAAACCTAAAAAAAGCTGAATTTGTTGAAGCCGCCCGGGCACTGGGGTTTTCCCACACCCGTATCCTCTTCCGTCATCTCCTACCCAACTTAATTGGCCCAATCATTATCTATGCCACACTTACGGTTCCTGCGGTCATGCTTTTGGAGGCCGTCCTCAGCTTCCTGGGTCTAGGGGTGCAGGCACCAATGAGTTCCTGGGGGAGCTTGATTAAAGAAGGGGCCGAAAAGATGGATGCCGCACCCTGGTTACTCCTGTTTCCCGGCAGTTTCTTCTGCCTGACTCTTTTCTCCCTGAATTTTCTAGGGGATGGACTGCGGGATGCCCTTGATCCGAAATCTTCGAAGGATTGACCCTATGAGCAAACTCCACATCAAGGATCTTGAGGTCAATTTTCACACCCGTGAAGGAATCGTGCGTGCCGTGGACGGAATCAATCTTTCGATAAACCCCGGGGAGATTGTCGGACTTGTAGGGGAATCCGGTTCCGGCAAGTCGGTGACCTGCAATTCCATTCTGCAACTCCTGCCCGCCCCACCTGCCCGCATCGAGTCGGGCACAATAGAATGGTCAGGCAAAGATTTACTTCTGCAAGGAGGTTCTGAGATGCAGGGCATCCGCGGCAAGGAAATCTCCATGATCTTTCAGGACCCGATGAGCTGCCTCAATCCCTACATCCCCATTTTGGACCAAGTTGCCGAACCTCTGATCATTCATCGGCTTTGCCATCCCCTAAAAGCAATGGAAGATGCCCGGGAAATGCTTGAGAAAGTGGGTGTTCTGCGTATCGCAGAATGTCCCCGTGCCTATCCACACGAGTTTTCTGGAGGCATGCGCCAACGGGCCATGATTGCAATGGCCCTAATCACCAAGCCCTCCCTGCTCCTTGCCGATGAACCCACCACGGCACTGGATGTAACCGTTCAGGCAAAAGTATTATCCATCCTGAAGGATTTGTGCGGAAGCCTTGGCACCAGCGTTCTCTTTGTTAGCCATGATTTGGGTTTGGTGGCGGAACTGGCGGACCGGGTGGTGGTCATGTACCGCGGAAAAGTGGTTGAGCAAAATGATACCCGCACTCTCTTCACCCACCCCGCACATCCTTATGTCAAGGCCCTGATCGCCTGCCGGCCCACCCTCGATATTTCGCAGGACCGCCTGCCCACGGTGGAGGATTTTATCGACTCCAAGGAAGAGGCCCCACTCAACCCAACCACCATTTCAGCACCCAATCCGTTATCCGGTCAGGAAGCCCTCCTCGAAGCACGTGATCTGATTGTGGAATTCAAGACTGATGAGGGTACCGTCCGTGCAGTCGACCAAGTAAGCCTTTCCATTCGCAGAGGAACCACCCACGGCTTAGTGGGCGAATCCGGATCTGGAAAGACCACCTTGGGTCGCAGTTTGCTCAACCTCATTGAGAGGAACTCTGGAGAGATTTGGCTACATGGGAAAAGGCTTCCAGCCAGCGGACAAAACAACGACTCGGGGTTTCGCAAGTCCATGCAGATTATCTTCCAGGACCCCTATGCCTCTCTTAACCCACGACTGACCATCGAAGAAACCCTGCTTGAACCGATGGCGGTTCATCGTCTTGGAGGGTCCAAAACTGAAAGAGTGGACCGAGTGGTTGCCCTACTAAAAGAGGTTGGACTGGGGGCAGAACACCTGGCTCGATACCCCCACGAATTCTCCGGCGGGCAGAGGCAAAGAATATGTGTTGCCCGAGCACTCACCACCGAACCCGACTTCATTGTCTGTGATGAATGTGTAAGTGCAATGGATGTCTCGGTGCAGGCACAGGTACTCAACCTGCTTAAGTCTCTTCAGGCAAACCGGGGCCTGACCTATCTTTTTATTTCCCACGACCTGGGTGTGGTGAAGTTTATGTCCGATGAAATTTCGGTGATGCAAGCGGGCCGGATTGTTGAAAACGGATCCGCCAACCATATTTACAACGAGCCACAGACCGCATACACCAGGCAACTCATTGATTCCATACCCGCCGCCAATCGCACGAGCGGGTTTAAGGGTTAGTCATCCTCCCGCTTTACCCGCACGGTCACTTCAAACTGACTGGGCTTGGCCCCGAAATAAGTCCCCGTAATCGGGGCAACATCACGATAGTCCTTGCCCGTTCCCAGAATGACATAGTTGTCATCGACCACCCGGTTGTTGGTTGGGTCCAACCCAAACCATCCGTGCCCGTTCACCATGACTTCAACCCAGGCATGGGATGCCTCGGAACCACGCAAACTCCGATCCCCGTTGGAGTCAAAAATGTAACCACTGACATACCGTGCGGGAATACCCAAGCAACGGTAGAGGGCAAGGGCGGCATGAGCGAAGTCCTGACACACACCCCGGCGCAATTGCAGAACTTCGTTGGCATGGGTATCCACCGAGGTGGTCGACTTGCAATATTCAAAATTTTGGTAAATGAATTCCATGACTTGGTAGGCAATCTGAAAGACATCATTGGACCCACCCTGCAAATCAACCGCCATCCGCCAGACATCCGGATTTATCTCTACATAACTGGATGCCTGCAGATAATCCCGGTAAGCTGATACCCCTTGCATCTTAGAAAAATTACTTAGTTTCACCCCGTAGGGAAATTTTTCAAAGTCCACCCGTGAACATGTTTCCACAACGGAGCGTGCCTCAATGACGAGTTTTTTATGTTCATCGGGAAGCTCGAAATAATGAACTATGTTCCCATTTAAGTCCAAGTAGCTCTGTGTCCTGCAAAAGGGCAGCACGGTAATGGTTGCAGAAATACACTTCTGCCAATCATTGCTCAAGGGGTGCAAACGCAACTCGTTGTAGCTTTGCTTAACCAAAGAGGGATACCGGTAGCTCGTCCGGTGGAAAAGATAAAGGCGCATAATTAGGAATGAATATCCTCTACCCTTGCCCTGCAGCCTCTCCGGGGAAAGATCACTGCTACTGTTGGGCTTGGGCTGATTGGGCTGTATTTCGTTCGCCCAGGCTTTTTATTTCTGAAGGTAACAGCACATAGGTTTCAAATACACGCTGTCCAATTTCGATGAGGGTCGATTGCAACTCGTCCAGGGTTTGATGCAGTCCTTTGGCATGCACCTCATTCCAGTCAGTAAAATTGACCATGGCCAAGGTACTGCCGGTTAACCGTTCTGCTTCATTAGAAAAGGCGCCGGCAGGTACACCGGAAATCGCATGCAGGCTATGGTCAATTGCCCGGATACAAAAACGGATAGAACGAGGAAAATCTTCCGAAAACAGAAGAAAGCAAGCGACATTTTGCAGAGACAAATTTCCACGGAACTGCTTCCTGAATGCCGATAGAGCAATACAACATCGTAGCACAGAAATTAAGTCGGCACGAGTTGGTTCTTTATCACGGAAGTTTAATGTGTCCAGCATTCTGCTGGTTTGGTCTGCTCTCTCCAAGTACTTCCCTAGTGAGAGAAACCGCCAGCCTTCCCCATGAGGAATGGTGGCATCAGCGAGCCCCTGAAAGACCAATGAAAAGCGGTTGATCCGATCCAATAAAAGATCGGATCCCTGATAATATAATTCCTCCGCCTCACCATTGCTGAAAAAAAGGTAAATATTGTTTAGTTCAAGCCAGAGCTCTTCTGATAGTTGATCACGGACCATTCGGGCATTTTCCCTGGCAAGGGAAATGCAAGAATAAATCGAATTCTCATAACCAGAGGAAAAAATCAATTCCTTGACAAGATTCCTGGTTTCATTTGGCCCGGCAGGGCATTCTTTCGTACAAATAGATTTAAGAACGGGCTTCCAGAACGAGGCAAGTTGCCCGTCCCCATGGGCATATTCCAAGGCCAAATTTTGAT
>Ga0181606_10000886_pt1 | contig 25614 bp, 21 predicted proteins | sample 041ome_10_FD_132994 | JGI IMG/M metagenome (GOLD analysis project Ga0181606, IMG submission 132994) | Coastal salt marsh microbial communities from the Groves Creek Marsh, Skidaway Island, Georgia - 041412US metaG (megahit assembly) | ecosystem: Environmental > Aquatic > Marine > Intertidal... | reverse complement strand
TTGAACTATCGATAGAGCCCCACAACGTAGCTAAAATATCGGGTATAGGCTGCTCTTCAAAAACACCGACCTATTTTTTGGGCAATTCCCATGGTTTTAACTCGGTTCATGGTCGGATGCCCTCAGTTGCTACTGGAGCAAACTTAGCCAATCGTGATCTCACTTATATTGGTGTTTCAGGCGATGGTGATTCAGCATCCATTGGTATGGGGCAGTTTGCCCATGTGGTTCGTCGCAACCTGAATATGCTGTATTTGGTAGAGAATAATGGTTGTTATGGCCTAACGAAAGGGCAGGACTCTGCAACATCGGATATTGGTTCTGCCGGTAAAAAAGGAACACCTAATCCATTTGAACCAATTGATCTTTGTACTCTGGCTTTGGAGTTGGGTGCTACCTTTGTTGCACGTAGCTTTTCTGGTGATAAAGATCAGTTAATACCTTTGATTAAAGCGGCGATTAGTCATTCAGGTTTTGCTTTGATTGATGTGGTTTCTCCCTGTGTGACGTTTAACAACACGGCAACCTCTACGAAGAGTTATGAGTTTGTAAGAGATCATATTGAGGCTACGGGCAAAACAGATTTCATTCCTGTGAAGCAGGAGATCATGGCTGATTATGAACCAGGATATACCCAGGAAGTGACACTACATGATGGCTCCGTCATTCACCTCTACAAAAAAGATGAAGATCTTGATCTTCATAATCGCCTAAGTGCAATTCAAGCAATTCATAAATGTAAAGAGAAAGGAGAAATTCTTACTGGGCTACTATACCTTGATCCTGATTGCGAAGATCTTCATGAAATAGTAGGTACCGTTGAGAAACCTTTACGTGATTTGGATGAAACAGCACTTTGTCCAGGAAGTAAGTCGTTAGATGCTATTAATCAAAGCTTACGTTGATTAATTATTTGTTCTAAGGCGTACATATTCGGCTAATGTGTTCGGTTATATTTCACTAGAATGCCACTCCTCAGTTGCCAGGATTTTTGTTGGCCGTGCTTATCAGCTACCTATAGGGAAGCTGATAGGCAGATATGGCACTTTTGACTTTATCGGTAGTCAGATTAGTTGAAAGCTAGAAACAGAGTTAAGTTCGTAATGGTCTTGAAGTTCGAACAGTTAATATCATTGCAGCGAAGGAAAATGATCTTTGTGTTGTTTGCCTATATGCTCACTGGTGCTTTAGCTATTTTTATGATGATAAGACTGCCTGTGTATGTAGGCATATTAATCAGTATTTTTGTAAGTTTGTTGTTCGCTTTGGGTGTTGGTTGGGTTTTAACCAAACTTGTTAATTATTTTGTTCAAGCTCAATGTCCAATTTGTTCTTCTTCTAAGCTAACTGAAAATTTCACATTGCAATGTAAAATGCCAGAATATCAGTGTAATCAATGTCAAAGGGTATACAGTGAAAAAAGTACTTAAGCGGAAATATATTAAGCATTGGAAAACTAAAATTAGAAAAACATCGTATAGTTAAAAAAGTGTTTTTTGTGGTTGAAATACTTTTGTTATCTCCATAGATGTAAGTTGAAAGATAAGTAATAAAGGAGCATCAATGAAGTTTTTACATCATTACCTAACACCTAATTTTTATTTGGCCATTATATTGATTGCTTTTTCATCAATATCTTATGGCGGTATCGTTGAAGAAGCCTATGACATCATCAGAGGCGGTAACCCTGAGAAAGGCTATAAAATGCTATTGCCACTGGCAGAGGAAGGTAATCCTCAAGCTCAATATGGTATTGCCATACTTTATAAAGAGGGATGGGGTACTGAAAAAGATGTCCATAAAGCGATTGAGTTCTACCAAAAAGCATCTGAATTAGGGCATCTCCGGGCAATGTTTGATCTGGGTTTGTTCTATCAAGCAGGGCATATTGTTACTCAAGACTATACAAAAGCAGCAAAATGGTATGAACAGGCGGCTAAAAGAGGTTATTCAGCAGCCATGTATGGTTTGGGTGGATTGTATTTTAATGGGCTTGGCGTAGAGAAAAATGAAGAAGTTGGAAAAGCATGGTATATGAAATCAGCCAATGCAGGTTATGAGCCAGCCATTAAATTTGTAAATGATGCGAAAATGTTGGGGTTCTCGGACAGCCTTGAGTAAAAAATCATTTGAAGGATATAGAGAAAGTTCATAACTGTGGGATTAATTTAAACTTTAAATATGACATAACACTCTATCTAATTGCCCAAAATGAGTTGTAGTCAAAATATGTTCGATCTTAATAAAATATCAGCTGTTTTCACTTCCTAAAATTTGTCCATCAAGCTATTTCCGGTTCCATTGTAAAAACAATTCATGTAATTTACCTACGTGGATAATTACTCTGGTGTTCTTTGGGTTCTAGTGACTCATTAGCTAGGTGTACCAATAGATAGCTTTTGAATGTCGGAGAGTTCGGTATTACACAGAAATTAAAAAAATAAGTAGTCTCGGTTGGGCATGCTCTTTTTTTGCACGCCTATTTGCTTAACCATAGAGCCGGGTTTGTGAAAGCTCGGGGGGGAGAAAGTGCTGATGATGAAGTTAGGTATACCTAAAGAAGTTTTTCCGGATGAACGGAGGGTTGCAGCGACCCCGGCTTCAGTCGAAAAGTTAATTAAACTTGGTTATGAAGTTGTTATTCAATCGGGTGCTGGTGATCCAGCGCATTACGATGATGATGCCTATATGGCGGCTGGTGCAGCTATTTCAGTTGATGCCCCTTCCCTTTGGGAGCAATCAGATTTTATTCTAAAAGTTCGGGCTCCAATGATGCACCCTGACCTGGGTCGACATGAAGTCGATTTAATGAAAGAGGGTGCCTTGATCGTTAGTTATATCTGGCCTGCACAAAACCCAGAGTTGCTTGATCAATTGTCTGCTAAGAAAGCGACAGTTTTTGCCATTGACAGTCTTCCCCGTATCAGCCGGGCACAGAAGATGGATGCACTAAGCGCCATGGCAAACATAGCGGGTTACCGAGCTGTTGTTGAAGCTGCAAACCATTTTGGACGGTTCTTTACTGGTCAGGTGACGGCAGCAGGTAAAGTACCTCCAGCCAAGGTAATGATTATTGGTGCTGGTGTAGCTGGACTGGCTTCTGTCGGCACAGCCAATAGCATGGGTGCTATTGTGAGAGCCTTTGATACTCGCCTGGAAGTAAAAGAACAGGTAGAGAGTATGGGGGCCGAATTCCTAGAGCTGGACTTTGGGGATGAAGAAGATGGTGGTGGCGGTGGCGGTTATGCCAAACAAATGAGTGATGAGTTTATTGCTGCGGAAATGGCACTGTTTGCAGAACAGGCCAAGGAAGTGGATATCATCATTACTACGGCACTGATCCCGGGTAGACCAGCACCTAAGCTCATCACTGCTGCAATGGTTCAGTCCATGAAGCCAGGCAGTGTCATTGTTGATTTAGCCTCTGAACGAGGCGGTAACTGCGAACTTACTGTACCCGGTGAGGTAGTGGTGGATCATGATGTTACCCTAATTGGTTATACCGATTTACCAAGCCGTATGGCTAAAGTCTCTAGTGATCTCTATGCCAGTAACTTGGTACATCTTTTATCAGATCTGACGCCTGAAAAGGATGGTCAACCTCAAGTGGATATGGAAGATACCGTTGTTCGCGGTGTCACCGTTGTGAAAGACAGTGAAATTACCTGGCCACCACCCAAGGTTGAAGTGTCAGCGGCAGCTCCACCTAAACCGGGCACAGAAGAACCCGTACCAGTAGGAGAAGTTTCTGAAGAGCCATCTTTATTTAAAAAGTGGTTGGGTAAAGGTTCATTGCTGGCCGTTACTGTACTTGCCCTGTTGGGTATTGGCGGTTACGCCCCAGAGAGTTTCCTGAGTCACTTTACTGTGTTTGTGCTGGCTTGTTTCATTGGCTGGCAAGTGGTTTGGAATGTTACTGCATCTCTTCATACCCCACTTATGAGTGTGACCAATGCTATTAGTGGCATTATTGTCATAGGGGCTATTTTACATCTAGTGCAGGCTGGGGGTGCTGCTGTTGGGATTATGTCCTTCATAGCGGTACTGATTGCGACGATTAACATAGCAGGTGGGTTTAGAGTGACCCATCGTATGCTCAAAATGTTCCGCAAATAGGAGACCAGATCATGAGTACAGGATTTGTCAGTGTGGCCTATGTTGTGGCCAGCGTTTTATTCATTCTCAGCCTGGGTGGGTTGAGTCATCAAGAATCAGCACGGCGCGGTAACTTCTTCGGAATAGCCGGAATTATTATTGCCGTAGGTGCCACCATTGCTAGTGTTAGCATGGGTGCTGGTGGCATTGCCTCTCTCGTTATTGCGATACTTATTGGTGCCGCTGCGGGTATGTTCCTTGCCAATAAAGTAGAAATGACACAAATGCCCCAGTTGGTGGCATTGCTGCATAGCTTTGTTGGTTTGGCTGCTGTATTTGTGGGCTTTGCGGGTTATTTAGATCCGTTGGTGATAACCCATGGTGCAGAGCATACGATTAAGCTGGTTGAGGTATACCTAGGTATCTTTATTGGTGCTATCACTTTTACCGGTTCGCTTATTGCTTGCGGCAAGCTGGATGCTCGTATTCCCAGTGCAGCATTAACGCTTCCCGGTCGTCATATCATGAACCTAGCTGCTTTGGGTGTTTCAGTGCTCTTGGGTGCATGGTTCTTGGGTGCAGACAGCACTGCTGAAGGTATGTTGCCCTTGATCATCATGACCGCGGTTGCTTCAGTATTGGGTATTCACCTGATTCTGGCGATTGGTGGTGCGGACATGCCTGTCGTTGTGTCCATGCTCAATAGCTATTCTGGTTGGGCTGCGGCTTCTATTGGTTTCATGTTGGGCAATGACTTGTTGATTGTAACGGGTGCATTGGTAGGTAGTAGTGGTGCCATTTTGAGTTACATCATGTGTCGGGCCATGAACCGTTCATTTATCAGTGTGATCTTGGGTGGATTTGGTCAAACTACAAGTAGCAGCGCTGTTGTAGATGGCGATCAAACAGTTCAGGAATATAGTGTTGATGAAGTGTGTGAAGAGTTGAAAAATGCCAGTTCGGTCATTATTGTGCCTGGATATGGTATGGCAGTGGCTCAAGCTCAGAATGCTGTTGGTGAGATCACAAAACTTCTACGTGATAAAGGTACTACCGTCCGTTTTGGTATACACCCTGTAGCAGGGCGCCTGCCAGGCCATATGAACGTATTATTGGCTGAAGCTAAAGTACCTTATGACGTGGTGCTTGAAATGGATGAAATCAATGATGACTTCCCAGAAACAGATGTGGTTCTGGTGATTGGAGCTAATGATACGGTTAATCCGGCTGCAATGGATGACCCAAATAGTCCTATTGCCGGAATGCCTGTATTGGAAGTTTGGAAATCGGGTCAAGTTGTGGTGTTTAAACGCGGTATGGCTTCTGGTTATGCCGGTGTGGAAAACCCTCTCTTCTTTAAAGAGAATACCCGTATGTTGTTTGGTGATGCGAAAGAGAGTGTTGATAAAATACTTGGTGCTCTTCGTTCATAATAACTAGGTGTGTCTAATAAATAGACGTTCCTAGTAAATGTGAAGCTGACTATTTCGGGGTCTCTGAAATAGTCAGTTTTAGCTTTACCTTTAAATATGTGGAATCAGTGTGACGCTCTCTAAAAAAGTGTTACATCCTCTTCAAAAAATGTCATTTACAGTCTAAAAAACATCGAATTATTTTTTCTACTATCCCCTTTAATATTCAAAAGTTCTTTAATAGTATGGTGGCCAAATGTATAGAGCAGCTTGGCTGACTAAGCTATTATGCTAATTGACAGAGATTCCAGTACCAAAGGAAAATTCATGAACTACGAAGAAGCAAAAGCATTACAAGAAAGTTGGGGTGATAAACCCTGCGATCACCGATCTTTTACAGATAAATACCTGTTTGGTTCAAAGACTGGGGATTTTGTATGCGAGCAGTGTGGGAAATTTTTCACGCAACGCCAGAAAGCTCAACGAGCAAGAAGTAAAGAGAGCCCTAAGCTGGATAAGCTTTTAGAACAGAATGCCCTTATTAAAGACCGCCTTGTGGTGCTAACTAAACGCAAAGACCTGTTAGACGAACTTGGTAAACAAGATGTATCATCCTCAATGCTCGACCCTTTTATTCAGGAGCAAGAGAGCCTAATTGCTCTTGCAGACCAATTGATTAAGGAAATCGGGGCTGGGTAAAAACTGAGAGTTATAGACTCTATATTAGTAATTGCCACCGTTTATTTTTTGCGCAGAACATCAAAGCCATCACCAGAGCCTGTTTGAGTCTTGTTTATGTTTGAGGTCCTTGTTTTTTTTGCTTTAGGTTGAATGTGTTTGGTTTTTTTTGTTTTTGCAGTGCTTTGGTTATTTTTTTTCTTTTTAGACCCAGCGGCCTTGCCCGATTTTTTGACAACTTTTGGGCCAGTATATTTAGCCTTTAACCCTTTTAGCGTTCTGTGTTCAAAACGAATTTTTAAATAACGTTCGATGCTGGACATTTGATTCCATTCATTGGAATCAATGAGTGTCACTGCTTTACCCTCTTTGCCCGCACGCCCGGTACGCCCAACGCGGTGTACATGATCATCTCCAGATTGGGCGATACTAAAATTGATCACTAAATCAACATCATGGATATCCAGACCGCGGGCAGCTAAATCTGTAGCAACCAGAACATTGACTGTGCCTTGACGAAACTGGTTCATGATTTGTTTGCGTTCACTCTGTGGGATTTCCCCATGAATGCAGTTGGCTTTTAATTTTTTGTAGCGTAAAACGTTACTTAACTGTTCACACTGTTGACGGGTTTTGCAAAAAATAAACACTTTGCCTGGTTGCTCTTCCTCAAGCAGTGCAGATACTAGTGCTTCTTTGTGTTTTTTATCGTCAGCAAGGATCAGTTGTTGTGTGATCTGACGGTGTTGTTGTCGGTGTGAGTCGACTTCAATAAATTCAGGATCTTTAAATGTTGCTTTTATACGTCCTAGTTCTTTGTGTTGCCCTTTTCCTTTTTGACTTAATGTAGCGGAAAACAGTAAATTCTGTCGCTGTTTGTTACAACTTTCTCCAATGGTGTGCATATCAATGGCAAAGCCCATATCAAGCATACGATCAGCTTCATCAAGCACCAGTATTTCAAGATCACTGAAGTCGAGAGTGCCTCGCTCAATGTGTTCAACCAATCTGCCTGGTGTGGCAATCAAGACTTCTGGATTTTTTCTTAAGGTCGCTACTTGGTGCTTAAAGGCCTCGCCGCCAATAATGAGCCCACATTTTATATAAGTGAACGTTGCAAGTTGTTCAAAGTGCTTTTTGGTTTGTAGTGCCAGTTCTCGGGTAGGTAGCAGTATAAGGGCACGAGTTCCGCTATTTGGCGCCTCTTGTGCAAGCATGCGTTCTAAAATAGGTAAGATGAACGCTGCAGTTTTTCCGCTGCCTGTTTGTGCTGAAACCATCAGATCTTTGCCTGATAGGGCGGAGGGAATGGCCTTTTCTTGAACGGTGGTTGCTTCGTTAAAGCTTAATTTTTCCAAGGCTTTTAGGAGTTGTTTGTGCAGTGGTAGATCTTTGAGTAAAGACAAGTAAGTATTCCTGGCAAGTATTAAAACGTCATTCGATTAAAGGTCAGTTTACAGAAGTGCAACGTATTGAAAATCAAAAATGTTGAGTATTAAACTTTTGTTGAGCTTTCTCGATTAAATATTCTCGACATAAGAGACAGTAACAGCTGCTTCAATGAACTGAAATGATCTAGAAGCTGTTCACCCATAACGAGCAGGCAGGGGGTTAGAACCAGGGTTAACAATGTAGCAAAGGAAAGCCCGCCGGCTATAGCACTTGCTAGCTGTGTCCACCATTGGGTTGAAGGGGCACCAAAGCTGATTTCCCGGTTGATTAGGTCGATATTCATAGCTAGAACCATTGGCATAAGGCCGAGCACGGTTGTAAAGGCGGTAAGAAATACCGGGCGAAGTCGTCGTCTACCGGTTTCCATTGCGGCACTAATGGCATCAAGGTTATTTCTTCGCATACGGTTATAGGTATCGATTAGGACAATGTTGTTATTCACCACAATACCTGCCAAAGCAATAATGCCTAATCCAACCATCACAATGCCAAAAGGTTGAGCTGTAATCAGTAGCCCTAACAGAACGCCAGCGGTAGAAAAAACGATGGCAGATAAGACCAGAAAGGCTTGATAGATAGAATTAAACTGAGTGACGAGTATTAGGGCCATTAGAATGATCGCGGTTAAGAAGGCCCCCATAAGGAATGACATGGCCTCTCGTTGATCTTCATCTTCACCCTTAAAGTTAATATAAACCTGTGGATCGAGATCAGCTTTTTTAAGGGCAGAAAATAGGCCCTTTAACTGACTGTCAGGCAGCACGCCTTCAGCTACATCCGCTTTGATCGTAATGGTTCGGTGGGAATTTATACGGGTTAAGGTGCCGCTCTTAGGTGCAGGGTTGATCGTGACAAAGTTACTGATGGGGATCATGCCGACAGGAGTGGCAATACGGAGCTGGTCCAGCTGGCTTAAATGACGCTCGCTGGTTGGGAACCTAACCCTGACATCCACTTCATCATCATTGTCATCGGGGCGGTAATCTGTCACTTTGATGCCATTTGTGATCATTTGAATAGCATTGCCCAGAGTTGCAATATCGGCTCCATAGCGTGCAGCAAGCTCACGGTTTACCTCAATACGCCATTCCACACCCGGTAGTGGTCTGTCGTCTTCTACATCGACATAACCACCTTGCTCATTCATGATATTGCGGACTTTCGCTACCATGTCTGGCACTCTGGAAAAGTCGCGGCTACTGAATTCGAGCTGGATAGGCTTTCCTTCCGCGGGACCATTTTCAGCCTTACGGAATTCCAATTGGATGCCCGGAATATCTTCTGTAAGCTGGCGCATTTCTTCAAGTATTTCAGAGGCGGGTCGCCGTAGATCCCAGTCGATAAATTCCAGCTGGATGATTCCGACAACATCTTCCGCAGTATTTTCGCCATTATCACTATTAAACGAGCGTACATAGACGGACTGCAATTCATCCATATGTTGTACCCGTGTTTCTACCTGCCTGACCAGGGCATCTTTTTCATAAACGGAAAGATCACCCCTGGCGTGAACCTGTATCAGAGCAAACTCTGGTTCAACATCGGGGAAAAATTCGACACCTTTACCAAATTTTCCATAAACAACATAAACACTGACCATAATGACAAGGGCTACAAGCAATGTTTTGCCTGGATTTTTTAATAGCGTGCCTAACAGTTGAAGATATTTTTGTGTAATAGGGCCATCTGTGATTGCTTCAAAAGCATCTCGATGGCTTGTAATACCGCCTCCCAGTACAGGAATAAAAACCAATGCCATGGAAAGTGATGCTGTTAGGGCAATAATGACAGTGATGGGGAGGTATTTCATAAATTCGCCCACCATGCCTGGCCAGAAAAGCAGAGGCATAAAGACCGCGAGGGTGGTCAGTGTTGAAGCGGTAATTGGCCACGACATGCGTTTGGCAGCAGATGCATAGGCTTGTATGGGCTTTTGGCCTTCATGCATACGCCTGTCGGCAAGTTCGACAATCACGATAGCGCCATCTACCAGCATACCCACAACCAGTATCAGGCTGAAAAGCACGACGATATTTAGGGTATACCCGAGGGTATTGAGTACAAGAATAGCTGCTAGAAAAGAACCGGGGATAGCCAAACCCACAAGCAACGCAGAACGTGGCCCCAGTGCAGCAATTATGATTATCATGACGAGGATAATGGCCGATAGGATGTTGTTTTGCAGATCGCTTAGCATGTCTCGTATTTGGTCTGATTTATCTTGCATATAGGCGATTTCAACGGCTTCTGGCCAAACTTGTCGTTCAGTTTCAACCAATTGCCTTACCTGACTAATGGTATCGATAATATTTGCGCCAACCCGTTTCTTTACCTCAAGTGTAACGGCAGATTGCCCGGCTACTCTGGCAAAGCTTTCTGGATCTTTAAAACTGCGGCGTATGCTGGCTACCTGACCAAAGGTCACCACTCGACTGCCATCGACTTTTACCGGCATAACCAATATGTCATCTAGGTTCTCTATGACCCCGGGCACTTTAAGTACTAGGCGGCCAGCACCTGTGTCCATTGCACCTGCAGCGACCAGAAGATTGTTATTGCTGACAAAGGAGAAAAGCTCTTCGTATTCAACTTGATAAGTTTCCATCACGGCGGGATCAACGATCACTTCAAGTAAAGCTTCTCGATCACCGCCAATGTCAGCTTCCAAAACACCGGGAAGGGCCTCAATTCTGTCCTGTAATCTGCGAGCAATGGCGACCAAGCTGCGCTCGGGCACTGGTCCTGAAAGGGAAATGGTGAGCACCGGAAATAAAGCAACATTGATTTCTATTACTTCAGGGTCATCGGTGTCATCGGGTAATTCTATTTTGGCAATATCAACTTTTTCTCGAACATCGGCTTGGGCTTGGTTGCTATCAAATCCAGCACTGAATTCTAGTTGAACGGAAGCATGGCCTTCACTGGCAGTGCTTTTCATTTCTTTCAGCCCTTCAATGGACTGAAGCTCTTTTTCCATGGGCTTAACCAGAAGGCGTTCCGCATCTTCGGGCGATATGCCCTCATGGGTCATAGAGACATAAATAAAAGGTACGGTAATATCTGGTTCGGCTTCCTTGGGGATGCTTTGATAAGCCAGTGTGCCAGACACAAGGATAAACAGCAGGCTGAGTATGACTGTGCGGCTACGGGAAAAGGCTAAATCAATAATGGCATTCATAAAATATTTTATTTAAAAATTAGTGGCTTATAGTCTGTTCTAGGTTCTATAAATAATGCTGCCATTAAGAAGCTGGCATCTCTTTGACAGGCTCACCCTCATTAACAAAGCCTTGCCCCTGGGTAATGATTCGTACTTTGTCAGGCAGCCCGGAAACCCAAATACCATCAGCTTCTGTTTGTAATAGTTCAATAGGGTAGAAGCTAACAATACTGTCACCGTTAACACTTTTAATACCTATTTCGCCATGGGCATCAAGGGATAGAACAGCAGGTGATACAAAGTGGGCAGATTCCTGACCTGTGGCAATACTGAGTTCCACACTGACCCCTGCATTCAACATGCCGTCTGTATTAATGACTTTTGCTTCAACTCGAAAGCTGTGGGTTTGTGCATCACCAACACTCGATAAGTAGGTGAGGGTACCAGTGGCTTCCTGACCATCGAGCAGTCGAATATTAACCTTCTGACCTAAACGGACGTTCCCTGCACTTTGTTGGGAAATATAACCGACAGCTTTGACAATAGATTTATCGACAACCAGAGCAACCTGGTCACCTTTTTCAAGATGACTGCCTAACTCCACGTAACGTTCTTCTAATACCCCCTGGAAGGGTGTTTTGATTGCGATGTATTCAAGTTCCAGTTTAGCTCTTTCCAGTGCGGCTTCAGCTACAGCGAGTGAAGATTCGCGGGCTTTTAATTGATTTTTTGATTGCAGTCCACGCTTGAGCAATTTCTTTGCACCTGCAACCTCCAGTTGCTGGCTTTCTACTTCCGCCTGAGCACTTTTCAGTTGGGCAGCACGTTCTTCTCCAGCTAATTTCACCAGTAGCGCTCCTTCAGCAACGGTAGCACCTTTTTCAACAGGCAGTTCTATAACACGTGAGGTGGTTTGTGCTCTGATTTCAACCCTTCTTAATGGTTCCAGTTCGCCTTGAACCATAATTTCTCGCACAATGCTTTCTGACGTTATGTCTTCCACACCAACTGTCATTTTTTGGGATGAATGGGGGATGTCTTGGCTTGTGCTATTTGTTGCAGCCATTTCTGATTTTGAAGGTTTGAACAATACACCGCTCAGCATCCAGATAGCGACTAAAAATAATAGTCCCAGTGATAGATAGGTTGATTTTTTCATAATCATCTCAATGCTAGTTGTTCCATAAAAGTTTATGACCCATAGTCATAAATTTACTTGTTGCCGATAAGCCCATTCATCATAAATTCAGTGGCGGCTTCAATAATTTCTTCTTTATTGCCATGGGAACACCAATCTTTACCCGCCCATAGCATGTTAACAGTGCCATCAAAACAGGCATGCATACCTATGCTGATGTGGTCAAGGGGGCGTTTGGAAATTAAACCTTTTTCCATTGCTTCAATAAGCATGGGATCACCCCATTGACTGAAAGCATTATCCAGTTCCCAAAATGCATCATGCCAGCTTTCATTTGCACGTTCTTTAAAGTCGATACGGTTAGTATATTCAACAATATAGCGGTATTCAGCGTGATCAAGATGGTACTGAAAGGCTATTTTGAAGATATTTCTAAAGCTCTCAAGTACATCGTTACTATCCATATCTTCAAGTTGAAATCGTTGTAACAGCCCGCGGTAAAACTGGATAGTCAATTTGAAAAGCAGCTCATCTTTACTGGAAATATGTTTGTATACAGTACCTTTGCCAACCTCAGCTAACTTTGCGATTTGCTCAATAGTGACTGATTCCCAATTAGGATGAGAGAAAAGGGATAGGGCAGCATCAAAAATATCTTCTTCACGGCGTTCAAACTCACGTAGTTTTCTTGCAGCATTTACCATTTGTAAACTCTTTTTTGACCTTTGGTCATAATATGACTGTCAGTCACATTAAGCAAGAGTGGGATTTTTTTGAGTGGGTGAGAAGCTGTGTGGAAACTATGAGACCTTACAGATTCAGTAACATTTGTTTCATGAATGACTCTTCAAATCTATTTGATTTACTGGTCATGTAATCAAATTTTTTAAATTAACCTACCTCTGTATACAGAACATTTTAATTAATAGGTATTAAGACTATTCCACTAACTAAGTAGAATTCATAATAATTACGTAATACACAGTAGAACTACAATTTCTTTTTAAGTATTGTTTACTCCTAAGTTACAACATGGCTATATACAGTAATAAAAAACTTTGGAATGACTTGGGAGTTAGTTAGGCTGGTCTGGGGCCCAGAAACTTCATCCCGAGTAGGGCGTTAGGCTCTTTTAAAACTGTGTACTTTATTTTAAGAGAAGGAAAAATTATGGGCAGTAATGTACCAGATGTTGTATTTAAAATTCGTGCTCGTGGAGAAAGCGTTGGAGGAAAAAACCCATTTCGCTGGAAGGATGTTTCAACCACATACATATTCTCAGATAAAAACATCGTTATATTTTCACTGCCAACTCTGTTTCCTTCTACGAGCGCCACTACTCATTTGCCTGATTATGAAGCTAAGTATGATGAACTGATATCGCTAGGCGTTGATGAAGTGTACTGCTTGTGTATTAAGGCTTCCTTTGCCTTGCTTCAGTCGGCAAAAAACTTAGATATTATTAAAGTAAAAATGTTGCCAGATACACATTCATCATTTACTCGCTCGATGGGAATGTTGATTGAAAATGAAAGTTTTGGATCTGGTGATATGTCATGGCGTTATTCTGCCTATGTGGTTAATGGCGAGATAAAGAAAATATTTTCTGAGGCTGGGATGATGGATAATTGCCCAGATGACCCGCTTGAGTGTAGTGATGTTGATACAATGATTTCTTATTTAAAGAGCTAGAATATTTCTCCAGAATTTCAGTTTTATATTCGAATAGGTGAATTCGGGTATACTTATATATTTCACCCACAATCATGAGTAAATAAAAATGAGTAAAGGTACGGTAAAGTGGTTCAACGATAGTAAAGGTTTTGGTTTCATTACACCTGAAGATGGTGGCAAAGATCTTTTTGTACACCATTCTGAAATTCAAAGTGGAGGCGGGTTTGCTTCACTGAAAGATGGTCAAGCAGTAGAGTTTGAGGTAGGCGAAGGTCAAAAAGGCCCTTGTGCAAATAAAGTAGTTGCTCTTTAGGTTCTAACATAACAAAAGCTAGTTACTCGGATTCAGCACAGTGTGTTTCTCCAGTGCTAGCGTTGTTATTTTGTGTGGATTTTTTATATGGCTTTGGAAAGTTTCCCTGAGCTGGTTCTGATGCTTTAAGTTCGTTATCAGAGGCCTGTGTCTTGCCAGATTGATACAGATATAAAATACACACATATAAAAAAGCCCCACGTAAAGGTGGGGCTTTTTTTGTGTGGTGCCCGGAGGCGGAATCGAACCACCGACACGAGGATTTTCAATCCTCTGCTCTACCGACTGAGCTATCCGGGCATTGCTTGTTTAGCAATAGTGTCAGGACTGTTGAGTCACTGCTGTGCTACAAGAGGCGCGTATTAAACCTTCTCGTCTTTGTATCGTCAAGGGCGTTGTTGGAAATTATTCTGATGGCGGCACATAACCTTCGGCTTCGTCGATTTTTTCACCATTTAGGAACTTATCTCTTTGCTCATTGAGATAGGTTCTTGCTGTCATATCCATCATATTGAGGTGTTTTTCATTAATGAGTCTGGTTTGGTGCTCAAGCCACTCAGCCCAGGCTTGTTTCGATATTGTTTCGAAGATTTCTTGTCCTTTGGGGCCAGGGAAGGGCGGGTTGTCTAAGCCTTCTAATTTTTTACCCAGTTTTTTGCAATCAACTATACGTGCCATTGATGAATACCTTTACCTTATATCGTTAGTTGTTCTAGAAGTTGTTTTACGGGTTGTGCGGTGCCGACTTCCAGTGGCGAGTTAGGGTTATACCAGACAACGCTGGTGCTATCCATGATAGATGATGGGCTTGGCGTATCAATAAGCACTGGTTGGTAATCTAAATGAAAGTGGCTGAAGGTGTGTCTTTGTTCTGGTAGTAGTTGCCATTCTGTTGCTTTGCAGCTGAATTGAGAGCAGATGTTGGGTATATCTGACTCTTTCTTACACTGTGGAAAGACCCATAAGCTACCCCATAAACCGTTGGCAGGGCGTTGTTCTAATAGCACGCCACCTTCTGGGTTACGGATGATTAAAAACAGGCACTTTCGTATGGGCTGTGCCTTTTTGGGTTTTTTGCCGGGATAGTTGGTGGGGTTCCCATCCGCAAAGCCCTTGCAATCTATTGATAATGGGCAAATAGAGCATTGTGGTTTGGTGCGCGTACAGAGTGTTGCACCTAAATCCATAATGGCCTGAGTATAGTCGGCAGGGTGTTTTTGTGGCGTATATTGCTCTGCCAGAGCCCACAATTGTTTACTGGTGGCAGATTGCCCTGGCCAGCCATCAATGGCCTGATGTCGAGCTAGTACTCGTTTAACGTTGCCGTCAAGAATAGTGGCTGGCTGATGATAGGCAATGGCACAAATGGCCCCAGCCGTTGAGCGACCGATGCCGGGTAAGGTTTCTAAGGTGTCTACGTTATCTGGAAAGTGGCCACCGAAGTCATTAACAACCATTTGTGCTGTTTTATGAAGATTACGTGCTCTGGCGTAGTAGCCAAGGCCTGTCCAATGGTGGAGAATCTGATCTTGTGTCGCATTTGCTAATGCTTCGATTGTATGGAATCTACCCATAAAACGTTGGTAATAGGGAATAACTGTATTTACCTGGGTTTGCTGAAGCATAATTTCAGAGACCCAGACTCGATAGGGTGAGATGTCCTGTTGCCAGGGAAGGTCTTTACGACCATGCTGGTAAAACCAGGCTAATAGCCGTTGTGAGAACGACTTTTTCTCTGTTTTAGGCACTATTGACCATCCCTTTTTGATAGTACTTTCTATTGAAAAATGCCTTTAAGCAGAGAATCAATCACCTGCTCTTTAATGTCTTTTGGTTCTTCTGTATTTGAATCTTTAGGATCAGCTTCTTCCGTATTCGATTCGTCAGAGTTGGATGCGCTATCTTCTTTCGGCTTGAGGAATTTATCAAAGAGCTTTTCTTTGATTTTGTCCTGTAACAGCTGATTAATAAATTGTTTATCAGGCAAGCAACTGCCTTCACCGTTTTCGGCAAAGGAGCCTGTGCAACGAAGGGGTATATCTCGATTCCTAATGCGTTTACTTTTGACATGGCAGCCGGTGTCTGATGTGCTATCACCCTGTAAGTTGGCTGTGATGAGCATGTTGTATATTTCCTGATCCAGATCCACAGTGCCATTACCAGAAATAGCCAGATTACCCATGCCTGTGGTGAGGTTAGGGAAAGTGACCATTTGATTTTTCCAGATAATGTCACTCTGCATATCTTTAAGCTGAGTGCTGTTTGGCCAGGTTGACTTCACGGCTACTTTTTCGATTAATGCCGCCATTTCACAGTAACTGCGTTCAACATTAATGTTGTCTATCTGGAGGTTGTTGGCACTTAGTTTTCCGTTACCCTTTACATTGGCCATTAGGCTTTCTTGTGTGTCACCGAGGGTTGAGCCACTAAAGTCCATGGTCAGTTTGCCGTGGACATCGGATTGTTCGGCCAGGGTGGTAAGGGCTTTGTATATATCAATATCAGTTAATTGCTTGGAGAATGTGACCTTGGGTGCTTTGTTTTTATGATGAAGGTCCCGGAGATCAACTTTTGTGGTAGCCTGAAATTTCCCATCAAAGATTCCACCTGAAAGATCTGTTATCTGCAATACGCTGCCATTGGCAAATAGATTGAGGTGGAGTTGATCAATTGTAATGTTATCGCTGGTCACGCTATCTAGGGTTAACTCAATGTGGCCTTTACCTCCATCAAGGAGTAACAGTGGTGCCAGGATAGGAGTGAGTAGGGCTTCTTTTTTATTACCGGAGCCACTACCAGAGTCGTTATCTTCTGTGTTTGAGCTGGGTAATTTCAGATCGTTACCTTTTAGTGTGAGCTCAAGTTCACGCTGGCCTTCAAGCTTAAGAAATACATTTCCTCCAATATTAAATTTACCAAGAGCCAAGGAGAGTTGATCAAGTTTGATTAGCGTTTCTGAAGCCGAAAATTCAGTTTCAATACTGACTTTATTGAAATCTTTGGGCAGGCTCTGTTTGGTAGATTCTTCTAAGGGTAGTTCGTTTAGTAATAAGTTTTGAATAGAGAGTTTGCCCGTCGCAGAAGGTGAGGTATCTAGCCCAATGGCATTAATTTCACCTGCAACATCTGCCGGGCCTACTTTGCCCGTTAAATTGGCTAGGCTTAGGGCGCTCTCTTTTCCTTGGTACAGGCTATTAAAGCTTAATGTGATGGGGAGTTGCTCTAAGCCCGTTATTTTGAGTGTTGAGTCCGCTAGCTCGGCAATTTGTGTGTCTAGTTGAAAGGTTGGTTTTGACTGAAACTCAATGGATATGGGCGATGGTTGTTCAGGTAGTTTGGTCGAAACATTGAGATCAATAGTGAATGGTTGCCCGTCCAGATTCAGCCCATTGCTGGTGAAATTTAATTGCTCTAAAACTTGGTCTGCCCCACCTTCTGTAACAATCGTGATACGGCCATTGGTAAGGTTAAATTCGTCAATGGCTAGTTCAAATGGCAGTTCAACTGTACTGCTTTCTTGGGCCTGTGTTTGTGACTGGGTTTGGGGTTGAGTTTGAGCGCGCGTAGATGATTCTGCCGCAGGGAGAGTTGCCGGTAATGAAGCAACCGTTGCCGCTTCTGCCGCTGTTTCTATTTTGATGTCAGCACCATCAATGTTGATGGCTCTTAGGCGGACAGTACGGGACAGTAGGGCTTTCCAGTCCAATATAAAATCAGCCCGGGCAAATTGGATATCCGGAATACCGGCTTCTTTACTGGAGATCATCGTTGAGCCAGCTTCAACAGCTAGGTTGGGGAAAAAGGACCACCCTAGGTCTCCACCTATAGAGAGTTCTATATTATTTTCTTTGGCGAGCTTTTCTAACTCTGGCTTGTAACTGTTTGGATCAATGCCTATCAGGAGAAAAGTAGCGGCTGCTACGATGATTAGAAGTAAAACAATAATCAGCGTAAAAATGCCTTTTAACCATTTCACTATGAACACTCCTGTTTAGCATTTGCTTTTATTCACATGTTTTTAGATAAGCCTGACCATTTTTAGGAATTATTTGCTCGTTTGAAGGGTTATCTATCTGTTTGAAACCGCATCTTACTCGTAATGACCTTGTTGTTGATAGCGTGCTATTGGTATAGCACGCTATCAAGGCTAAAACATATAGAGTATTAGAAACTTATGCGGACGCCGAGTTCCAGACTTCTGGCTGGTTCTGGTGCAATTTCGCGCAAGAACGAAGTTGAATTACGAATTTCCTCATCCAATAAATTATTCGCTTTTAAGAACAGAAGCCAATTACCCTGTGCTGTATCTAAATGGTAGTGGAAATGGCCATCCAGTCGGGTGTACTTATCGGTATCCTCTTCAAAATCACCGGCATGGCTTTGCCGTGCTACTTCTGTCATTTTTAGGCCGGTATTCCATTTCTCCTGTTGATAGTGAACAGCCATTCCATAGCGCAGGGGAGTGATGCGTGGCACATCACCGCTTTTGTCGAGCTTGGCTCGTACGTAATCACCAAAAAACTCAATGGTCCAGTTATCAGTTAAATTGATATCCATATGTGTTTCTGCACCTCTGAAGGTCGCATCTTCCTGCTCATATTGAAAAATAGTTAATTCTTCATCAGGGTCTTCAACACCAGTGTTTCTCTTAAAAATAAAATCATCAATGGCGTTGTAGAACAGGTTTAGAGTGAATTCATAGGGGATTTGGTTTTGGGCAATTGCTGAGTTTTCAATAACACCTTGATATTGATAGCCAAACTCGAAGTTGTGGCTAGTTTCTTCATCCAGATTTTCATCACCTATATCAAAGCTTTCACTGGCATGATGTGGTCCGTTGGACAAAAGCTCTTCTACTGACGGCGCACGTTGAGCCCTGGTAAATGCCAGGCTGATACTGTGTTCATCTGTCATTTGCCATAGACTGCTCAATGAGAAGCTTTGGGTATTGTGGTCGATATCTGAATCGCTGTCGGGATCAATGGTCTGACGATCCAGGCGAAAGCCTAATTCGTAGCTCCAATCTCCGTGGCTGGTTTCACCTACCCAAAAAAGGCCAGTATTTTGAATATCGGATTTAGGAATAAATGCTTCTTCACCGATGGCGGCGAATTGCCGATCTTCCAGTTGTAATCCAATGGCTCCAGCCCAACCAGCGATTTCTTGATGCAATAACTCTACTCGACCCTCGATGGCTTCATTGGCAAAGCGAGTACCTTTCTCACCGCCTTCTAACTCAATATGCTCATAGTCGTTGTAGCTGACACGAAAACGGCCCAATTCAATACCAGGCAAAATATCTTGCCATTCAGATTTCAGGTCCACCCGGGTTTGTTCCATATCGATACGGATTAGCTCAGGTTCTTCGTCGTGATCATGACCGCCAGGAGGAATTCCGTATTGGTTTTCCATCTCACTGACAGACAGGCCGATAAATCCTTGGTCGCCGATCCAGGAGAGACCACCTGTGACTGTATTTGCTTGAGTGTCAGTGTTGGAGATAAAACCTTGGGTGGTTTCGTGGTCGGCAGGATCTTCATCACCTTCAGGACGTTGTGCCAGACCTTCGATTTCTACATCGTTGCTGTCACGGTACAAGCCGTCGAGATGCCAGGCCCAGTTGCCCAGGGGTGTGTCTTTAATTGCGCCATCTAATACGATGACAGTGCTATTTTGGTCATTAACATTGTTATGTCGATATTCAATGGCACCATGAGTTTCTTCTGGTAGCTCATCGGGGATACGGTTGTCGATGACATTGACTACACCGCCAATAGCGCCATTACCGTAGCGCAAGGTGGCTGGGCCTCTAAGTATTTCGATACGCTCTGCCACTAGAGCCTCTGTGGTAATGGCGTGGTCACCGCTTGCGGATGAGGCATCGAGGGTTCCCAAGCTATCTTGCATCACTTTTACACGATTGCCGACTTGCCCACGGATAACAGGTTTTCCAACACCGGGGCCAAAGCCTGAATTTGTTACTCCAGGTTCATTTTTTAATGTTTCTCCAATGGTCGCTGCAGCTTCATTGCGAAGAGCCTCTCCCGTTAAGACACTGACCGCTTGGTTAATGCCTGCGGCACTTTCTTCCAGGGGGGAGGCAGAAATAACAATTTCATTTAATTCGTTTTTATTTGACTCATATTGACCATGCAATAGATCTTGAGCAATAACGAGAGAGGGCAAGCTGGTAATAGTCAGCGTTGCCATAAAAATATTTTTCATGGTTCTTTATACCTATAAAAATGCTACCAATAGAAAACTTTTAGCGGCAGCTACTTGAGACTACAGACAACGGCTGCGCTCATTAGGCCAAGCTAAAGTTTCTTTTAACTAAAAAAGAATAATTTGTTTTGGGTGCTATAGGTGGAAAGGGGGTGCGCGACTGTTGCAGGGTGCAACAGGTCTTAATTGAGGTTTTTCAACAAGACCCACAGCAACTTCAGACGTTGTTGCTGTAAAGGCCAGTTTTGATACATTGGTTTCTAATGTGGTTGCACTTGAATGCGAGCTTAGGCAGAACTCACCTTGGTGCTCGTGATCATCAAGATGAATGTGGGCCGCCGTAGCACTGCTTATCCACAATGTAGAGAGCGATAGCAAGCAGACAAGCAGCAGGTGCTGCATGTTGAATCTGCTGATATGTTCGCTACGAGAATCCATCATTAGTTCTGTAATTTAGGTGCTAGCGTTAATGTTTATGAACAACGTTAACGAATAATGTGCCAGAGTTGCCCAAAAAATGGCCCATAAGTCTAATCACTTTGTAGTTGTTATGGAAGGGGGGCGATGGGCACTCTATAATACGCGCACTTGTATTGCAGATGGCTGGCTACAGAAATGAGAGTTGGCCATAGATAGAAAACAAACTAAGTAAATAAGTAGAAAGTGGAGAGCCGCATGGCGGAGCGTAAGGCAAAAGTAAGTCGTGACACCTTGGAGACTCAGATTACTGTTGAGGTAAACCTCGATGGTACCGGACAGTCTAACTTTGAGACGGGTGTTCCCTTTCTTGATCACATGATGGATCAAATTGCTCGCCATGGCCTGATTGATCTTTCTGTGCAAGCCAATGGCGATACAGAAATTGATGATCACCACACGGTTGAAGATATCGGTATTACCCTTGGGCAAGCTTTTCAGCAGGCACTGGGTGATAAAAAAGGTCTTCGTCGTTATGGCCATGCCTATGTTCCTTTAGACGAAGCTCTATCTCGCGTTGTCGTGGACTTTTCTGGCCGCCCGGGTTTAGAGATGTTTGTTGATTTTACTCGCGCTAGAGTGGGTGATTTCGATGTGGATCTTGCCTATGAGTTTTTCCAGGGATTTGTCAACCACGCGGGTGTTTCATTACACATTGATAATTTGCGTGGGGATAACACTCACCACCAGATTGAAACAATTTTCAAAGCCTTTGGCCGTGCTGTACGTATGGCTATTGAATTGGACCCTAGAATGGCGGGTGTGATGCCTTCAACTAAGGGGACATTGTAAGCTGCTATTAATGATTTAATAACAGTGAATGTCTTTTGTCTGAATAGCTTTTAACAAAAAGCACCTTAATAAACTGATTTTTCTATGACAGATTTTCGTACACGTATTGCCGTGCTGGATTATGGCATGGGCAACCTTCATTCTGTTTCCAAAGCTTTAGAGCATGTTGCTCCTAAGGCGGAGGTTGTTGTCACTGCTGATGCTGCAGAAGTTGCAGAGGCAGATCGAGTAGTCTTCCCCGGTGTAGGCGCGATTCGTGATTGCATGGCTGAAATTCGCCGTTTGGGTTTTGACAAGTTAGTCGCGAAAGCCATTGAAGAGAAACCTGTGTTGGGTATCTGCGTCGGTATGCAGGCGTTGCTTGAGCATAGCGAAGAAAATAATGGTGTTGATTGCCTGGATATTTTACCTGGTCGGGTGCGATTTTTTGGTCGTGATGTTCATGATGCCAGCGGCGAGAAGTTAAAAGTGCCTCATATGGGTTGGAACCGTGTTCATCAAACCGTTGATCACCCTATGTGGCAGGGTATAGATCAAGATAGCCGCTTCTATTTTGTTCACAGCTACTTTGTAGACGAGAGCCATGACGAGTTAGTCGCGGGTACCTGTGATTATTCGGTAAAATTCGCGGCAGCCTTGGTTAGAGATAATTTGTTTGCTGTGCAATTTCACCCGGAAAAAAGTCATACGGCTGGATTACAATTATTGAGTAACTTTGTCTCATGGCAAGGGCGTTAATAATCTAGGCTTTTCCCTTTATATTTAGAAACTTTAGAACAGGAATTAATTCGTGTTAATCATCCCCGCTATTGATTTGAAAGACGGTGAATGTGTCCGTCTACGTCAGGGTCGTATGGACGACTCCACTGTGTTTTCTGGTAAGCCTGTTGATATGGCTGCCCGTTGGGTCGATGCAGGTGCACGCCGTTTGCATTTAGTGGATTTAAACGGTGCCTTTGCTGGTGAGCCAGTAAACGGTGAAGTCGTCACTGATATTGCCAAAGCTTATCCGGATCTACCCATACAGATCGGTGGAGGTATCCGTAGTGGAGAGACTATCGAAGCTTATCTCAAAGCAGGTGTGGAATACGTCATCATTGGCACTAAAGCAGTGAAAGAGCCTGATTTTGTCACCGAAATGTGTCAGCAATTTCCAGGTCATATCATTGTTGGTATAGATGCTAAAAAAGGCTTGGTAGCTACTGATGGCTGGGCTGAAGTAACAGAAGTAAAAGCTGCCGATTTGGCCAAACGGTTTGAGTCTGATGGTGTGAGTGCCATTGTCTACACAGACATCGATCGGGATGGCATGATGCAAGGGGTTAACGTGGAGGCAACTGTCGCAATGGCACAAGCTTCTTCTATTCCTGTGATTGCATCAGGCGGCATTACTAATATGGATGATATCGTAGCGTTAAATAAAGTTGCGGATCAGGGCATATTGGGTGCGATTACTGGTAGAGCTATCTATGAGGGCACACTTGATGTGGCAGAGGCTCAGCTGGTTTGTGATAAGAAAGTTTTTTTATAACAAGTAAGTTTTTGTAGCTGTTGTTTGCCATTAGGTTGCTTACCAATTTGATGGCACCTTTCATAATACTGTTCTATTTTTATTGATACACGTTTTATTAATACATGGCTATCTAGTCTGTGTTATCAATAATTAAGGGTGGTCATATGGGAAAAGGTGATAAGAAAACCCGCCGTGGAAAAATCTGGCGCAACAGTTATGGAAAGTCTCGCCTCAAGGCAAATCGTAAGCGTTCTAAGCTCGTTAAAAAATAGAAAGTAGAAAATAAAAAGTAGAACGTTGTCGCTGAATTTTATGATGCTATTTCATTCAGTAAAAACTCTACTAGTGCTTTCTGAGCATGGAGGCGGTTTTCAGCTTCATCCCAAACCACAGACCATTTGGATTCCATAATAGTCTCACTGATTTCTAACCCGCGGTAGGCCGGTAGGCAATGCATAAATAGCGCATCTTCTGCTGCGAGGGACATAATTTCTTCATTGACTTGGAAGCCGGCAAAAGCTTTTTCTCTTATTTGTTTTTCTTCTTCCTGACCCATCGAGGCCCAGGTGTCAGTAACGACTAAATCGGCTCCTGAAACTGCGGCTACTGGATCTCGTTCAATGGAGACACGATCACTAAATTTTTCCAATAGATTGGAGCAAGGCTCAAAGCCCTCTGGGCAGGCAATAATCAGTTCAAAATCCAGCATATCTGCAGCATTCATATAGGACTGACACATATTATTGCCATCTCCAAACCATACAACGCGTTTGCCTTTAATGCTGCCTCGGTGCTCGATATAGGTTTGCATGTCTGCCAGTAACTGACAGGGGTGGTAGTCATCTGTTAGTGCGTTAATAACGGGTACGGACGAATACTCGGCAAATTTTTCGATTTTGTCATGACCAAATGTGCGAATCATTATGATATCGACCATTCTTGAGATCACACGTGCAGAGTCCTCGATGGATTCACCACGGCCAAGCTGAGTGTCGTTGGGTGAGAGGAACAGTGCACTACCACCTAGTTGAGCCATTCCAGCTTCAAAAGAAACTCGAGTGCGAGTAGATGACTTTTCAAAAATCATGGCCAGAACCTTGCCAGAAAAGGGCTGCTTAGCTGTGCCGTTTTTATGGGCTGTTTTCAGCTCAATAGCTCTCTTCAGTAGCTGTTGTAGCTCTTGTTTTGATAGGTCTTGTAGCGTGAGGAAATGTCTAAATGCCATGTTTTTCGTCCTGGTCTTCTCTTCTCTCTATTTCTAGTCTCTACTTCTGGGTTTATAGCCCTTGCTTGATCACTTCGCTGAGGAGATTGACCAATTGATCAGCATCATCAGTGGTTAGGTTAAGCGTTGGAAGTAACCGAATAACCGATTCAGCTGTCACATTAATTAACAAGCCCTTGTTAGCGGCTTTATCAACCAAGCCTCCACAGGGTGTATTGAGTTCAACGGCAAGCATGAGCCCCTGGCCTCTGATATCTACGACGCTTTCGCAACCTTCCAGTTGCTTGCCCAGTTGTTGCTGAAGGTAATTGCCCATCGACTCTGCCTTCTCGCAGAGGTTTTCATTAAGAATGGTTTCTACCGTGGCAAGGCCAGCTGCGCAGGCGAGAGGGTTGCCACCAAAAGTAGAGCCATGGCTTCCGGGCTGCATTAATTCTGCTGCTTTTTCACCGGCTAAACAGGCGCCAATAGGGACGCCATTACCTAAGCCTTTGGCTGTAGTAACCACATCTGGCAAGAAGTTGTAATGCTGATAGTTGAAGTAGCAACCGGTTCTGCCATTACTGGTTTGAATTTCATCTAGCATAAATAACCAGTCCTGTTCATCGCATATTTGCCGGAGACCAGGTAAATAATCCTTATCAGGTATCCTGATTCCACCTTCACCTTGTATCGGCTCCACTAAAACAGCTACTACATTTTTATTATTTGTAGCGATAGTTTTGATTGCTTCCAGGTCATCAAACGGTGCCCGAACAAATCCCCTGACAAGGGGTTCAAAACCCGCATGCACTTTACGATTGCCGGTGGCAGTTAATGTCGCGAGAGTTCGGCCATGAAAAGAGTTCTGCATAACGATAATGGTAGGTTCATCAATATCTTTACTGTGGCCATATAGTCGTGCCAGTTTTATTGCCGCTTCATTAGCTTCAGCACCGGAGTTACTAAAGAACAATTTACTTAACCCTGAGATATCTATCAGCCGCTCGGCCAAAGTCTCTTGCGCCTTGATATTAAACAAATTGGAACAGTGGGAGAGAGTTGCTGCTTGATCAGCTATAGCTTTGGTGACAGCAGGGTGGGCATGACCTAATCCACAGACAGCAATACCTGATATGGCATCTAGATAGCGATTACCCTGATCATCCCATACCCAGGAGCCTTCTCCTTTAGTGAGGGTGAGTTTGCGAGTACCGTAGTTGTTCATTAATGCACTGCTGGTCATGCTTGTTTCTCTCAAACTGGTTTTTTTTAAGTTAAGGGCCTTCTTAAAAAGAACCTTAAAAAACTACAAAAACGAAAAAAGGCAGCTAAGTGCTGCCCGTAAAAAACGAATACTATAAGGATTTCTGGGTGTTGGCAATGAGCCCGCTTTGCTTTAACTCCTCTATTTTAAAAGCCTCTGCCCATAAAGGGCTTAGCTAGCCTCCAAGTTTTCTTAATCGATAGTGGCTATACCA
>Ga0181606_10000885_pt1 | contig 25617 bp, 25 predicted proteins | sample 041ome_10_FD_132994 | JGI IMG/M metagenome (GOLD analysis project Ga0181606, IMG submission 132994) | Coastal salt marsh microbial communities from the Groves Creek Marsh, Skidaway Island, Georgia - 041412US metaG (megahit assembly) | ecosystem: Environmental > Aquatic > Marine > Intertidal... | reverse complement strand
CTCAAGAACAACGGGTGCTTATGGCGCCGTGTTTGGCGTATTTTTGGCGCAGAAGCTAAATAACAGACCTTTTACGGTGGTTGGCGATGGTGAACAAACCAGAGATTTCACTTATGTCACTGATGTTGCTGATGCCTTCATTGCGGCAGCAAAGTCTGACGTCAAAGGCGAGGCAATGAATGTGGGTAGTGGTCACCATTACAGCGTAAATTTACTTGTAAAGTTACTGGGTGGCGAGTCAATTAATATTCCTAAGCGCCCTGGAGAGCCTGACTGTACATTTGCGGATGTTGAAAAAATCACCAGTTTATTGAATTGGAAGCCGAGTGTGAGTTTTGAGCAAGGTGTTCAAAACATGTTGGATGTCATTGAGAACTGGAGGGACGCTCCGGTTTGGGATTCTTCCAGCATAGAGGTTGCAACAAAGTCCTGGTTTAAATATTTGAGTTAATCAATCATGGACTTTAAACAAAAAGAACGTCTTCTTTATAAAATGTTAAGAATTCGACGGACAGAAGAATTGTTGGCTGATCGCTATACTGAGCAAGAAATGCGTTGCCCAATGCATTTATGTATTGGGCAGGAGGCTGTTGCAGTTGGCGTATGTGAAAATTTAGAAACATCCGATCGAGTGTTTAGTAATCACCGTGCGCATGGCCATTATCTTGCAAAGGGTGGTGACCTGAAGGCAATGATTGCGGAGCTGTATGGTCGTGCTACGGGCTGCTGTGGTGGGCGTGGCGGTTCAATGCACTTGATCGACCTTGATGCTGGTTTTATGGGCGCTACCCCAATTGTTGGCGGAACAGTGCCTTTGGCTGTTGGTTCTGCATGGAAATCGAATCTATTGCAAGATGATGCTGTCACAGTCGTTTTTTTTGGAGATGGTTGCTTTGAAGAGGGTGTGATGCATGAATCAATGAATTTTGCAGCATTACATGCTTTGCCTGTTGTTTTTGTATGTGAAAACAATCTTTTCTCGGTTTATACACATATTGATGATCGTCAACCATCAAGGCAAATTTATAAAATTGCTGAAGCTCATGGCCTTGACTCGTGTCAAGGTAATGGTAGTTCGGTAATTGAAGTGCATCAAAAATCAGAAGCTGCAATAAGGCGTGCTAGAGCAGGGCGTGGCCCGCAATTTCTTGAGTTTGATGTTTATAGGTGGCGAGAACACTGTGGCCCAAATTTTGACAACGAACTAAATTACAGATCTTCTGAAGATATAAGTCTGGGCCAGTCTAAATGCCCCATTGAAAATCTTAAATCAGAATTATATTCCGTAAATGCATTGAATGAAAATCATATTGCTGTTTTCGAAAATGAAATTCTAAGTGAACTACATGCTGCTTTTAAGTTTGCATGTGAGAGTCCATCGGGTGATCTAGCGTCAGCTTCTATGAAGGTGTTCTCCGCATGAGTTCGAGGGAGCTGACTTATATCGAGGCTATTAAAGAAGCTTTCGACCTAACCCTCGAGCTAGATTCAAATGTTGTTCTAATTGGTGAGGGTGTTCCAGATCCTAAGGGGATATTTACCTCCACAAAAGGGTTGCAAGAAAAATACGGAAAACAAAGAGTTTTTGACATGCCTCTAGCTGAAAATGGCATGACGGGTATCTGTATCGGCGCTGCTTTGAGTGGGCTTCGTCCGGTTTTAATTCATCAGCGAATAGATTTTTCACTATTAGCTGTGGATCAAATAATTAACAATGCAGCTAAATGGCACTATATGTTTAATGGTCAAGCAAATGTGCCAGTAGTGGTCAGAATGATCGTTGGGCGTGGCTGGGGGCAGGGACCTCAGCACTCTCAGAGTTTACAAGCACTTTATGCTGCTAACCCCGGGCTTAAAGTTGTCATGCCATCGACAGCCTACGATGCAAAAGGAATGATGATTGCGGCTATTGAAGATAATAATCCGGTAATTTTTATTGAGCACCGTTGGCTACATCAAACAAAATCAAACGTTCCAGTTGGCCATTACCGAGTTAATTTAAACAAAGCTAATATTTTGAGAAAAGGCTACAAAATAACAATTGCATCTTTCTCTTATATGACTATTGAAGCTTTACAGGCTGCAGAAGCATTGGAAACGTTTTTTGAAGTAGATGTTGAGATTCTAGATATGAGGACGGTAGCGCCTCTTGATGTTGAGTTGGTTCTTGATTCAGTGAAAAAGACAGGTTTTTTAATCGCATTGGATACTGCACATAAAACCGGAAGCTACAGTGCTGAGCTTATATCACAAGTAGTGGAAAAAGGATTTACTCTTTTAAAATCAGCCCCCGTAAGAATTGCATCGCCAGATCACCCTTGTCCCACTTCTCCGAGCATGTCTAAGGGATATTATCCTTCTGCACTAACTATTACTGAAGAAGTTTTAAAAATGTTAAAGGTAAACTATAAAGACACGACAGCATTCGAAAAACTCAAAAAGTCACTCGTAAAGATAAGCCCGGATGACGTGCCAAATATTGATTTTTTGGGTCCGTTTTAATGATAAAGAAAGGTAGCGAAAGAGATTTCTTCTCGAAACTTCATAAATCAACTACAAGATCTCCATTGGAGAGAATGACCCCTGAAAAACCTGATAACATGGTTGTGGCTAAGAGGTTTGGTAAAGATTTTTGGGATGGGGATAGAAAATACGGATATGGTGGGTATGTTTACTTGCCGGGTAGATTTAAGGCTGTTGCTCAAGAGCTTATTTACTTGTATGACCTAACAAATGAATCATCCATTCTAGATGTTGGTTGTGGCAAAGGCTTCTTGCTATATGAAATTCAGAAGATTCTCCCAGGCATACGAGTTCATGGATTCGATATATCAAGCTACGCTATCGAAAATGTACACCCAGATTTAGCGGGTAATTTTATAGTGCATGATGCTAATCGTCCATTTCCATATCAGGACAATGAGTTTGATTTGGTTGTCTCTGCTGCAACATTGCATAACTTAAGATTAAAGGGTCTTAAGAATGCATTAATGGAGATACAACGAGTTGGTGTTAAGGCTTACCTAATGGTCGAAGGTTATAGGGATGAAAAGGAGCTTTTTAACCTTGAATGTTGGGCGTTAACGGCGGAATCTTTTTTTCATTATGATGAATGGTTGTGGCTTTTTGATGAATATGGCTATGACGGAGACTATGAGTTTATCTACTTCTGAGTGTGGCAATGAAGGAACATTTTTTTTGTGATGAAGAGGCTCTGTTAATAAAAGAGTTTCAAGAAAAAGGTTATGTTAAGGCTAAAGTAAAAGACTTTGATCTTCTGGATTTGCTTCGCGATAAAGTTGTTGAGTTCCTTAAAAGCCATTTAAATATTACACAAGGAAGATTTGATAATGAGACGTTATTAAATAATTTACATAATCACTTGTCTCAGACTGATCTAAATACGCTAAGAGTTGATTTAATAAATTACATTAATTCCCAAACCTGGTTGCGGCCAACTTATTATTCTTTAGGTTCTGAGTTAATAAATGCAATCGTTGGTAACGAATTGGCTATGCAGAGAAGGATAAATATTAGCATCCAAGCTCCTAGTGACTCATCATCTTTATTGGCAATGCATGCTGATACATGGTCTGGAGATTCCCCATATGAGGTGGTTATGTGGCTGCCATTTGTTAACTGCTATAAAACAAAGTCAATGTATATTCTTCCAGCGCAAAAATTAAAAGACCCGCTGAGTTTTTTTGATGAATCTACCTCTACATCAAGTGATCAACTGTTTAAAGAATATGAAGATGATCTTGTATTTTTAGATGTTAAATATGGTGAGGTTTTGGTTTTTAACCAGGCTTTGCCTCATGGAAACATAGTAAACAATGAAAATGAATGTAGACTTACTATGAATTGTAGATTCAAGGGTTTATTTACACCATATCACGATAAGACTCTTGGGGAATTCTTTGAGCCTATTACTATGAGGCCAATTTCTCAGTTAGGTATTGATTATAGTAGATATTTAGAAGATGAGTAAAAGACTAAGGGGATATGTGTCATCCTCACGTATTAACCAGCAGGTTGTTCCCCAAAGAGTTCAAAACATTGTCATAAGACAGTATTGTCTCTCTATAGATGCTGAATATTTGTTGAGTGCTACTGAATATAACCATCCAAACTCAAGTAGGGTTCTGCGATCTTCAATTAACGAATGTTTTGAATCGCATATACAAGGATTAGTCTTTTATTCTTTAGGCCAACTTTCGTTGCACTATACGCCATGGGACTTGTTATATAAATTGATTATTGAAGGTGATTCAGAATTACACTTTGCACTTGAGACATCCTTTGTAAAAACGAAGGAAGATCTAGATTCAATTCAACGACTATTAAAGTTGAGAAAAATTGTTCCTCATTTCCATGGGGCAGATGTTTACAGGTTATGTGTGTGAAAAAAACTGTTTTCATTTCGGGTCATTTTAATGTTCTGCATCCGGGCCATATTCGCTTATTTAAATTTGCTAAATCCTGTGGCGATAGATTAATTGTTGGTGTTGAAAGCGACCGGGTTGCTGGAAAAGATGCTTATATAGATGAAAAACTAAGACTTGAAGCTGTTTCAGGACACTCTTTTGTGGATGAAGCATTTATATTCGATCAGCCCTTAGAGAGGCTATTGGCCCAAATACAGCCAAATATTGTAGTAAAGGGTAAAGAGCATGAAAGTAAATTCAATATTGAGGAATCTGTTCTTGCCGGCTATGGCGGGGAGATTAGGTATGGCTCCGGAGATCTATTGTTTTCATCGGCAGATTTAATTCAAAAAGAACTCCTTACCAAGCGCAAAAGCATAGTCTCTTTGCCGTCAGATTATATGGATCGCCACAAAATAATTAAGAAAGATATCGCAAATGTTCTGGATAAATTTTCTAAATTGAAAGTTATTGTGGTGGGTGACTTAATAATTGATGAGTATATTTCGTGTCAACCTTTAGGGATGTCTCAAGAGGATCCAACCATTGTGGTTAGCCCAATAGAAACCAAAAGGTATATAGGTGGTGCTGGTATTGTTGCAGCCCATGCTGCCGGGCTTGGTGCTGACACACAATTCATAAGTTTTTGCGGAGATGATGAAGGGAGGGATTTTGCACTTGAAGTCTTAAAAAAATACGGCGTAAATGTGACTTTGCTAAAAGATCCCTCTCGTCCAACGACGTTGAAAAAACGATATCGTGCTGAAAGTAAAACATTACTCAGAGTTAGTTATCTACACCAAGACGCAATGCCGAAAAACTTACAAACACGGTTTGTAGAAAAGGTTCTAAGTGCTTTAAACAACGCTAATTGCTTGATTTTTTCTGATTTTAACTATGGATGCTTGCCGCAAGAGGTAGTAGATACCATTATTTTAGAAGCGAAAAAAAGAAACATTCTAGTCTCAGCTGATAGTCAATCCTCTTCTCAAATTGGGGATATCGCTCGTTATAGGTCTATTGATCTGATAACGCCGACCGAAAGGGAGGCAAGAGTTTCTCTTAAAAACCAAGATGATGGATTGGTTATTTTGGCTGAAAAGCTAAAAACATTAGCTAATGCAAAAAATATTCTCTTAAAGATGGGAGGTGATGGGGTGCTTGTACAATCCTCTGCATCTGAGAGCGGAATATACACAGATCAAATACCGGCTTTAAATTTATCGCCAAAAGATGTGGCTGGTGCTGGCGATTCACTTCTAATAACGGCCAGTCTTGCTTTAGCAGTCGGTGCGAACATTTGGCAAATGGGCTTGATTGGGTCCATGGCTGCAGCGGTTCAGGTGGGGCGCTTGGGCAATACTCCTTTGAGTTCAGGTGAATTAAAAAAAGAGTTACTGCATTGAAGACTTTACTTTTAGCGGCTGGTCTTGGATCAAGATTGCGGCCAATTACCAATGACAGTCCTAAGTGTTTGGTGCCGATTAATGGCAAGCCTCTTTTACAAATATGGTTAGAAAGATTAAGCAAAGCTGGGTTTGGTCCATTCCTAATTAACACTCACTATTTAAGTGAAAAAGTAGAAGAATTTGTTTTAAATAGCGAATTTAAGGATTGCGTAACTTTAGTTCATGAGAAGAGTTTGCTTGGAACTGCAGGAACCTTGATACAAAATGTTGATTTTTTTGATGGTGATGGCCTAGTTCTTCATGCAGATAATCTTTGTTATGCAAATTTAGTTGATTTTAGATTGCAGCATGAGAACCGTCCTCAGGGATGTCATGCTTCAATGATGACTTTTATAACTGAAGATCCAAGTTCATGTGGCATTGTCAAGCTTGATCAAAGTAAAGTAGTAGTAGAGTTTCATGAAAAAAGCGTCGCAAATAATGGCAATTTAGCGAATGCAGCTATATATATTTTTTCTAAAGAAATTTTGTCAAAGATTAGACATATGGAATTAAATGACATAAGCCTGGACTTGCTTCCAATGATGTTAGGAAGCATTTATTCAATTGAGACAGATTCCCTTATGATTGATGTTGGTACAATAGAAAATTATCGTAAGGCGATTGAGTTAACTTCAAAGGAAACGAATGATTTATGAAGGCTGTGATATTAGCGGGTGGGCTTGGAACGCGTCTATCAGAAGAGACGGATATCAAGCCGAAGCCTATGATAGAGATTGGAGGTAAGCCAATTTTATGGCACATCTTGAAAACATATTCATCGCATGGCGTAAATGATTTTGTTATCTGCTGTGGCTATAAGGGATATGTTATTAAGGAGTATTTTGCAAATTATTTTCTTCATCAATCGGACATAACTTACGACATGACAAATAATCATATGGAGGTGCATCAAAATAATACAGAGCCATGGAGAGTTACATTAGTTGATACTGGTGAAAAAACTCAAACAGGTGGACGTTTAAAGCGAGTTTATCAGTTTATAAAAGATGAAGATGCCTTTTGTTTTACATATGGTGATGGTGTTGGCGATATTAATATTACAGAATTAATTAAGTTTCACCGAGATCATGGTAAAGAAGCTACCGTAACGGCCACAAGACCGCCGGGCCGCTTTGGAGCACTAAAATTTGGATCTAATTTTTTAGTGGAAAAGTTTGAGGAAAAGCCGCATGGTGATGGAAGTTGGATTAATGGGGGTTACTTTGTTCTTAAGCCTTCTGTGATTGCGCGAATTAATGACGATCTAACAATCTGGGAAAATGAGCCATTGTCTGGGCTTGCAATGGATGAAGAGCTTTTAGCATTTAAGCATGATGGATACTGGCAACCAATGGATACATTAAGGGAAAAAAATCTTCTTAATGAATTATGGGATTCTGGCCATGCTCCTTGGAAAGTATGGCGATAGATAAAAATTTTTGGAGTGGAAAGTCTGTTTTTATAACGGGCCATACTGGTTTCAAAGGAGGCTGGTTGGCGATTTGGTTGGCGAAACTTGGGGCAAAAGTTTACGGCTATTCATTGATGCCTAAGACCGAATTAAGCTTCTTTAAAGAGGTAAAACTAATGGAACAAGTTGCGTCATCACACATTGGTGATATACGAGACTTGACCGAATTGACCATGAGGCTTGATCAAGCGCAACCAGAAATCGTTTTTCATATGGCCGCACAGCCGTTGGTGCGTGAATCCTATATTGCACCGGTTGAAACATTCGAAACAAATGTAATTGGGACGGTAAACCTTCTTGAGGCAGCCAGAAAGGTTAGTTCAGTTAAAGCAGTTGTAAATATTACAACAGACAAGTGTTATGAAAATAAAGAATGGGCTTGGCCATACCGTGAAAATGATAGATTAGGTGGATTTGATCCATATTCAGCAAGTAAGGCTTGTGCAGAAATGGTTGCTTCTGCATATCGGCATTCTTTTTACAAAAACATGAATATAAATACTGCAACAGTTCGTGCTGGAAATGTAATTGGTGGTGGTGATTGGTCAGATGATCGATTGATCCCAGATTTTCTAAAATCAATTGAAAAGAATCAAACATTACAGATAAGGTCACCAAATGCAGTTCGGCCATGGCAGCATGTTTTAGAGCCGTTATCTGGATATTTGATGCTTGCAGAGAGCCTAGTTACTATAGGAGAAGAATTTGCTGAGCCATGGAATTTTGGTCCAACTGAGAATGATGCTAAATCCGTAGAATGGATTGTAAATGCCCTTTGTAAGCATTTCCCAGATACACAGTATAGTATTGATTATGGAGAACATCCTCATGAGGCGGGACTACTAAAATTAGATAGCAGTAAAGCTAAAACGAAATTAGGTTGGAAGCCACGTTGGAAATTAGAAAAGGCTTTATTCAAAACAATTGAATGGCACAACGCATGGAGAAACAATCAGAATATGCTTGATACCTCTATAAGCCAAATAGAAGAATACGAAGCTTCAATATTGTAAAAAATAAAATGAAATGTCGACACTGCTCTAAAGAGCTTACTAATACATTCCTTGATCTGGGTTTTGCACCTCCATCAAATGCATATTTAACCGAAGAAGATTTATCAAAAAGTGAAAAGTTCTACCCATTAAGGGTTATGGTATGTGATGAATGTTGGCTGGCTCAAACTGAAGATTATGCTCAAGCTGAAGAATTGTTTAGTTCGGAATATGCATATTTCTCTAGCACTTCAACAAGCTGGCTAAAACATGCGGCTCAATATTCTAATAGAATAATAAAAGAGCTATCTCTTAATGACAAAAGTTTCGTGATTGAAATTGCCTCTAATGATGGTTATTTACTTAAAAACTTCGTTGAAGCAGGGGTACCTTGTTTAGGTATTGAACCAACAGACAGTACTGCAAAAGTAGCTGAAGAAAAAAATATACAAGTAGTAAGGGAGTTCTTTAGCGAATCCCTGGCAGATGAATTAAGTAATCAAAATAAAAAAGCAGATTTAATAATAGGGAATAATGTTTACGCGCATGTGCCAGATATTAATGATTTCACAAAAGGGTTGAAAAAAATCTTAAATAAAAAAGGAACTATCACCTTGGAGTTCCCCCATTTGATGAAGCTTATTAATAACAATCAATTTGACACAATATATCACGAGCATTTTTCATATCTATCACTATACACTGTAAGTAGAATTTTCCGTTCGCACGGCCTAAGAATATTTAATGTAGAGGAAATTAAAACACATGGTGGTAGCATAAGGGTATTTGGATGCCATGAAGATGATAAGAGAAAAGAAGAAAAAGAATTATCGATAATATTAAAAAAAGAAAGTGATTATGGGTTACAAAATATTGAAACGTACAAGAATTTTAAATATAAAGTACAAAAAATCAAAAATGAATTTGTAAAATATTTAATAAAAAAGTATGATGATGGAAAAAAGGTAGCTGCCTATGGAGCAGCAGCAAAGGGTAATACTTTACTAAATTATGCTGGAGTCAAACGAGATCTACTAACATTTGTTTGTGACGCTGCTAAGGCAAAACAGGAAAAATTTATGCCAGGAAGTCATATTCCAATCAGGAGCCCCGATGCGTTATCCGATGAAATAGTTGACTGCTTAGTTATATTGCCATGGAATCTCGCATCGGAGATAAAAATAGAAATTAACAAACTTGTTGCAAATGAAGTCGAAATTGTTACCTTTATACCAGAACTTAAAATCATAAATTAAAAATGAACTCAAAGCTATTTGACTATTCAAGATTAATGCATGTTGAATTCGCAAGTGCGATAGAGGTTTTTTATGCAGCAAAATTATTTTCCGATGAGGGATATGTTCAGAAAAAAATTCTAGATCACGCATTAGATGAATATAAGCACTCAGCTTTTTTCAGAAAATTGAGACCCAATAAAGTAAATATATCTGTGGCCAATGGATTATTTAAACAAGCAAAATTGGACAGTTCACCACTAGATAGATGTGAAAAATCAAAGTTCAGATGGATTTGCTATATTTACGTAGGTGAAATAAGAGCAATTGAATTTAATCAGCAGGCTCTTAAGATAGTAAAAACAAGTGAGGAGAAAAAAGTATTTAAGGAAATAGAGCAAGACGAAAAAAATCACGCCTATGGTGCAGGAAATTATTTGAGCAGTAATTATAGTCAATTACGAGGCAAGATAGGAATATATAAGGTTCAGATTCAATACTTATTGGGAAAAAGCAGAAATAATGCTATTGCTCATAAGGTGGAAGATTTATTAACAGGTCTAGTGATTAAATTAATAAAGAGAATGCCAACTAAGGTATTTTTACTTAAAAAAAGTCTTGCTGATTCATCATTAAAAAAAGCCCTAAAAGAGGCAAGAGAAATAGTTTGATAAAAAAATGGGTAATTGGAATATGTTTTGGTCATCATGAAGCATCGGCTGCGATGATAAGTGAAGATGGAGATGTATTGTTTATTAGAGAAGAGTGGTTATCAAGGGTTAAGAATGACTACAGATTCCCCAAAATGGCATTAGCTCAACTTCAGAAAATTTCCGATGGAAATATTAAAACGATATGTCATTTTCAAAAACCACTAAGAAATTGGTTAGGTTCAGGTTTCAATAAAATATATAGCATTGAAAATTATAAAGCAAAGTTAACACAATATTTTGATTCAGACTTAAGCGTAGCAAAAGATATTAAAAAAATCTTTGGTAAAAAGACAGATATTATATACACGCCTCATCATATAAGCCATTTGCTAAATGGTTCATTATTTGTCGATGAAAAAAAATTTACTACTACACTTACATGTATTATGGATGGGTATGGCGATGGTTGTGCTGGCAAAGTTTACTTGAAGGAAGGTAATGATGATTATATACAGATCGATCAAATAGAAACAGTAGATTCCTTGGCTTTAATCTACTCTGCTATTACCGAATTTCTAGGTTTTTCTGTAAATGAAGATGAATATAAGGTCATGGCTCTATCAGCCTACACAGAACCAAAGAAAGCGGACTATATATTAAGTAATATCATAACATTTGATGAGAATAAAATAAAAGTAAGTAAAGAATTCTTTAATTTTTCAGATGCAGGAAAAAGCACTATTAAGCCAGCTTTTACGGATGTGTTTGGTATGTCTCGTATACAAAGAGGCGTAACAGACAAAAATATACATCTAGATAAGTTGTCAATTGAATTAATTAGTTCGTTCCAATATGCAATACAGAAAGTTGTAACTAAATATTTACAGAACCTTATTGATACCCATGATGTTGAAGCAATAGTTCTGGTAGGTGGATTGTTTCATAATTCTGTTTTAATTGGTGATATCGAAAAAAATATTGATAAACAAATTATAGTACCGCCATCACCTGGAGACGCGGGTAGTTCTCTAGGCGCAGCCTACTTTGCCGCGAAATATACATTCAAAGATACCTTTAATCTAAATATTAAATCCTCATTTATTGGTGAACAAGCGCAATCATTAATTGAATATGATCATTTATTTTGTGAAGAAAAAGTTGATATAAATGAATGGTTAGAATACAAACTGAATAATGATGAGGTCATTGCAGTTTTTTCTAATAGATTTGAGATGGGACCAAGAGCATTATTATCAAGATCATTAATAGCAAATGCCATGTCAATTACAGCGGTAAAAAAACTCAACGTAATTGTTAAGCAACGTGAAACTTTTAGACCAATTGCAATTTCAATAAGTGAAAAAAATTATATAGACTTATTTGGTAATGACTGTAATAAGGAACCAGTATCATCACTCTGGATGGGTTCCGTAAAAAAAATCTGCAATAAGAAAACTGATGATCTTGATATTTATAAGCCATTTTTACATGTCGATAGTAGTACAAGACCGCAAGTAGTAAAAGAGAATATGAGACATGAAATTGACCCAAGCCTATTTAATTTAATTAATGAAAGACATAAAATTATATGTAATACATCGTTAAATATAGCTGGTGACCCTATGGTATATCTTCCAGAGGATCTGTATTTAAATATGAAGAGAATGCAAATTAAGCATGTAATAAATAATGGAAAAGTGTATAGGATAAGGTAATTATTATGTTTAATATTTTTAAAGCTTGGATAAAAAATTTGAGTGAAGATAAATTTACGATGAAATTGTTAGTAGCTATTATATTATTCATGCTAATGATCATTCCTGCAATTACAGGTTTCCTACCATTTACTTACTTAGCTCTTTAATATGAAAAATAAGAAGGCTAGATTCTTAATTGATGTTTTAATATTACTGTCTGTTTTGATAGTTACGGTTGAAATAATATCGCTGTCAATCCTTTCATATCAAGACTATTTAAAATCTAATGGCGATTTCGAAGCCATACTAGAAGCTAGAACCGAAGATATAAATATAAGTAAAAGAGCTGCAAGTGTAGATTATGGTGATTTCGACCCTATTGTGCAAATGTGGCCAATAGCCAATGAATATGTAAGCCATCTATCACAAGTTAAAGCAAATAAACATGGCTTTTATAGTAATGATAGTCCGCATCTACTGAGTGAGCAGTTTCCAGATAAAGATAGTGATATTTACAGAATTATTGTTGTCGGCGGTAGTTCGGTTGGGGGATTAATTTGGATTAAAGGAAGTGAAACAGTCCCTGCGTTCTTAGAGAAAATTCTTAACAAGAATCATCCACTTCGTAATAAATACAAATATATTCAAGTGTTAAATTTTTCTATTTCAGGCGGATATTCAGGAAATATATTATCAAGGATAAGTAACTATTTATTATATTTAAATCCAGATGCAATAGTATATCTTGGCGGATTTAATGACGCTATCTATGACCCTGATACTGATCCATTACAAATTCCTTATTATAATTGGGGACATAGATCGCTAGGGGTAGTAAAGACACACTCAAAGAGCATTGATAACTCCCATAAAATCAAAAGATTGGGAATTCTTCCGTTTACTACATCTCTATTAGATCGTATATATACCAATATAAAACGAGAAGAAAATAAAGAAAAACATTCAAATTTTATTAAATCATTGCAAAAAAAGATGCCTGTACCATCAATAGTAAAAAAAGTCATAAATATTTCTGATGGAAGATCAGTGTATTTCAATAACTTACTGATGATAAAGGCAATATTAAGTAAATTTAATGTTAAATTTTATTCTTTTTTACAGCCTAATGACTTCTATATTAGATATACAAATAAAGAAAATCTCAGTCTACTTACCAATCAGTCAGCATTAAGAGGGGTGGTAAAAAATTATCCTGTTTATATTGAAGAGTATAAATATTTAGCAAAATATGAGTCAAACAATAATGCATTTTTTTATGATCTATCAATGTCACTAGATGCCAAGGACGATAAATTATTCCATGATGGCTTTCATTTCACGAGTAAAGGAAGCGAAATGATGAGCAATATTATAAGCTCATATATTAAATAATATGAATAGGATGTTGTACATCATGGAGCTTTTATCATTTTCGAAAGTTCCATTTTCCAAATTAATTTTTTTGATACCTTTATTTTCTTTTGCAACCTTCCTTGAAATATTCAGTTTAAGTCTTTTAGTTCCAGTAATTCAATTGCTTTTGGGGCAGGATTTTGAAAGTAATATCTTAAACTCATTTTCTAATTACTTCATAAATTCTGAAACATTTATTTTTATTTCAATTATACTTATATTTATATTTAGTGCGCTAGTTCGATTATTTGCATTAAAGTGTCAAATAAGCATTGTTTTTCACATTGTAAGCAAATTACGAACAAATATATTAAATAGTTTTCAAAAAATATCATATCACTCTTATATAAGCATGGATCATGAAAATTTTATTTCATCGATCAGTGTAAAAATAGGGATGATTGCTCATGGTGTATTACTCCCTATAGTTTCTTTATTCTCTAATGGATTAACAATATTTTCTGCCATTGTATTTGTTTACTACCTCATGGGCATAAATGGACTTTTTTTTATATGTGTTCTAGCATTAATCTTTTATGCTACATACACTTTTTCAAAGAGTAAATTGATAAGTAATTCAAATATAATCAACTCTAATACAAATTCTCGTATAAATGTACTTCTGTCTTTAGTTAATTTTCAAAGAGAGTTAAGGATTTTTAATTTATCTGATAATCTAATTAAAAAATACGGTTTCATTGAAAATGAATTAAAAGAAGCTGAAACCCAAAATCAATATTTATCCCTATTCCCGAAAATTACAATAGAAACAGTTATATACATTATTATTATAGCTTTTACTTATGCGTACAATACTGCAAATAATATTGAATTATCTGTTGTTCTACCTAATATATTAGTTACAGCAATAGCAATTCAAAAGATTCTTCCGCTTATACAGCAAGTCTATTTTGCTTTTTCTTCAATATCTTCAAGTTACTATGTTGTAAACGACGTGGTAAATTTAATACAAAACATTCATAATCAAATTCCTAATAAACCTAAGATCACGCACAATAGTTCTAATCTGACTATTCTTTCTGATTTTGAAATAATTGTTAAGAATGCTTCCATTATTTACAAAAGTCCTCCCGCACAAATAAATCTACCATATATTAAAATCAGTTCTGGTTCTTTTTATCTACTAAAAGGTGAGAGTGGTGCAGGAAAAAGTTCCTTACTAGATTTATTAGCAGGTCTGATGCCACTGCATTCTGGGTCTATCACTATAAACGATTCGTATGTTAATTTAGATGAGTTAGATATTTGGCAATCAAATATATCATACGCTAGTCAAAACCCTGTTTTGATTTCTGGAACTATCAGATCTAATATAATACTTGATAGTGACTTTAATCAGGCTAAATTCAATCAGTCAATTGAAATAAGTGGTTTAACATCTTTATTAAATAAATTTACTGAAAGGGAGTTTAGAGCTGTAGGGCCTAACTCTACAAGTTTTTCTGGTGGTGAAAAACAAAGAATAGCCCTTGCACGAGCATTGTATAAAGATTCATCTATTATCCTCTTAGATGAACCTACTAGCGGCCTTAACAAAGAGCTTGAAAGCGAATTTCTTCAAAAATTAAAATATCTTAAAGGGTCTAAGACAGTTATAATTTCATCACATACTATTAAATTATCCGAAATATTTGATGATGTCATTACGCTATGACTTATTTTTTAAAATATTTATTTTTTATTTTTTCTTTATATCAAGTTTCTTTAACTTTTTTTTTGTCGCTTTTTATCCATGTTGTAAATTTTTTCAAAAGAACAGAAAATATTAAACAAGTTACAATCTTGCGCACTGAACCAACACTTGGTGATCTTGTTATCGGAAAATTCTTTGTTGAGGAAATCACAAATAAGTTTGTTGGATATAAAATTAATATCATTTGCTGTAACTTACAATTCGATTTAGTCAAAAATATATATATCCATCCCAATATATCAGTTTATCCTATCGATTTTGATATGAGAAAAAATGGACTTTTGAATTTGCTAATTTCACCTTTTATCCTATTTTTTTTGTTCGTTAAAAAATTAAATTTTTTGTACTCATCCACTTATCTTTATTTCCCGAGATGTGACGTAGACCGTTACACTCCACTCTTGTTTGGGTTTTTTTCATTAAATACGATTAAAGTAAAGTTCAGTTCTAAAATATTTAAAAATAAGAATCAATCTGAGTTTGGCTTTGACTTCTTTGCTAGTAAAAACATCTTACTAAGTAATGAGGAATTATCTATGCACGAGGCATCGAAGGAGTTGATTCTTCTAGATATTTTTGATAAATCTTTAAGCTTTTCGGCCCATTCTAGTAAAGATAATACAGACAAAGAACATCAATGTATCATTTTAGTGGGTGCTAGTGATGAAAAAAGAAAGTGGCCTATAGAAAATTATATCTCTCTTGCTGAAGTTTTATCCAATAAATACAAAATAAGATGTACTTTTCTTTTTGGAAGAGATGAAAAAATAATTAATAAAAATGCATTATCTAATTTTTCTGTCATTGGCCCTATGGATTCAATTATAACTTATAATGATATTTTACCAAAATTTGATTTAGCTATAGGCAACGATTCTGGGTTGCTTCATTTCGCCAGTATGTTTGTCGCTAAGACTATATGTATATCACCTCATGCTAAATCATTTGATCCATGTCATCCAAACTCACCGGAAAGATTTAAACCACTGAGTTCAGATTCAGTTGTAATAAGACCATTACATGGTTTAGGTGAATGTAGTTCATTCTGCACTTCAAATAAACCTCATTGTATTTGTCAGTTAACTGTTCAAGATGTCCTAGTGGAATTATGATAAATATTCTTATACTTGTTTATTTGTTGTTTATTGGTGAAAGATTCTTTAGATCACTCCCACTTTTTATAGATAGTAGTCTTTTATTCAATAGCATATCCATGCAACTCCATCTAATATACTTGTTTTTTTCTATTTTACTCGCCATCTTCTTTACAATAATTTCTAATTTAAGAACTGTTAAAGTAAGTAGGCTAACTTTTTTATATTCTAATTACTCAATTAGGCCAAAAGTTTTTTATCTAATGACCATAGCTTTTTCTATTTGGTCCATTTTTACTTTTAATTTATACCAATTAAATGATTTTTCTTTATCTAGTATAAGAATGTATGTTTCAGCTAATAGAGAAGGTAATGGAGTTACGTTTTTGCTAATGATTAATATGATTTTTTTGTCTGTTATTCTAATCAGAAAGTTAAGTTTAGTTCAGAAAATTATTCTATTCTCTATGATTGCAGTGGTTTCAAGTAAAGCTCTTATTGTGAAATTTCTTTTGCTTTTGAATTTTAACAGAATTATTAAACTGAGTGTAATTGGTTTAGTAACTGTGATCGTCCTTTTTTTACTCTCATTCACATTGTTTTTTTATCTATATTCTGGCGTTGATATTAATGATTTTAATTCCTATGTCGTAAATTACTTCAATCAAATATATGAAACTGATTTAGTTATAAATAATATCAGCAAACTTTCATTGGATTTCTATACCAAAGTTGAGTTATTTTTTAATTCATTTTGGGGTTATGTTCCTCGAGCAATTTATTCTGATAAACCATATGTTTATGGTCCGCTTCTATTCTCTATTGATAATACTTATCCGGGTGCACTAGCTACTGGTTGGTCTCCAGCGCTATTAGATTGGTATTTATCATATTTTTATTTTGGTATTTTAGGCGTTTTTATACAGCCAATCTTTGAAATTGGAATAATTTGGTATTCATTTGAACAACATCGGATGATAAATACTTCACATAGTTTGATTTTTTTTCTTTTTTTCTCATTTGGTATCTTTGTTTACCCAATAAATTCTCCTGTAGTAGGTATTTTCATGATATTATCAATTTTACTTTTATTAGGTAAAAAACGTGCTCCAATACAATAAATCTGAATGTTCTAAAGATTCAATTGATGTTGTTCTCGCTGTCAAAGGTGATCCATCAGCCGCTATTACTGCTCTAAATTTCATTCCTGAACTTTATAATAGAGTATTATTATTTTCTCCTCCTTCAGATTTTGATTTATCCTCTTTTTCCGACTCTTTATCGGATATTTCTAATGGTAATGTATCCTTATTTATTAGAGATAAATTTGAATCAAATTTATTACCAGAAGAAATCTTCTATAATTATATTAAACATTTCTGTTTATCTAAAGGTGGTATATTACTCTGTGATGATGAATTTATTAATCCTGATTCTTTTGAAAGTGCGATTGATGCTCTTGAATCCAATGGTTATTGTTTTGTAAATAGAATAGATTGGCTCCATGGCAGGAAAATTGCTAATTTTAAGGGTATTTTACGAGGGGTTTCACCTAATATCGCTAAAAAATATTCCTTTGTTAAGCATTACCATTCAAATTTCCTTGATGTGCCTGTCGTTTATTCCGATATTGATTGTAATCACATCACTATAAATCACATGAAAAATGATCTGCAAAAGATTTATAAATATATCTGTTGTGAACTTGATGATATTATATTATTAAATCAATCTAAAATATCAAAATCTATCAAGTTTTCAAGACGTTATTTAATTCCAATTTTTAAAGATATAGTTTTATCTCCTTTACGTATTATACAACTTGGGTTTAAGCTCTATTTCCATTTGGCTCTCATAAATTTAATTGTATTTTTTCTTGCAATTAATTATATCATTGAAAGAAAGCTAAAGGTTGGTGAGACTTCATTTAATTATAATGAATATTATAATAAAACCGTATTAAATATCATAAAGTCGAAGTAATTAACATGTTCTCAAAACTAATCTCTTTTTTTTCTCCGTTAAATCAAGCTAAACTTGCTGTTATTTACTTCAAATTTCAATTTTTACGTCGCCGCTTTAATAGCTCTGAAAGTGATTTTTATAATTTAAGCAACTATATTTTAGAAGGCGATACGGTTGTTGACATAGGTTCAAATGTTGGAAGATATAGTCTAGAGTTTTCAAGATTAGTAGGTAATAATGGCTTCGTATTTTCTTTCGAAATGGCTCCTAGAGCGAATTATATTCTAAACCGACTTTTACATGAGCTGTCAATTCCTAATGTTTGCCTAATCAATGTAGCATTAGGTGATGAGTCAGATTATATTAGTTATTCTGAAGATTGGATAGATCCTAATTGTGATTTTCTTTTTCATACAAACACAGCCACAACTGTCTCTAAAGATTTAAATCATAATAGTAAGAGGTTAATGTATAAAGGTGATGTATTTCTATCTGGTTTTGATATTGATTTTATTAAAATTGATGTCGAGGGCTTTGAAGTCAATGTTTTGAATGGCCTCCGTGGCACAATTTCTAGATGTAAACCGTATATCTTAGTAGAAAATAATTCTGAGGATATTTTTTCTATTCTCTATGGATTTGGTTATAAATTGTTAAGCCAGTCAGATAGAAACCTTTTGTTTGCATGTCATGATTAAGCTTGACATTCTTCTTTCTACTAAAAATGACTCCATTGTTCTAAAGAGGCAAATTGAAGCTCTCTCTAAAGTAAAAGAGTATTTTAACAATTTAATAATCTCAAATGATCATTCAAATATTTTTAATTCTGAGATCTTGGATTATTATAGAGTAAATTTCGACTTTATTCAGTTGTATTCCTCTGATAAATGCGGCATGCATGATTCCTATAATTATGCTTTATCTAAATCGAATGGCACTCATGTCCTTTTTATTTCATCCGACGATGTAATTAATTTTGAGTATATTATTGCTGTTAGTAAGTATCTTAATAGTTCGCCAAACCAACCTTTAATATGTGGTTTACATAACTTGATATATAAATCATATTCAAATATTGATTCTGAACATCATGTTTATTATGATTCTTTATCCGCTTCTCAATTCGTATCACCCCATTGCTTTTTAGACCTTTTTAAAAATGAATCATTTCTTTATCCTTCCGGTTGCTCAATTATATATCGTCGTGATATTCTTGTTTCATTAAAAGGATATAGAAAAGAACTTGGTTTATATTCAGATATTTTCCCTTTTATTATAATTGCTCTTAGATATGGATTTTATTTTATTAATCTCCCTGCATCTAATGTTTATATTAGACGTACTTCATATAATGTTCTAACTGCTAAGAATTTTAAGACTCGGTATTTAAATTCGTTAGAATTCTTAGAAGCGTTACTTCAATTTCCAGATTTAAAAAGTAAATTTATATACGCCTCTGTTGGAAAAATTGCTCCTCTTCACATTACTAAATTATTTCGTAGTCGCTATTATCAATTATTGGGTCCTTTCTTTTCATTCAAATTTCTCATTGTTGAAATGCTAGGTATTTTGTCTAATTTTAAATATTTAATTAAAAAATGATTTTTTATAGGACAACAAGGAGAAATCCCCTCAGGATTATTCAGTGTTATTTAAATGATATTGTTTCATTCTTTTTGTCGCTTATCTTTACTAGAAAAAAGGTTTCCTCTTCTTCTGATTCAATTGTCATTACTATACCTGCTCACCTTGGCGACCTACTATTACAGGCTAATTTTATTTCCTATTTAAAGTCAATTAATCCAAATAAAACTATTATTTTACTTACCTTATCCCAGAATAAAATCTTAGAAGTATTCTTATCAGATATTGTTGATATTTTTGAATATATTGATTTTCCATTATATTCGCGTTCTTCTGATTCTATTCTATATAAATATTTTCTTTTTTTTAAACGGCTGTTTTTCTTACGTTCTAAATATGCATATAAAGCAAGTGCCGTTTATTTGCCTTATGTTGGTTTTCCCTCAGTGGCGCCTTTCATATCATTTATTTTTTCTGTAAAGCTCAATGGTTTTATTAACTCTGGCTACAGATTTTTATTTATAAAGCCGGTCGATTATTTCTCATTTTCCAATTTGCACGAGTCCCTTCTAGGTTCAAAACTATTATCTCATCCAATAATGAATTTCCCTCATTATAAATTTTCTAATAATTCTATTCTTGATCCATTTGTTTGCAATACAAATTTTCTTCCTAATACAAAATTTGTTTTAATTCATTCAGGTGTATCTACTATTTCTCGACAGTGGAAGCTTGATAATTGGATACTCTTAGTAAATTCATTAATTTCAAATTCTTACTATGTAGGCTTTGTCTATTCTAATTCCGAAGAAAGATCTTTTGTTAATCGTATTTTTGAATCGCTAGATTTACCATCTTCTACTAATTTTTATGACACATCTGACTCAATTCTTTCTCTATATTATCTGATTACTCAATGCGATTTGTTTATTGGGCTTGAATCCTTCAGTTCACATTTTGCTTCTATGTTAGGTTCCGAAAGTATTTCTCTATACACTGATATTTCTGATTCTAATCGAATGAGGCCTATTTCAAAGTCTGTAACTGTTTTTGTTCGTAAATTGGGTTGCGGTCCTTGTTATAATAATCACTGTGCTAGGATAAGTTGTCTAAATGACATAGATGCCCATGAAGTTTTTAATTTCTTAAAGGATAAATTGTGAATATTCTTATCACCGGTGGTTTTGGTTTTATTGGTAAAAGTCTTATTGATGCATTGATTGATAATAATCACATTACTGTGATCGATTCCCTTTTGCCACAAGTTCATGGAAACTCCCCTCAAATTATTGAGCATAGAAATCTTATCTTCATCAAATATCATTTAGGTTCTGGTGATTTGTCTTCAGTTCTACCACCGGAGAAATTTAATTTTGACGTTATTATTCACTTGGCATCTGAAACTGGTACCGGCCAATCTATGTATCTTATATCTCCTTATGTCTTATCTAACGTTATGGGTACTGCTGAACTATTCGATTATCTTGTTAAATATAATTTAAAAATTCAGAAATTTATTCTATCTTCAAGTAGAAGTGTATATGGTGAAGGCGCATATTTATCTTCTGTGTCTAATACCTTAATACATCCTAATCCTCGTTTAAAAAAGGACTTGGATAAAAATATTTGGGACTTCATTACATTTAACGAAGATGAATACTTGCAGCCAATTCCAACTCACGAGTCCCTAGATTGTTCTCCAATTTCTGTTTATGCTGAAACAAAGCTTTCACAAGAAAACTTAGTTAGAATTATGGCTAATGTTTGTAATTATGATTTTATTATACTTCGATTACAAAACGTATATGGCGAGGGCCAATCGCTTCTAAATCCTTATACTGGTATAATGTCAATCTTTTATAATCAACTTCGCCAGGATCTTCCAATTCAGATATATGAGGATGGTTTACAGATTCGGGATTTTGTTCATATATCAGATGTGAAATCTTCCTTTGTCTGTTCCTTAGATAGTAGCGCTATTTCTGGAATTTATAATATTGGTAGTGGTCTTCCAATTTCTATTTTGGATATTGCCACTAGATTATCCTCGTTATCTGGTTATGATCCTAATTTTATTTTTGAGGGTAAGTTTCGTTTAGGTGATATTAGAGCTTGTTACGCTGATATTTCTAGTGCATCAGATTCTTTGAATTGGAAACCTCAAGTATCTGTTGATGAGGGATTGCTTCATCTTATTGAATGGGCGAATACTCAGCCCATATATAAATCTATGCTTTCAAATTCTGAACAGGAACTTAGTCGTTATGGAATTTCAAAGTAATTATTCGTATTTTATTGAATCCCTATCTAAAGATAATGTTTTTTTTAAACAGTTATTAAGTATGGATTGCGCTTCAAAAAAACCTCCGTTGTTGTTACTTAATCGTAAACTTTATCCAAATATCCTTTTCCGTCTATCATATTATTTTTTTAATTCCTCTTTTCCCTTTTTGTCCTATATTCCATACCTTCTCAATGAGCTAATTTATGGTGTCACTATTTCGCCACGAACTAAAATTTCAGGTGGATTTTTTCTCCCTCATCCGCATGGTGTTATTATTGGCGCTAAATTTATTGGCGAGAATGTTATCATTTTTCAAAATGTTACTATTGGGGCATCTAAGCTTGACCTGTCATCAGACTTTTCAAGAAGACCCGTCATTGAGAATAACGTAACTATTTATCCTTGTGCAGGTATTTACGGCCATCTAACCATTAGATCCAATTCTGTTGTTCCGTCTAACCATGTTGTCACTAAAGATTTTCCACCCTTGTCATAATGTCATCCTCTAAAAATATAATTATAATAGGTCCTGTTTTCTTCGGGTATATTAAAGCTATAGCTGATCATTTAGGCGTTAGCCATAATGTTCGCGCAATTAGTGATATTCCATTTACCCATCCTTTTTTTCGTGCTTTATTTAAGTTTTATTTTTTTCAAATTTTATTAATTCCTGGTTATTACTATTTCTTATATTATAAAGGTTTTTTTAAATCTGATTGTAGTATTATCTTTATTTCTCCTAGTTATGTACCTTCTTCTTTTTTAAAAAAAATCTCTAAAAATGGTTGTAAAACTCATTTGTATCTCTGGGATTCCCTTTCAAATCGCAAGACATTAGTGCCATACCTTGATCATTTTGATTTTGTTTCTTCTTTTGATTATCTTGATGTCAATAGGTATGATTTGAATTTTCTCCCTTTATTCTCCTTGTTTAAAGGTCAAATGATTTCTAAAAAAAATGATACTGACCTTTTTTTTTGCGGTACTTTTCATGGTGATAGGTATGTATACATAAAACGTTTCCTCGATTGTATGAAATCCTTTTCGAATTTTAACTTTAAGTACTATATTTTTTTCCCAAGTCGCTTCTTATTTACTTTGTTGTTCTTAGTATTTAAAGTTCCTTACCGATTATTCTTTAATATTAATTTTCGACCTCTTCCTTTTCATATTTTGTCTGATTTATATTCAAATTCTAAATGTGTATTAGATTTACCTTCATCTTCTCAATCGGGCTTAACTATGCGTTCCTTTGAGGCATTATCTGCTGGCTGTTATTTGGTGACTTCCAATAAGTTTGTTTTTAATCAACTCCCTGAAGATTTCCATAATAGAGTTATTTTTTTAAATTTAAAAAATCTTAACTCTTCATTGCTCAGTCAAATTAAAGTACTTCCTACTTTACCTCCGTTATCTTCAGGTCAGATTTATTTTTTAAGTTTAGATCGTTTTTGTACCTCTTTGATTGGCGTGTTCAAATAAAATATGTACATTATTCGTTTTTTTGATATTTTGTTTTCTCTTTTCGGTCTCTTTTTCCTATCTCCTTTGTTTTTGTTAATTTTCATTATTAATTTAATTTCTATACGTTCTCCTTTTTTTTTACAAAAGCGTATAGGCCAATATGAAAAACCATTTATTCTCATTAAGTTTCGAACTATGCCAATTGGCACTATTTCTGCTCCTACTCACTTAGTTGAATCTTCATCAATTTCTAATCTAGGTCTCTTTCTGAGAAAAACGAAACTAGATGAGCTTCCACAGCTTTTGAATGTTTTGAAAGGCGAAATGAGTCTTGTAGGACCTAGACCGGGTCTTATTAATCAAATTGAATTAACAGATGCCCGAAGACGCCTTATGGTTTTTTCGGTACGACCTGGTATTACGGGCTTGGCGCAAATAAATGATATTGATATGTCAACGCCTGAACTTTTAGCTGAGATAGATTCATTGATGATTAATGACTTTTCACTTTATTCATACTTTAAGTATATTTTTATAACCGTTACAGGCAGGGGGTAGGGTGACGCTTGAAATTGTTAAAGGCAGAAATAATATTCAAATTATCTTACGTACGATTTTGCTCTAGATAATTTTTAACAATCATGTTGCAAATTATCTTTTATCTGTTACTTCTGTCATTTTAGCTACTACTTTATGGGCTTGATTGTTTTTAATTTTTTTCGGGTCGGAGTTAAGTATGCTATTAAGTACTGAAACAAGGCCCTCTTTTTAAGATGCAACATTCATCAATAGATAAAACCTGGCATGCTTGGTTTCTGAAGTTGCCGCGAAACTTCAAGCGATCAATCATGGTTCTCAGTGACATTATTATGCTGAATGTCGCGCTTTGGTCTGCATTCGCGCTTCGTTTTTCTGATTGGTGGCCTGAAAAATATCTTGCAGATTCGTTGTCGCTGTTCGTTTTTATCCCTTTCGTGGGCGTTGCTATTTTTATAAAGCTTGGCCTTTACCGAGCCGTAGTTCGCTTTATGAGTATGCGATTACTCTCCTCAGTCGCATCAGGTGTAGCGTTACTGATAGCCGCTGCCTTTGTATTTGTTAAGTTGACAGATATACATGGCATACCGCGCTCAATTCCTTTGATCTTTGGTATGGCTGCATGGCTTTATTTAGGCGGGTCACGATTGTTAGTCCGCAGCTATTACCACTGGCTGACAACGAGAAATCAATCAGTTCAAAAAGTCCTTATCTATGGTGCAGGTTCTGCGGGTTCACAATTAGTACATTCGTTAAACCAAGGTGATGAATATCGGGTCAAAGGTTTCATCGACGATGATGCATCGATTGTTGGTTCGAGTTTGGCAGGCATCAAGGTTTATCCAACAAAAGTACTTAAAGATCTCATTGAGGCAAATAATATCGATGCGATTCTTTTGGCCCTTCCTAATGCGTCGCGAGATCAACGTCGTTCAGTTTTACAGTTAGTTTCTCAATTCCCTGTGCATGTACAGTCGATCCCCTCCATGTCTGAAATCATTTCGGGTGAGCAGATTGAGAAACTGAAAGACATCGAGTTGGATGATTTGTTAGGTCGTGATGTTGTCGTACCTGATGCGCAATTGATGTCTAAATGTATTCTCAATAAATCTGTTTGTGTGACAGGTGCGGGTGGCTCAATTGGATCGGAGTTATCTCGCCAATGTATTGAGAATGGCGCACAGCGTTTGGTGCTTTTTGAGCAATCAGAATATGCGCTGTATGCGATCGAGAAAGAACTCAGCGATAAGATTACTAAGTCTGGCGTTCATTGTGACTTGATTCCAATTTTGGGCTCTGTAACCAACAAAGAGCAGATGTGTCGTGTCTTCCGCGACTATCGCATTGATACCGTTTATCACGCTGCGGCATATAAGCATGTACCTCTGGTTGAAGCGAATGGTTTTGCGGGTGTGTGTAATAACTCTGTTGGTACGCGTACTGCTGCAATTGCAGCAACGCGTGTAGGTGTTGAGCGTTTCATTCTGATCTCGACAGATAAAGCGGTTCGACCAACGAATATCATGGGCGCAACTAAGCGTATCGCTGAGCAAGTTTTACAAGACCTGGCGGAACGTAAAGGCCATAACACGATCTTTTCCATGGTGCGCTTTGGTAACGTTTTGGGTTCATCCGG